>JAEEGK010016669.1_pt1 | contig 16110 bp, 8 predicted proteins | sample 8958771 | NCBI WGS metagenome assembly JAEEGK01 (sample SAMN16246547, study PRJNA631951) | gut metagenome | biome: gut microbiome; feature: rumen; material: SC-attached | host: Bos | place: Iran: Karaj | collected 2018-10
ATGTTCAGATAATTCAAATAAAGTAATCAATATAATGACAATAATTATTTTTTATTAACATTCTTAGAAAATATTACCTTTAATACTCAATTAAATATTACCACTTATATAAAATTAAATAAAAAAAATGATGTAATAAAGGAGCAGAAGATTCTTTTTATTCAATAAGTGTTGTTTCTGCAGTTTATACAAGTTTATGTTTTAAGAAACTAATGTTAAAAAAGAAGAAGAGAGGAAATATCAAATGTTTTATTTGATGAAATAAAAAAGAAAAAAAATTTTAAACGAAGCATTAATAATATTTCATCAATTAATAGATGCAATGAAATATATACATAATATGAATATATGTCATAAAACCAGAAAATATATTATTTGATGAAAATAACAAAATTAATATGGATTTAGTTTTGTTATAAGAATACTAATATTAAATATTTTGGAACACTATCATATACAATGCATAAAGGAGAAAAATATAATCCTGAATTAGTGTTAAAGAAGATAATTAAAAACGATTTTTTATCTCCACAATAATTTATATATTTAAAAACATGAAAAAAAATAAAAAACAGTAACTTAGATAAATTCAAATTGAAAAACTTCTTTTTCAATACTAAAAAGGGTTTTCCCATAAATTACAATAGAATGTCATTCCAAAATCCATATTTAAAACATCTTAATTTTTTAACATTCAATAACTTGTGTTTCACTTCCAATTCTGGATAAATCAAATCATAAGGTTTTTACTTTTATTATTTTTTGATTTGATGATGATTTTAAACTTAAAGATTTATTTAAGCAAACTTTAATTATGTTTTTATCAAGTTTCTTCTCATTAATAGTTTTATTCATTATTTTATTATTACTTTCTTTTTTTTTTAAATAATTATTATTTTTTATATAAGAAACATTTACACTTATTGTTTTAGAAGGATTATTTTTTTTAAGAAATATATTATTTTCATTATTTATATTTTTATGATTATATAAAATCGAAATTTTTTGAGAATTAGAATCAACTGAAATTGATTTATAAATTTTTTTATGATTTCTATAAGAATTATTAGTAGAATTATTTTTATAAAGAAATCCTTTAATATTATTATTATTTATTATTTGCTTTTCTATATCCCATTTTCTTCTATTTTCAGTTAAATTTTTAAATAATTGAAATGAAGTTAGTTTATTTTGATTCATATTTTTTTAATTTTAAATAAGATTATATCATAAAAAAATTAAATTTAAATATAATTATTCTTCTTTAATTTATATTCAATTTTTTTTTAAATACTATTTTCTAAATAATTATTTCTTAAATTTGTTAAAAGTTATTTTAATTATTTTTTTTAACATAATTACCTTGTTTATCAGAATGAGTTTGATTATAATAATCTAAAAATTTAATATGATCTTTAAAAGAAAAACCAACAATATATCTATGATTAGGTTCCATTAAATATTTTTTTAAATTATAATCTAAATAATAATTAAAATTTTTAAATTCTTTATTATCAAATTGTACATCTTCATCAGAAAAAGTATCAGAAGGAATATCTTGAGAATAAATATTAATTTGAGTATTTAATCTTCTACATAATTGAAATAAAGATTTAAAACCACTTTTATCAATTGTATTATAATCTCCATTTGAATTTATATATATTTCACTTCTCATTAAAATTTTTTGATGATTTCTTGTTATTTCATATATTTCATCCATTAAATTACTTCTTATATTTAAAATTGCTTGTCTATTTGTTTTTGTACATTCTGGAAATATTATTATTGGAATTTGGTTTTTTTCTGTTATGTAATTTTCTACATCAAATTTTTTATCTTTAATTAAAGGAGATAAAAATTTAATTCCTAATCCATAATATAATATATCTTTATATGATAATTCTATGAAATAATCAGTTTTATCATCTTTTGATTTTACTATATATAAAAATTTAGGAGAATAATTTTTGAGAAGTAATAACCAATCTATAATTGTTGATTGAGATGAAAAAATTATATTAGGAATTCTAAATTTTATTATATATTATTATTTATATTTTTATACCTTTTTGGATCTTGTTTTTTAAACTTATATTCTGGTGAATAAACACCAAGTAAAGATAATAATATTGTACTAATTATTGTATTAACTAAAACTTCAAATGTTCTTGAGAATAAATTTAATATTGGAAAATGTAATATTTTTTGAATTATTATGAAAAGAATATAAATAAATATAAATAAGATAAATTTTATCAATCCAATAAAGAAACTATATTATATATTTAATATATAATTATTTTACCTTAAAAAATTGAAATTTGGGTTTTTGACTATAAAGGGATTGATACCATTACTTGGGTCTTCAAAGGCTCTGTATTTTTCCATAATAAATAAATTAGTTAATTAAAATTATAAATATAATTAAATAAAATGGAAGATAACTCTAATGTTATAATAAAATGTTTAGGAAAAGCATTAAAAAGTTCAATTAAATATGTTGCTGCAGCAGGAGTCAAATTTTTTGAGAAATTTAATAAAGACATAACTCAGAAAGTAATAAGTGAAGATAACAATAAAAGTAATAAATCTATTAGTCAGACAAGTGCAAATTTATTTATTTGTTTAGGTAAAAAATTAATATTTTTCATAAAGAATGATATGAAAGTAATTCATTTAACAATATCATATAGAAATATAATATCATATGAATATGATAAAAAAAATTCAGATATTTTAATTCTAAATATTAGTCCTTCAAGAGAAATGAAGAATCAAAATATAATAAAAATAGTAATAAATTCTAAAAATAGAACAGTTTTTAGAAATAATATTTTATGTTATTATACAATTTTTTATGAATATTATGATGGAGTAATAAAACATTTACCAGAAATAAAGGATAATCATAATAAAAAAGAGGAAAAAAAGGAAGAAAAAAAAGAAGAAGAATTTAAAGGTTCAAAATATCATAAAGAAATAATAAAAGGATATACATGTTATTTAAGAGGAATAATAAAAAGAGTTCAAAGTTCTCAACCAACATATAATATTAAATATATAAAAGAGAAGAAGAAAAATAAAAAGAAAGAAAATAAACAAATAGAAGAAGAGTCAGAAGATGAATTTATATATTTTTCAAATGAATGTATTTTAAATTTTGATATATCAGAACAAATACCAATAAGTAATTTTGATGAAAATATAAATATAAAAGATTTATCTTTTCATGCTTATGAATATGTATTAAATTATTTTTCTAAAAATCAAGTAAAAAATCAATATTGGTTTATTAAAAATGAACCTTTTAATAAAAGATTAAATATGAATGAAGATATGTCACTATGGGAAGGATGGGAAATTTTTGTTAGAACATGTGATCCTAAATATGAAAATATCATATTTTTATTTTTAAGAAGAAAATATATTCCTCCTTATTTTGATACTTATCAAGATTTTTGTTTAATTTTAACTGAAAAATCAAGTTATGATAATTATGAAATTAATCCTGAAGGAATTAAAATTATTAATTTAGCTGCTAATACTTTATCTACTCCTATTACTACAACTGTTAATGAAAATAAATTATTTTTACAAGCTAAAGTAGATTCTTTATTAGTTGATGAAGATACTTTATATTTTTATCAAAATGTTTATGGAATTATTGGGAAAGATATTTATACTTTTGGATATGAATTTTTAGCTGCTTTAATTTTCTATTTTGAAACTACTAATGTTAAAGACGCTGTTTTACCATTAAAAAAAATCATTGAGAAAAAAAAAAAGAAATTCGAATTAATTTGTGATAAATGGTATACTAATGATAAAACTAAAAATTTCGATTTTATGGAAAAAATCATTAGTAATATTGAAAGAGTTACAAAAAGTAAATTAAGTGATAAATTAATTGATAATGATATTTTAATTACTGAAGAAGACAATAAAGAAGAAAGAAAAAGTGAAAATGAAAAAGAAGAATTAATAACTCCAAATCAAAATTTAAAAAAAAATTCAAATTTTTCAAAAGATAAATTTGCAATAATTTGGACTAAAAAATTATCTAGATTTTTAGCTTTTGTTTTAAACGGTGGATTAACAGATTATAAAATAAACTATGAAGAATTTTTAAGAAATATTTTAGATGTATGTCAAAAATCAAATAATGATATAAATGACTTATGTTATAATACAATAAATTTTAAAGATTTATATGTTAAATCAAATAAAGTTTTTCAACCAAAATCAGTTTTAGTTTCTTTAGATGCTGATTCTGAAATAAGTTTTAATCATGATGCTATTGTTCATTGTATTGCAGCTAATTTTTTACAAAAATATTTAGAAAGTATTGGATATAAATTTATTTCTACTATTTTAGTTAATCATTGTACTAATCAAATGTTAAAAGCTTTATATGAAGATTTGAAATTTTCAGATAATATTAATAATAATAGTGAAACTAGAAATATTATTAATTTAATTTCTCCTTTAAGACAAATTTTCGAAGATAATAGACAAAATCCTATTACTTTATTATTAGTTGCTAAATGCTTATGTATGTTAACTAAGAATGATAAATATAAATTTCATAGAATTAAATTAACTTATGAAGGAAATGTTCTTAAAACAATAAGTGAATATTTAAGTTTATATAATTATAATCAAAGTTTAGTTTTAGCTTGTTTAGATTTAATTGGTTATATAATAAGTGAAACTCAAAATCAATTAAAAGACATATTATATAGTGAAAACCATGATGGATTAATGGATAGATTATTAGTATTTTTAGAAAAACCTAATATTCCAGGAGTTTATTATTCTCAAATGATTATGATTAAAGTTTTAACTTTAATATTAAATTTAACTACTATTATTGAAGCTGATTGTAGAGAAGAATTAAATAACTCTTATCAATTTATTTATAGGTTATTAATTGATTTATTAAAAGATGATAGTAAAATTAATATTATTGATCCTGAAGAAGAAGAAAGTTCTATTCTTGATTTTAAAATTTATTATTTAATTATGATATTAACTTCAAAAAATGAATTAGCACAAAATTATTTGTTTGATTCTTTCCAATTTTATGATATTATTAATGATAAATCTATTATTTATTATGATCAATTAAAAGATGTGATTGAAATGAAATCAAAAGCAAGTGATGCAAATTTAAAAGCACTTGGAAAAAAAATTTATAAATTTATGGAAATGGTTTATTATTTAATAATTAATAATGATGAAAGGAAAAAATTAATTAAAGGTTGTGAAAAATTTATGATTTTAAAAGAATATTGTGATAAATATATTTATGGAATTTTAAAAGAAAATGATTTTAAAAGTGATGTTTTAAATATGTTGACAAAAGTATTTAAAAAATTAGAAGATGAATATTATTAATATTTAAAAAAAACTTTTTTTAAATTTTCAATCTTTATTAATTATATCTTCTATATATTTTATATTTATATATTTCCTAAAAGAATTTTCGTAAAATTTATATAATCTATATTTCCATTTGAATCAACATTTGCTTCTTGAATAATTTCTTCGATTTCTTCATCTGATAAAGGATTATCATAATTTGACATTAAATTTCTTAAATCATTTTCACTAATTGTTCCATTATTATCTTTATCTAATTTTCTAAATTCATTTATTATATCTTCTTCTGAATCTTGGGATTCCAATTTTTTTTGGAAAATTACAATAAATTTCTCAAAGGAAATTAATTTATGATTATTTGATTCTAAATTTTGAATTATTGTTTCTAATTCTATATTTGAAGGAGCTGCTCCTAAAATTCTCATTAAATTTCCTAATTCTTTAGTTGGAATTAATCCATCTTTATCTTTATCAAATAAGTCAAAAACAATTTTACATTCTTTTAATTTCTCTTCATCCAATGTTGACATTTAATATAATATTGAATTAAATAAGAAAAATTAAAAATTTTATTTTTGATATTAAAACGTTTTCTTCAAATAAAAAATTAAAATTATTATTTAAGCAAATAAACCAATTGATTAGGCTTGAATATTTAACCCAATATTTTCAAAAAACAAAATACTAGTAGCAAATTTAAATAACTTATTTCCATAATTAATTTCTATAGTATTATCTTTCAAAATCCAATTTTTAAATAAATCAAAAGAAATAGGAGCATTTGTATTAATACCACTATCATATAAATTTTTAATTAAATAATGATTTAATTCTTCTTTATGTCTATTAATAATACTCATCATTTCATCTTTACTTGAAGGAATTGGAATATTTTTTTTAGTAAATTCATCTCTTAAATAATAATTAATAAAACCAAAAATATAATTAAAACCACTAATCCAAGAATTTAGAAAAAATTGATAAATTTCATCAAAAGTAATATAATTTTTATTTATGTTAATTTTCATTGCTTCAAATAATATTTGAATTCTCTTTTCTTGACAACTTAAAGCCATACACATTCCTTTTGTGAATTGTTCACAATTAATGAATCCATTGTTATTTTGATCAATTAATCTAAATAATTTTTCTGATAAATGAGTATAAGCTAATAATGGAAAATTTTCATCTGATACTAAATATTTTAAACATTCATTAAAATTTTGTAAGGATAATAAATTGTTTTGTTGATATTTGTTAAATATTTGAGACATCATTGAAAATGTTATTACTTTTATTTTTCTATTGTTGAAATTTTGAAAAAATGATCTATCAGGATAACTTAAATTTCCCATTTATTTTATATAAAAATAAAATAGAGAATATTATCTATTAATAAATTAAATATATATTAAATTTATTAAAATAAAAATTTAAAAACAAATAAATTAAAATGGATGATATGCAATTAATGACAGTATATGAATGGATAGATACTATTCCATTAAGTAGAGAGAAAAAAAATATGGCAAGAGATTTTTGTGATGGAGTTTTAACAGCAGAAATAATAAAATTTTATTATCCAAAATATGTAGAATTACATAATTATCCTAATGTAAGTTCAACAAAACAAAAATTAACAAATTGGAACACTTTAAAAATGAAAGTTTTAAAAAAAATAAATTTTATTATTACTCAAGAAGAAATTAATGAAATTGTAAATGCAAAACCAAAAGCTATTGAAAAATTATTATATAGATTATATAATGTCATTGTTAAACATGATAAAAATGCTATTTCTTTAGAAAAAATGAATACTGTGAATAATAACAATCAATTAAATAGTGTTAAAAGTGAATTAAATTCAGTAAATAAAGAATATGAAGAATTATTAAAAAGAAAAGATTTTTTAGAAAATCAAATTAGTGTCTTTGAAGAAGGTAATAAAGCTTTACAAGAAAAAATTGAACAATTAAAATCTTCAAAATAATCTTTTTATATATTTAAGATAATTTTAATTAGAAAATTATTAGTTTTAAATATATTAAATTAATTTATAATATCATGTTCTTGAATTATATTATTAAATATTTCTTCTAATTCAGAAGGTTTAAATTTTTTTTTTTTGGTTATTATATTTGTTAATAAATCTACTTCTTTTTGTGTTAAGAAAAAATATTCATCTCCTTCTTGAAATCCTATTATATTTCCTTCATTTTCTAAATCTCTTAATTTCTTCATTGTTTCTTTTTCTGATAAATTTAATTTTGATGATAATTCTGATATACTCATTATTTTATTACATTGAACATATTCTACAAAACGATCAAATAATTCATCATATGTTAATTCTATTGCTTCTTCCTTATTTAAATCTTCTAATTTTAATTCTTTTTCTTCTTCTAAATATTTTTTTTCTTCTTTATTATCTACTAATACATTTTCTTGAAATTCCATTTTATCTTCTTTTTCTAATAATTTTTCTTCTTCATTATCCTCAATTTGTTTTTTTACATTTTTAAATTTTATATTATCATTTTCAATTTCTTTTTCTGATTTTTTTTCTATTTCATTATCTATAATTATATTTTCTTCAAATACTTTTTTATCTTCTTTATGTTCTTTTTTATTTTCTTCAAATACTTTTTTATCTTCTTTATGTTCTTTTTCATTTTCATCAAAATCCTTTTTATCTTCTTTAAGTTCCTTTTTATTTTCATCAAAATCCTTTTTATCTTCTTTAAATTCTTTTTTATTTTTATCAAAATCCTTTTTATTTTCTTTAAGCTCTTTTTTATTTCCATCAAAATCCTTTATAAATTCTTTTTTATTTTCATCAAAATCCTTTTTATCTTCTTTATGTTCTTCTTTATTTTCTTCAAAATCCTTTTTTTCTTCTTTAATTTCTGTTTTATTTTCTTCAAAATCCTTTTTTTCTTCTTTAAGTTCTTTTTTATCTTCATCAAAATCCTTTTTTTCTTCTTTAATTTCTTTTTGATTTTCATCAAAATCCTTTTTTTCTTCTTTAAGTTCTTTTTTATCTTCATCAAAATCCTTTTTATCTTCTTTGACTTCATTTTTTTCTAGTTTATTATCATCTATTATATTATCTTTAAATTCCTCTTTTTCCTCTTCATTTTCTTTTTCATTATCTTTTTTATTTTCCTCAAACTGAAATTTTTCTTTTAATCCTTTTTCTTCAATATTTATTAAATTTTCTTTATTATCATCTCCATTTTCCTTTTCTATATATAATTCTTTATTATTTTGTTTTAAATTTTTTGATTCTTCATTTAATATTTTTTCTTCTTTCACAACACCTTTATTATCTTTTATTATCTTATTTAGACTATTTTCATTTTTTTCAACAAAATCTTCATTTTTTTCACTTTTTATTTGACTACTTTCTATATTATCATTAATAATTTGATTGTTAATAATTTTTTCATTATTTTTAATAGTTTTATCTTGATTGGAATTTTCTGTATAAAATTTTCCACTTTTTCTTTTTCTTTTTTGCCTAAGTTTTCCCTTTTTATCATCATAATTTTCTTCTTTTTGAAAAGTTTTTTGATTTGAATCATCAGATTTTTCTGAACTATTTTTAGTGTTTGAGTGAAAAAAGAATAAAAAGTATAAGGAACCTAATAAAATAAATATAAAAGATATAAGAAATAAAATATTCATTAAAAAAATATAAATTTATTAAAAAATTATTAAAAATAATCATATAACAAATCAAAAATCAATTATAATAAATAGATATAACAATTTAAAATTGAAATTAACAATATAATCATTCATTTCATTATAAATGTTTAGTGATTAGATTTGGAAAGAAAAATGTTTTATATTTGAAAATAGATTATTATATTATTATAAGACAAAAATATAAAAATCATTAATAAAAATATTAACGAAAAAATCATAAATATTGCTTTTATTTTTTATAAAAAAATTCTTAAACATCTATTGTTTATTTTCTTGAATAAATTTTCTATTTTGTTTTAATTTTATTTTTCTATCAAATAAATTAAGTTTCTGAAGAATATTAAAAATAAAATTTATTTAATAATTATATTTATAAATCAAATTTTCTTTAATAATATTCCATATTCAAACACTAAATATTATATCGTTTATTATCAATTTTACTTATCAAGAATTACTTTTTTACTACTATATAGATTTTTTATTTTACTTTGATTTTGGATTTTTTTTTTGATTTAAGTAAATTTATTTCACAATAATAAAAAATTGAATGTAATTAATTTTCAAAAATATAATAAATAGTTATATATTTCTCTTAAAAATCAATTTAAATACAAAATTATTTATATATTCTTTAAGAAATATTTAATAAATAAAAAAATTAAATAATGTTAAGTCCTCCAAAGAATACAAAATCATATAAAAATATTGATCATTTCAATTGCGAAAAAATTGTAGAACTTCAAAAAAGTGCTCCTGAATGTTCAATTATGACTGAAGGCTACAACCCAACAAAAAGAATATTTTATTTTTGTTTATGTGATCCAGATTGTCAAAATCCTATATGTGAAAAATGTGTAAAAATTTGTCATGCAAATCATTGGATAAATAAAAATTTAAACGAATTAATCTCAGAAGAAAGAAATTCAATATGTCATTGTGGACAAATGAATCATGTTATTGTTGAAGGTGATAATGAAAAAGATTTTTTTTATAAAGAAGAATGTCTTTTTATGGAATGGTCTTTAACTTCTAAGACATATGAATATTATGAAAATTCAAACAATGATAAAGTTTGTCCTTTTTGTTATAATAGATGTGTAAAAAACAAAAATGATTATCAAATAAATCATTTTGAAAATAATGGTCCAATTCCTAAATGTAAATGTAATCAACATTCAGATTTCAATAAAATTCTTGAGAAATTTGCAAAAGTCTTTCAAGTTGGTTTTGAATTTGAAGAATTATCAATAAATCAATTTATTCAAATGGTTCTTTTATCAGAGGAAAGTTTAAAAAATTCATTTTATAATATAACAGAAAATATATCTAAAATTAGAGGAGTAATTAATAACCCAGAATTTGCTTTAGAAACTTATGCAAATAATAACCATTTAATTAAAGCACTTGAAAAAATTGAATTCATGTTATATACATGTAAAAATTTATATTATTTTAAAAATCCCAAATTAGATTGTTTTGACTTTATTTATCAATTAATTGAAGAAAAAGAAAATTCAAATTTTTCAAATTTATTTCCTTTAAAAAGATATTTATTTGGTATTTATCATAAAATCAGTTTTAGATCTGATTTTGAGCAATTACCTACAATAACTGAAAGAGATGTTTATAATTTAAATCCTTTTCAAAGATTAATGTATTGTGATTATTTTAAAAAATTCACTTTTGCAGATAAATATTTAGGAAATGATAATAATAAAAATATTATAGATAATTTATTACAAATAATTAAAACATGTAGAAATTTAAAATATAAATCAGAATTGACTTATGAAATTTTAAGAATTGTTTACGCTGAATTAAAAAGATTTATTAGGTTTAATCTTTTAACCCATGAACAAAGTGTAAAATTTTTTACTTTAAATGATGATTTAATTTACAGTAGTGTATCAAGTAAAGATACAAATCAAAGAACTGAAAATGCCCAAATAGCAATGCTCAACCAAATGGTAAAATGTGTATTATATTTATCATATTATTATAATGATAATTTATTAATGAAATATTTTAATAATGATATTTCTTTAAGTGATACAGCTTTTTTCCACTGTGATAATGAATTTGCAAAATTAATATATAAAAACGTAACTCATATTCTTTTTTATTGTAATTTAATATCAAATTCTTCTCAAAATATGGTTGCTGGTTCTGCTGTTAAAACAACAATTTCTCCAAAACCTTTAAAATTCCTTCGTTCTTTAGGAAAAAGTACTCATTATAGAGACCAAATTATGTTTACTGCTACCAATATTACATCTTTAACTCTTAATCCTATTGATTCTTATCAAATAGGAATGAAAAGATTATTTTCAAAAAATAAAAGTTTTTATTTAAATTACTTAAATAATATTTATACAGCAAGGGAAAAAGAAATTATTGAAAGACTAAATCATTTATGTATGGATTTAGAAAAAATATATACTGATTTTTTTCAATATGTTTCAAATCCTGAAATGTTACAAAATGATGTTATAAGAATTATTAATGAAGTTTTTTCAGTTTTTGAAAGAGGGGATTATAAAATTCCATATATAAGAAAAGGAGGAGAAAAAAAAAAATTTAAATATAAACCGACAATGACTTTATTAACATTAAAATCTGCCAAAACAAGGAATATTGAACTTGAAGCTGAAAAGATAGAAATTGAAGAAAGAAGAAAAATATTATTAAATAAAACTCCAATCACTTTTAGTATTATGAAATCATTAACAATTCTCATTAAATGTACAAAAAATGATAATGATTTTAAGACAATAGAACAAAATTATTTTGATGCATTATTTAAATATTTATTCTTTTATGTTGAAAAAGATCAGGATAATTGTATTATGGTATTATCTAAAAATATTATGACATGTTTTCATGAAATGCCAATTTTGAATCTTGAACAATTATTAAATTTTTTAATTTATGTTTGTAGATTTTTGCTTAGAAAAGACACAGAATTAAATAACACAAGTTATTTAATGAAAGTATTAAAAAATATAACAGAAAGAACAAGTGGGAAGTCTGAATATATACAAATTTTAGATGGTTTAATAAGATGTGTTTCAAAATTATCTAAAATGAAATTCTTAAATGAAGAACACATTACAAATAAATTAAGAAAATATGTAAAATATATTTATTATCAAAATACAATTTTAGCTGAATATAAAGATATGCTTGCAGATTTATCTTCAAAAAATGAAACATTATCTAATTTAATTGAACAAAAAGAACTTTTAAATGGATATCCAATTGAAACTTTGACAGTTATTTATAAAAATTTTTTAAAAGTTATGAATATTCTTTATAATGAAAATTCTGCAATAAAAGAAGCAACTTATTTAAGTACAGTTTTTCCCAAAATTCAAATCCAAAAAATATTAGTTGACTTAAATTTACCTTTTAATTTAAGGATTGAAATTTTAAAATTTTTTAGAATAGCATATATAAATATGAAAATTGATATATTAAAATTACAAGAATATATTTCAATAGTAATTAATAGTGAATCTAACTCAAGTGATTATGCTCAATCAAGTTTTAATTTTTTTCATAATTTATTAAATGTAAAAGATACAGATAGTAATATGGTTATTGAAAGTTATGTATTGACTTATGAATTAAAGAATTTTAGTAAAATTGTTGAAGAAGTTGCATCTAGAAGAAAACTTTATCAATATTTTGAAGAAGGAATAATTATTCCATCATTTGTTTTTATTAATAAATATATGTCTATTATTTATTCTTTTGATGGTAATTTATATCTTAAATTATATGAAATTGTCCTTTATTTTTTAGAAGTGAAAAAAGCATTAATTTCAAAAAATTCAAATAAAGGAGAAGCCGAAAAATACTTTTTTAGTAATTTATTTTTAAATATGATTAATTCTCAAAAAAACAAATTTTCTGTAATTTTTGCTAATATGGACCAATCTACTTTACAAGAATTAGAATTAGATATTCTAGAATTAAAATCAGAAAATTTTAAAATATTTGATTATCATAAAGTATTTAGTTTTTTTGATAAACATGTTAAAAGCTTCATTAAAAAACCAGAAAGTAAATTTTTAAAGGAATTATTTACAAAAAAAACAATTCAATATACTGATGAAGAAATCACAGAAAAATTAAAAGAATATAAAAAAAATGGAGTTATATGTTCTCCTTTCACTGAAAAAATATTTGAATTGTTAATGAAATATGAAAATGATAAATTAAATTTTGAAGAAGGATCTTTAAGTTTTAATTTAGGAGAAAAGAATATATTATATGATGCAACATATAGAAGTATTATTTTAAGACCAATGTTTTTTTTGATTAATAATCAAAAGTTATATTATAAATATCGTATTCAAAATTTATGGCATATATTTCGTCTATTACAATGTGATACAGGAGGAACACAAGAAGATATTTTAGATATTTATAAGAGTGATAGAAAAAATCGTTTGAAAACCCAAACAATAAATATTAATTATCTATGTAATTTATTTATTGAAAGTTATCTTTCTATTATTTTTTCAGGATGTAACCCAAATGCTTCTTCAAGTAGTGATGATTATAGAATAGCTTATATGGTCATTAAGATTTTAAAATATTTATGTGAAGATCATAATATAAATTTTCAAACTTTATTTTTTAAAGAAATTAAAATTGATTATGAACAAGGACCTTTCAATTTATTTGAGTTAATGATGTGTACTTTAGATAAAGTAGTTTTACTTGCCCAATGGGATACTGTAGGTTTTAATCAAGTTGAAGATAATATAACTTATTATTATGAAATATTTTTCGTTATGGTAGAATTTGCTATTGAAATGATTCAAGGTACTTCAAAAAGTAATTTGACTCAAATTATGAGTAATCAAGGGAGAGAAAATGAAAATTCATATTTTTATAAATTTATGAAAGATGTTAAAAGTATAATCACAAATGATAATAATGATTCTGAAATAGTTTACAATGTTAGATTAGATTTAATTAATTTCATTGTTGCTTTTTTAGAAGAAAAAAAAACACCAGAAAAATTAATAATTATAATAGGAAATTTGTTTAATCCTCTTACAATTTTCAATTCAATTTTAAAAACATTAAAAAAATTATATATAAAATATAGTGAATCAGGTGATATCACAGATTATGAGCAAATTGAATTTGATAAAAAAAAATATAAATATTTTATTGGAAAATATTTTGAAGATTCAGAATTTTCTCAATGTAATGAATTTGAATTATCAAATAGAATGTATAATTATGTAAAATTATTAACAAATTTTGGAAACAAAGATGCAAAATTATTAATAGATTCAATTCAATTATATGAAGAAACTGATTTAGAAGAAATATCAAATCAAAATAATGAATTAAAAGGGAAAGATGATGAAAATGTTTTAATAGATCAAAATTTTACTCAAAATTTCTATGCTGTTAAATTTTTTGAATCAATTACAAAACAAGTATGGGTTCAAGGAGAGGATCCAAAACCTCAAATGGTACTTTTTACTTTAGATCCAACAGTAATGTGTTTATCTCAAGATACAAAAACAATATTTTTTGAAAATGTTCCAAGAGATAATAGGGCTTCGAAATTATTTGCACTAATGGAATATTGTAATTATTTCTTCATCGAAATTAATCATAATAAAAAAAGACTGAAAGGTAATTTATTTTTAAAATGGTTAAATGCTTTAAATTTTAATAATGTTCAAGCTTGTTTATTCAGTTTAAATGCTTTAACAAATATAATTATTGTCAGTAAAGCTAATAATAAAAATGCATATAAACATTATAAAGATATTTATGATATTGTTTTACCTTTAGGAATAATTCAAGTTATTTTAAATTCAATGTTTTTCCTTTTTTGGGTATTATCAAAATTTAGTTTATATTTCTTATTAGAAAAAGAAAAGTATTATGTTAGTCATAAATTAGATAAAGAAGAATATAATTTATCTTTCATTGAAACTTTTAATATTGCATTTTTTAATACATTATTTTCTAAAAAAGAAATTATAAGTTTTATTTGGAATATAATTTTTTCAACTTTAGGTTTTTCTCATAAAAAACATATGTTTTTTTTCTCTGTCCAATTACTTATAATAGTTAATCTTTCACCAATTTTATTAAACGTATGTAAAGCAGTTTCAATGAGATATGTTGAATTAATAACATTTTTTTTCTTTTTAATATTAACAATATATGTTTGTGCAGTTATAGCTTTTTATTTTTTAAGTAAAGATTACATAAAAGATTTAGAAGATAATTTAGAAAATGCTTGTGGATCTTTAATATATTGTTTTTTAACACATGTAAATTACGGATTAAGGACTGATGGTGGAATAGGAGAATTTATTGCTAAAGTAAGTTACTTAAATGATTCTAGTTATTTTATGGGAATGTTTTTTTTCCAATTAATGTTTTTTATTATTATTATTCTTATTCTTTTAGCAGTCATAGGAGGAACTATAATAGATAGTTTTTCTGAATTAACTAATAAACTCAGAGATAATGAAATAGATATGAAAAATGTTTGTTTCATTTGTAATGGAGATAGAAATTCTATTGAAAATAATGGAGAGAATTTTGACTTACATATTAAAGAAATTCATGATGTATGGACTTATGTTGATTATATGATTGCTTTAAAATTTGTTGACCCTCAAGAAACAAATGCCATTAATTCATTTGTAATTGAAAAACTTGGAGAAAAAAAAACTTCTTGGTTTCCTGCTTTTAATTATGATGAAGATGGAGATGAAGATGGAGGAGATGATAATGATGAAGATGAGGATTAAGCTATTTTACTTTTTTTATTTTTTTTATTTCAATATTTTTATTTTATTTTTTTTATAAAAAATAAATTTTCTTATTGATTTTTAATTATATTTTATTGAAAAAAGAGTGTAAAAATAATTGAATTAAAATGTTGTGGGGATTGGGGATTGGGGATTGGGGATTGGGGATTGGGCCCAATCCCCAATCCCCAATCCCCCATCCCCAATCCCC
>JAEEGK010016671.1_pt1 | contig 16108 bp, 18 predicted proteins | sample 8958771 | NCBI WGS metagenome assembly JAEEGK01 (sample SAMN16246547, study PRJNA631951) | gut metagenome | biome: gut microbiome; feature: rumen; material: SC-attached | host: Bos | place: Iran: Karaj | collected 2018-10
GGCTTGGGTGCTGAATGAAATTCCGGACTATGGAGAAGAACTAAGGAAATGCCAGAGATATTTATTGGCGCTTACCGCATTAAAAAATATGCCCTTAATCGGGACGGGTGTGGCAATTAGTAGTACATAGGCAATTATCATGCTTCCAACTGTTGAACAAATGCATAACGTACTTCCAAGCATTTCCATAACTGGGACAATCGTGTTAAATCACGGATCTGTATTTGGTAGCGTTGCGCCTTCCGTTACTGCTCTAGTCAACCCGTCTTTGGGACAAAACTCAATTAGCTTTGGCGCTAATGTTTCGTCTGGTTTGACTGTCGGAGAAACTTGCAGCTTGCAGATTCGAGACAGTAATGCACAAGTTATCTTTTCTTGTGAATTATAAGGAGGAATTATCATGTATTATCTTGTTGAAATTACAACTTATGTCAATAGCACTCCCGATGCTTATGCTGTCTATGCCTACAATTCTATGGACGGAGCAGTAGCCGCTTACCATCAGAAGATGTCTGGGGCTATGCGGAATGAGAACTATGCCTCCGAGCTGTGCATCGTCATTGATAGCTTTGGCGCAACACATAGAAGTGAACATTGGGTGCGGTAGAATGTCGCTGAATAACAGCGTAATAGAAATTTTTCTGACATAAATTATACTAATTCCCATTTCGCACAAAGGAGTAATTTACCATGGTAAAAGAAATTCTTGAAGGGGTTCTTATTCCTCTCCTCATAATCCTTACTCGTTACCTCATTGTCTTCCTTAACGCAAAACGTAACGAGCTTAAGGAAAAAACCAACAACGACCTTGCAAATAAATACATCGACATGATCTACACCACAGTAACCAACTGTGTAATCGCTACCAATCAAACCTATGTCGATGCTCTCAAAGAGCAAGGTTCCTTCGATAAAGCAGCACAAACAATCGCTTTCAATCAAACCCTTGAAGCGGTTAAACGCATGCTTTCAGCTGACGCTCTCAACTACATTCATTCAATCACAGAGGACACCGATTTCTACCTCAGTAAACTCATTGAAGCAAGCGTTAGAGACCAAAAATAGGCAGGTACTTAATAGTACCTGCCTATTTTTTTTTGCCCAAAATTTTGACATTTTTTACCCCAAATTTTTTGACAGTTTTAATTAGCCATCTTACCCATTTTTCCATATATAGATGAAAGGCCCAAAGAAATTTTTTAGGAGGTAAATAAATGGCAACTAATTATCCATACTATTCAACGCAACAGTCATATTACAATCAACCTGTTCGTTATATTGAATAGCCCTAGCTACAGATAAAAGGTAGACCTGTAACATCAATAGAAGAAGTAAGAGCCATGACAATAGATTTTGATGGTTCGGTGTTCTATTTTCCTGATCTAGCCAATAAACGCATTTACACTAAGCAAATAAACTACGACGGAACTAGCACTATAAATATCTATGAATTGCTCTAGGTGGCCAACAAGAGCGAAACATAGTATGTGACTAGAGACGAGTTTAATGGACTTATATCTCAATTACATTAGCGATTCGCGGGAATCGAGGTATAGAATGCGCCACAGCAAGCTTCATAGACCACGGAGGCTGCCACCTCAACGGCCAATGAGCAAGCTACATAGACGCAGTAGACCTAGCGTCCGCAATTTAACTTTTAATACCACTAGGAGGATAGAATAGTGAACCCAATTCAATTACTAAACATGCTACGGAATGGATAGATCCCTCAAGACTATATTGTTCGCTTAATATAGTCCCAAGCAGCCAAGAATCCAATGGCGAATAACCTCGCTGAACTTATTGAAAAGCATGATACCTAGGGCATTGAAGCTCTCGCCCGCAATTTCATGCAATCTCAAGGAAAGGATTTTGATAAAGAGTTTGCCTCTTTTAAAAAGTAGATGGGCCTTTAATATCTACTTTTAAGGAGGAACATATTCATGTTCAATAACAACGGAGGCTATAGCCTTGCAGATTTAGCAGCTGTCACTGGTGGAAATGGTGGTTGGGGCTTCGGCGGAGATGGCGCCTGGCTCATAATCCTCTTCCTCTTGTTTGCCTTTAATGGTTGGGGCGGCATGGGCTTCGGTGGCTTTGGTATGGGCGGCCTTGGTGGAGGCCTTCTTGGCTCTGAGCTTATGATGTGGCCTTGGATGATGACTCAGAATACTGATAATATCGTACAGGGTGGCTTTAATAATGCTGGACTTACTAGTTAGCTTCAAGGCATTCAGTCTTCTATCACAAGCGGGTTTGGTGATACCGCTCTTGGCATCGCTGGTATAAATCAGAATATCTGTAGCACTGGTAATAGTATTACTGCGGCTATTAGTAATGGTTTTGCGGCAGCTGAAGCAGCTGACAATGCTCGTTAGATCGCTAATATGCAGCAAGCCTTTAATTCTCAAACTGCAATCACTAGCGGTATGAATACCCTTGCAAATGGTCTTTAGAATTGCTGCTGCGAGAACCGTGCCGGTCTTGCTGATCTTAAGTATACTGTTGCTACCGAAGCTTGCGCAGATCGTAATGCTATTTCTACTGCTCTTCGTGATGTTCTTGAAGCCAATAACGCTTCTACTCAGCGAATCCTCGATCAGCTCTGCCAGGATAAGATTGATGCTAAAAACGATACCATTGCTCAGCTTCGTCAAGAGCTTCTCTATGCTCGCGGCCAGGATTCTCAGAATGTTCAGACTGCTCGTATCCTTGCTGGACAAACCGCAGAGGTCGATGCTCTGTATGATCGCTTAAGCAACTGCCCAGTTGGCACTGTTCCTGTTTACGGCAATCAGCCTATCTTTAGCTGCAATCGCAATTTTGCTAATAGCGGATGCGGCTGTGGATACAATAATCTAGTTGCCTAAGTAAAGGAGCGATTGGAAAAATATGGAAATTGTAGCTAATGCAATACAAACCGTACCTGTAAACCAAGATGTCTTGTTTACTGGCACTTCGGTCCGTGGTAATGCAAGCGTCATGCACAGAGAGGGTTCCGGAATAGTCACTGTCCGTGGGTTAATGAATGGTCAGTGCAGGGCGAGATTTAGAGCGGTCTTCGGCGCTAATATTGCCGTTCCAACTGGCGAAACTGCTGGCCCAGTAGAACTTGCAATTGCAATTAATGGCGAAGGAGTACCTACTTCTCGCATGATCTCTACTCCTATCGACGTAGAGAATTATAATAACGTGTCTGCTGATATCTACATTGATGTTCCTATTGGATGCTGCACTCAGCTATCTGTTTAGAACGTAGGAACCATCCCTGTGAATGTCCAGAACGCTAACTTTATAGTAGAAAGGGTGGCCTAATCATGGAACAATTAAAGTCAATGAAGGAAATGCTCACAGCCTAGGTCCATTCTCAGTTAGCTAATATTGAAAAAGCTGATTATCATGAATTAGGTGCCGCCATAGACATGATTAAAGATATGGCTGAGACAGAGTATTATTGCTCTGTAGTTAAGGCTATGGAAGAAGCAGAAGAAGAAAAACAAGAGCAAAGAGGAACCGATAGATATTACTATACTGAACGCTATATGCCTATCCCATATTAGAGAGTCTATGATAGAGATATGGATAGAGGATATGGAAGAATGTATTATGATGGAAATGCGGGCGGCGGTTCGACCGGTGGGTCTGGTTACTCCGACCGTAGCGGCGGCCGCACTGAAAATCCCCGTGATATGGGTGGGAATGATCGTTCCCGTTCTTTCTATGAGCCTCCATATATGATGATGCCATCTTACGAGCGTAGTAATATGTTACGCGATCCTCGTGAAGGAAGAAGCGCAGATCGTCGTAGAATGTACATGGAATCCAAAGAGATGCATTAGGGCAAGGAAAAGCAAATGCATGAGCTTGAATCCTATATGCAAGAACTTTCTGGTGATATCACTGATATGATTCACGATGCAAGCCCAGAAGAGCGTCAGATGCTGTAGCAGAAGCTCAATCAGCTTGCTAACAAGATCAATGTTTAATATCAATGGAGAGACATGGGAAGTACTCCTTGTCTCTCCTGATCACCCTGCTCTACGGCGAAGCGATGGCAGCTATGCTTTAGGTATGTGTTATGACAACAACAAAACAATATATATGAACATCGAACTTTAGGATGCTCCATTTCTCTTTAGGAAGGTACTATGCCACGAAATAACACATGCCGCAATGTTCAGCTATAATGTCGATTTAGATATTTCTCAAGAAGAGTTAGTAGCTGATTTAATATCCACTTATGGCGACGAGATCATAGAGGTTACAAATCGAATCTTCTATCATCTTCGTTCCATAATATAAAAATAAAGGGTCATGTTTTTTAACATGACCCTTTATTTTACTTTAAAGCTAGCTTTCAAACTTTTTCTTAACTAACTTAAAGAGTTCGTCTCCTGAGTGATTTCCACCAAGTGCATTGTATGCTTCGTGATCTTTCTCACATTGTTCAAACTATTCAAGAGAGATTTTTTCTCCCTTTAATAGCTCTCTGCACTTACCTTTAAAGACGTCTCCCTAGATGGTGAGTAGCCCAGCTTTGATTCCGTCCATTTCGAGTTTCATTGCCTTGTCGTTGGCATCAGAGCGCCGAGTTAGTTCATCAAGCGCCTCTTTTACCTCTTTTATAATAGAGTCTTTCAGGGCATCGGCTTCTTTTTTCTTGTAAGCATCTCGCCAATCTTTGATCCTTTTGCGAAAAATGCCAGCGCCTGCGACAATTAAACCAAGAAGGACTTGAATCCAGTATTTAAGGATAAACTCTAAAATATCCAATTACAAAGCCCTCATTTCTCTTATAATTTCCATCATAGTATATGAGAAATGAGGGCTTTTAATTATATTACTTTGACCAATCATTAGGATTTTGTGACTAAATAGCGTGTTCACCTATGCAAATAGCATCGGCAATATCGTCGCTAACTTTTAACCCATACTTATCTTCAATATAGAGCTATGCGTTTCTTTTCTTGTCTGCACGCGCCTTACCCCGAATCCCGCACGTATGTCGCCAAGTTGCTGGAGGAACTACTGTATGTGGAAGGCCCAATTCAACACATAAACAGCAAATAACTCCAATAACCTCAGCTAGTCGCTTATAAACAACTACATTAGGGATAGCATCATCGCCTTGTAGTTGAATATCTTCAAGGTATACTTCATCTATGTTTTTTTCCTATATGAGCTATTTCACTTTCCTATTGATGTGATAAAGTCTTGTATCAAAGTCTTGACTACTAAAGGAGAATGTTCCATAGTCAATTAACTTACCAGTGGCCTTGTCATAGACGCTGTAGCCACTTACCTATGAAGCCTAATCAAGAGCAAGAAGGTTGCTCAACCAGTAGAACCAAATCCACCAAGGCGATCGCCAGATGCAGCGTCGTCATCTGTTACTAGGTAGTTATGAATAATGCCTTGTCCGATCTTGTCACCGCGCTTTAATTGAATAGCAAAAGGTGCAAGGTTGATAAGCTGGAAAAATATCTCTCCCTCGTTATCAGGGTTGTTGTAGTAATCAGCGTCGATGATACCGACCGAGTTACCGAGAATAATCCAGTGTTTAAGAGGAGTTGAACTGCGAACAGAAAGCTCAAGGTATTGACCAGGTTCAAGATGACATTTCATACCAGTTGAGACAAGAGGAATTTTCACTTTTAGCTCTTTTGTTGTGGCAGCAATTTCATCAAGAGAAAGAGGCTTTAGGAAGCCAAAGTAGTCATCTTTCATGCGACCATTCTCAAAGAGCTTGTCTTTGATCTTAGTGGTAACATGGTCATAAGGGGGAAGAACAATGTCCTCAGCGACTACGAAATCATAACCTGCGGACGCCGAGGTCCCTCGCTGCGGCATAGGTAGGTCAACGTCTGCAAAACGTGAGACTTTTTCAAAGAAGATACTCATTACTTTGTCTCCTAATGACTTTCTTTAGTCATACCAAACCATCTTACCATTCGCAGAGGGATATGTCTGTTTTTACCATCAGACAATCTAATAAAAAGTAAATCGCAACCGAATCTAACCTCTGTCGCTTCAAATTCTTCCATATATCCATCCCACCAACGTACTGTTACAATATTCATTATTCTACATCATAGGTTGCAGTATAGTTAGTATCTGCATCCTTCTCCTTTTGAAATTCTAGGGTTGCCTTGCAGACAAGGTATTCATCAACAATTTCACCTTTCTGCTTTACCAGTTTCTATGTATAACTAAAAGCTGTTAGTTCTCCATTGGGGAGGTTTGCAAGCTCTTCGCGCAAGGTAAGAGCTGCTGCTTCATTAGGTACTCGATATGTATTTGTTACTTTAAGTAGATAGTTCATTCTTCTATACGCTCCATTGTGATAGGAAGATTACTGTAATTTTGTTTTTGCATTTGGACAATTCTGAATAATTCATTATAGAAAAATTCCGCCGCCCGCACGTATATCTTAATCTAATCTGCGCTTGCACTGTAGGTACTCTTTAACTAATTAACATGATAGAGAATGGTTTCTGCTAAATAGTTTAATGTAGAAGCAGATGTCATTGAGGACAATTCTTTTCCATCTACAGTGGTAAATATACGAGAGTTAGAGAAAGGTTGATAGTCAACTATTAAAGTTATCATAGCTCAATCGTCCCCCTCTGATAATCAAAGAATCCATACATTTTACATTCTCCAGTCATTTTATCGACCACCCATATCTCTAGCATACCACCTAACTGTGATTCTTCTATTGATTTCACTTCACCGAGATCGGATGCAAGATCAATAAGTTCTTTAGCTAGCTTAGTTGGGTTAAAGTTTCCATGTAGGAAGGTAAAGAATGTATAATAACGCTGATCTTTTTCTAGCAATAAGTAATATCTTGACTTATATTTAGAAATAAAAGAAGCGACATAAGGAATCGACTTATTAAGGGATTCTTTTGACATAGTTGGAGCATTGGCATAATTAGCCTAGTTAAGTTCAAATACTGTCATTCAAAATGCTTCCTTTACTTTATTATATCTTAATATTACCATTATTTTTCTTTTAAGTAAAGCACTCGTTGATTTTTGCTACCCCTCATGAATAACGTAATGTCTCTTTCACTTTCTACAAATGGACCATCTATAAGTACATCAGTGTTATTGAGAATATCTTGAAGGAGATTATCGTGTTGTTCTTTTAGCTCTTCGTAAGTAGAGCCAGTCCAAACATAGATTTTAGTATCAGGTAATGCTTCTTTTACCTGATGAATAACCAAATCTACTAAGAATAAATTCTCCTTACATAAAGGTTCACCGCCCATAACAGCGAGATTCCTTTTTACTCCATTGGCGGTTAAACCCTCTATAATGGAGGTAAGAGTATCATTAGTGAACTCTTTACCTCCATTAAAGTCCCATGTTTCAGGGTTATGGCAGCCTTTGCAATGATGCGGACAACCTTGAACGTAGAAAGAAAGAGAGATACCTGGAGCAGCAAGAACATCATTATAGATGATACCTGCATACTTCACGGAGTATCATCCTCCTCATCAAAGACAATCTTGAGATCTTCATCGCCGCCATCATAAGTCCACTGATCATCACTAGGATCTACAGGAGTGCCAACTAGATAATCATAGAAGTAGCGACTAGAAGCTGGACTAGTATATATATATGGGGTTCTACACTCAGGACAAAGAGTGTATTTATAAGCACGACCTTGAGAGGTAGCAAAGTTATATTCAATGCGCTTTCTAAGATCTTTTGGCTAGAAGATAAAATCGCAACCGCACTTTTGGCAGGTTACTTTTAATTCGGTCCATAGCAGACCATGTTCATAGACTCTCATTGTTAATCCTCCATTACTCCGGTATGTTTAACTCTGTCTTCGGTTTCTGCCTGCTTACCGAGATTAAAAGCAGTCTTATAATTGCCGGTTAGATAGCCGGTTACTCTACGAAGTTGCTGAATATTGTGGCTACCGCACATAGGGCAAGAGTCGTTAAACTCTCCAGTAAAACCACAACTCAAGCAGGTATCATTTGGTACATTGACTGCGAAGTATGGTACATCATGGTCCATTGCGTAGTTTACAATAGTCTCAAGTGCGTCAATATTATTCTTGACTCCACCCTCTAGTTCAACGTAAGTAATGCAGCCTGCGGAGCTATATCCAGTAAGTTGAGACTCAATATCAATCTTTTCAAAAGGTGAGATCTCTCTCCATACTGGAACATGCATACTATTAGTAAAGTATTCACGATCACTTACATTAGGAATCTCGCCATACTTTGCTTTGAACTTATTCATAGCAGTATAACACAGAGATTCAGCTGGAGTATAATAGACACCAAAGTTAAGTTTATACTCTTTTTTAAATTCCGCACATCTATCTTTAAATAGCTGCTCAATCTTCTTAGCAAGTTCCATACCTTCTGGAGTAGTATGATCTTTGCCAATAAGGATTTGTAAACATTCAGCAAGACCAAGTTGTCCAATAGCTAAAGTACCATGCTTCAATGCACTTCGAGTTGTCTTACCATCGTATCCAAGCATGAGGTTGTTTTCATACATGAATTTTGCACTTTCGGCAGGCTGTGAGCAGATATATTCAAAGCGTTCCAGGAGCATTTCTTTAGCTTCCGAGATTTTTTTATCAAGCATTGCTAGGAATAATTGAGGAATATCATCCCAATATTCATTGACAAAAGAATCTTTAGCTTCCATAGCAATAGTAGGAAGAATGATGGTGACAGGACAAATATTACCTCGACCATCTTTCATTTGTGGATTTACTCCAGGATCTGCGTTAATATCTGTGAGATTTGCAGTTCTACACCCCATGGTACTAAAGTAAGTGCGGGGATCATTAGGATCGTATCCAGCAGCATTACTCCAATCGCAATTAGCGTAATTAGGATAAAGGCGCATAGCAGTAGATTTTAGAGCGAGTCTGTAAAGGTCATAGTTAGGATCTCCTGGCTCACGATTTACGCCTTTCATCATCTGGAAAATACCACAGGGGAAGATGCTTGTCTTGTGTAATTTACCTAGCCCTTCAATAGATACTTCAAGAAGAGCTTTAGTAATCATACGACCTTCTGGAAGAGCGCAAGTGCCATAGTTAATGCTAGAGAAAGGAAGCTGATTTCCAGAACGAGACTGTAAGGTATTAAGATTGTGATACATACCTTCAACGGCTTGATGAACCTCTCGCTCGGTCATATCCATAGCATATTTATAAGCGACGGGCTGCTCCTTGTATAATGGAGAATCTATGCTAGTGTTAGTCAATTCATCCTTATCATATAATACTCCATCATTAAGAAGATATTTCATCCCATCAAGAAAGTGCTTTGCAAAACTTTTCCTTACATAAGGAACCATAGTCCAGTCAAGGTGAGTAGCACTTACACCGCCAAACTGTTGAAGACTTTGCAGTTGGAAAATAACAGCTACAAGCTACATCGCTGTATTCACACTACCTGCCGGCCGCACGTCAGTTTGTCTAGTGTTGAATCCTTTTGCGAGCAAATCATCAAAAGGAATAGAGAGGCAGTTATGTTCACCTACCGCGTATGCACTAAGGTCATGGATGTAGATTTCATTGTTTTGGTGATTGCGGCGGGCGAGGTCTGAGACGCAATAGTCAAGCGCATATTTCTTTAGTTGAAGATCGGAAGCAGCTCCAATTCTTCCTCCGAAAGACTGTTCATCGACGTTGGCGTTCTGATTTTCGATGTCAGAAGCATTGATCTTTTCAGAAAGAGCTTTGATAAAATCATTTTCTGCGTTACGCACGGCTTCATGTTTAAAGCGGTAGCGGATATATGATTTAGCAACATCACGTCTTTCAGAACGCATAAGGTAGTTTTCTACCTAGTCTTGAATCTCTTCAACTGAAACAATATGGTCCTATTGTTTTACCCAATACTTTATTTCATCTGCAATATCTTTTGCAGTATCATCTTCATAAAGTTGACCATCAACCTCGATGAAAGCTTTATTGATAGCGTTAATAATGCGCTACTTATCGAAAGGGACAAGTATACCATTTCGCTTATATATTTGTAACATATTGTAATTCCTCCGTTATCCATAATATTTATTATATTTATGAATATAATGAATTAAATTATCTTTTCGAGAAGAAGTAGATCTTAGTCTGCCTTTAGAATCCATATATCCGAATAAATGATGTGGAGGACTGTTTCCATTACTTCTATTATATCCATGTTTTGGATTTGCGCTATTATATAACTTTATATAATAAGCTTCTAACTAATAGGCTTCTTTTTGCGTTAGATTTTTCGCAAGAATTTCATGAGTAAAATTATTCCAACCGTATTTTAATATATCATCATAGAAAGATTGATTTTCCTAGTATCCTTTTCCATTAGCCCATCTTTTATTTGGGTTGTTTTCAAATTTAGTAAGTCCAATATACGATTTTTTCGTATATGGACAATAATGTTTATAAACGCAATACATATTTTTCACTCCTTTTCAGGATGTTCTTTATGTATATAAGAATTATAATAGATAAATTATCTTATTGTGTCCAATCCGCAATCCACTTAGCGTTAGCATCAAGGTCGTGTTCTTGCTCATTTATTAGGATTTGATGACCAACCTCGCCGAAGTCAAATTCGTCCATCTCTCTAAAATCTTCTTCATCAGTATAATATCTTCTAAGAATCTCCATTACATCAGGATTTGACTCTCTGTTAAGCTGACGAATTAGTCGAGTTTTTGGACTTGCTTCTAGCTCATAGACTTGTAAATCTATGTCACTATTGTCTAGTAAGCTAGCGACTCCCGCAGGATTAAAGACTCCCACATTAACTTTCTTTCTTGATAGACTAGATAGCAATGTACCGTAATGCCAACCATTGAACTCAGTAGCTTCTAGCATATTGCCATTAAGGATTTCTTCTGTGAACTCCTCTATGGTAAGGAAATAGTAATTAACACCGTCTACTTCGCCCTCTCGCGGAGGGCGAGTAGTACAGCTAACTATTTCATGGTATTTGTCTGGATAAAGTTGCATAATGCGGCGCAAGAGAGTATCTTTTCCAGCACCTGCTTTTCCGCAAATTGCGATAATCTTCGCTTTAGCCATCTTCTTCAGATTCTCCTCCATATCTCTCGCTTCTTAATACAAGGCTTCCATCTGCTTTAACTTCATCTATATGGTAGAGCTGATGTTTAGTAGATGAAGCATATTTCTTGGGGATAAATTCATCTCCACGACGAATCCCTTGAACAACAATCATGTTACCGCGATTAAACCAGCTCTTCTCGATAACACTCTTGGTTCCATCCTCGTTATATTTAAAAGTCTGTCTGTCAAACAAACTAAAATACTCTTGTCTCATTTTTACTGCTACTACGCCAGTTGTAGTTAGGACGTACACAGTAGATTTTGTTTTATTCTTAGCGATGCAAGTACCACAAATATTATTCAATCGGAAAATTGGAATGTTGGAATTGCCTCGTTTGAAGTACTTCTCGACCACTGGATTCTCAGGAAGAGAGAAGAAGTCCACAAAACCATATCTCTTATTGTCCACATTCTTGAGCTCGTGATCATGATAATAAAAGCAAAGAGCTTCCATTTCCCAAGCTGAAATATTTCCTTTTCCATACTTGTTCCAGTCTTGCATGAAGATTAGTGTATTAAGGTTATCTAGGATACCTTGAGGATCAGACTTAATCCATTCGCGGAATATGTCCATCCATTGTTGGTAAACTTTATCCCATTTCTTGACATCAAGAGCAAAGTAAGCGCCAGAAATGATTAAGTCTTCATAGCCCATTTCATTGAGGAAGTTTATTGCTCTATCGTCGAGTTTGTAGTATTGGGTATCGTACTTACATTCTGCTTTTAGATAACGATTAAACTCATAAATGCGGCGGGCGGTTACTCGCTCCTCTGTATCTTGCGGAAGAAGACCATTACGAATGAGCCCTGGAAGATTTTGCAAGGTCAGTCTCTTCTTCTTATCGCAGGTTAGCCAAATATACTCTACCATAGCCTCATATCGTGACATGAATGAGTCAAATGCTCCGCCTTTAATAAGAGCTATCATAGCTTGCTTACCTGCGTTGACCTTGTTCATAAAGTCAACAAGCGATACATAAGGTCTGTTAGCTATGATTGTAGTGATAAGATCATCATTGATGTTCTGTAACCCCTTTAGGCCAAACAAGATCTGATTATTCTCAACGTCTGGTTTAAACCCAAAGTTTGAGTGGTTGATATCAACGAGAGAGACCTTGATACCAGCATTACGAATTTCACCAATAGCCTTAGCAAGCTTAGTGTAATCAGTACTTACGCCTTCTCCTTCGTCAATCGCTCCTGTATTTACAATTAAGTATGCTGTATTCCAGTAAACAGGATTGAAGTTGGTTGCAAGATAAAGAGTTTGCATACCAATAAAGGAATAGGCTAATGCATGAATGATAGAGAATGAATACCCCATCTGAGGGCCTATACCATAGGTCCATACATACTTTCCAAGAGCTTCCGAGGTTGCTTGTTTATAAACTTTATCACGAAGCTCTGGAATTTTATTCATCTGTTTCTTACCTACGATCTTGCGGGCTGCATTCGCTTCAGCAAGCGTGAAGCCGCATATAGCCGGATCCCGCAATATCTGCATCATCTGTTCCTGAGAAGGAGGTACGCCATATGACCTCAAGAAATAAGGCTCCAAAGCTTTCTGCTCTTGTTGAGTTAAGCCTTGCTGATCCATTTCCTTATACCATAAAGATATGTCATTCTTGAATCTTACATATTTATCCAAAGGAGTTTCTTGACCTTTACCTGCGGTCATCAGTCGCATCAAACCATTCGCGTCTGCCATTTCAAGCGCACTATGAGGTCTGATCTTTTTTGCCGCCTGACCACCTACGGCTGAGTCAAATTGGAAGCAGCCAAGGACATCGCCATTAGCGAGAGCGTTCCACATTCTATCGTCATCTTGAGGTAAGACTGATGGATGGAGATATTTGTTATATACCTCTCTCAATGAGAGATCCTTTTCTATCTGACCATCTTCTTGAAGTAGCTCAATAGTCTGAATGATAATATCTTGCACGCTGGTGAGAAGGAAGTCATACTTAACTCCACCTGCGGCCTCCTGGTCATGGAGGTCCCACTGAGTGATTAAAGCGCCTTTGGGGGTACGCATAACCGCGGCGGTCTCATATATATCTTCATCAAACAAGATAACACCAGAGGCATGGCTAGATCTTTTGTTGACAATACCCTGAATGTGAGTTATAATATCAAGCAGCCCAGGATATTGATTTACGGTAGATATGAAGCTTTGTACAGGCTTACGGCCTTTTTCAGCGTTTCCTCTAACTACGTCGTCGATAGGCCATAAAAAACCTCGCTCACTGGGGACAAGAGATGAGAGATATTGGGCCTCATCAACGTCTATTCCAGTTGGATACTCTTCGCTTCGATATCCTCGGCAAGCCGTAAGAATAGCGGACTTTGTACCTTCGGTTCCGAAGGTACATACCTGAACTAATCCAAGTTCACCACGTTCCTTTCTTATCTCTTGGAAGATTTTTTGAATCTTACTAGGGGCTAAGTCGATATCTACGTCGCCTAACTCAGTACGCTCATCATTGAGATAGCGCCAGAAAGGAAGATCCCATTTGATAGGATCTAGCTGAGTAATACCAAGTAAATAATGATTAAGAGCCGCACATGCTGAACCACGACCAGCCCCTACTGTACTACCGCATTCCCAAAATAGGTCAATATAGTGTTTGAGAGTATTAGGATAAGCAAACATACAAGTGTTTAACTTTTCGCCAATAACTCGTTTTACTCTAGCTTCTTCATTAAGTCGGGCAACATAATCAAGATGATCGGTCCAAGGTCCAATCTTATCGTTAAGAGCTTGCCAACATTCGTTGATCCAATACCTCTCCTGAATGTTATCAGAAAGGAAGAGCCTTTGTAATTCAGGATAGTTAGACATTTCATCGGCGTCAGGATTATTTACTCCCCACCAAGATGACTTTGGATAATCAGTTACCTCAACTTCGGGAACACTCTGATTTCTCTCTAGTGAATAGAACTCTATAGAATCTTTCATCTTGTTAGAGTTCTCAAAAATGCGATCTATGTCGTCGTCACTAAGCGAAGCCCGCAGGTGCTCTCTTACTTCATCGTCGCTTTGAACATAAGTAAACTCATAGAAAGCATCAACCTCACGTTCTCCGCCCTTAGAGTTAAGATATGCTTTGTGAACATATCTATCCTCTTTTTTCAAGTAATGTGCGTCACTACCTACACAGATATCTATTTTAAACGATTCTGCGATCTTCTTTATCCTCTTGTTGACGATAATTTGATCTTCACTTTCTCCAGGGGCTACTTCGAGATAGAAGTCATTATCAAATACGGTCTTGCAGAAAATAAGGAAGTTATAAATCTGCTTACTATAGCGTTCTGCATTGACGGTATCTTCAAGTTTTTCACATCTATCAAGATTTAGAATAGAAGTTCCAAGTTCACCACCGATACACGCAGTAGTACCGATAATGTGACCTTTGTACCGATCCATAATATTCAATAGTTCTGATTTTAGAAGCGGCACTCGTTCTAGTCCTCTATCAAAATAGGAATTTAACCATGCGGTAGAGGACATCTCTCTGATGCCTTTTGCTCCAATAGCATCCTTGGCTATTAGAATAAAGTGATAGTATCTTTGTCCCATATCACGGGAGTCTGTAAGATATATTTCATTGCCAAGGGCTACTCGAAAATCTGGATGTGATTCTCGAATCTCCTTGGCATATTTATTTACTTCGATCCAACTGGATACTGATTCATGGTCAGTAATCGCAATGCCAGACAGTCCTAATTCTATTGCCTGATCAATTAAGTCCTAAGGCTTGTTGATACAATCAAGGAGGCGCAAATTAGAGAACCAAGAATGCGAGTGATTATCAAAATGACCCACGATATTTACTCCTTTAGTTGAGTTTTATTCCTTCTTTAACCATCCATCGCTTAAAGTCATCCATTTCAAAGAGAAGCTCGATACCATTTAATTCATTGTCTAACCATTCTTTGCTTCTTTCTTTGACATACATTTCGTAAGCGATGAACAGATAATCCCTTATTTTATCTACCTTCATTATAACATATCCTTTTCAGAATGTCAATCTTTAAGCACCAATGTAAGTCGCTTTGCCGCTCTTGTGACAGCAGTATATAACCATCTAGCATGATCGGTTGCTTTCAACATTTCTTCAAACACCAATACCTTGTCATACTCACTTCCTTGAGATTTATGGCAAGTTATTGCGTAGCCATACTCAAACTGTTCGGGTCTTAGCCACTTCGGAAACATACGGAAGTTTTCCTTGGTAACAGTAAACTCATTTGTAGTAATAAGCTTCCAGTCAATGAGCAAATCACGGAAGAGAATATCTTGATCAGAGTCATCTTCATCATACTTATCAGGGAGGAAGTTGATGATACATTTCTTACCTAGCCAAGGGTTATCCGTAGTGTAGATTGCATCAAGAGTGCCAATAGATCCATTGACTATAGCATCGCCAACTCGATTGATCTTATCCCAGTTGTTCTTGCGACAGATGATTTTATCTCCTACTAAAGGAGCATCACTTACATCATTTCCCCATTTCATCTTACGAAAGTAGGAGTTTAATTGATAACGAGTATTATTCTTACCACAGAGAATTTGGTCTGCCCAAGTAAGCATACCATCTACTGCGTCTCTTTTTCTTACGATGTTTACCTCAGTCCCCTTGAAAGGAGAGATAGGCTTTCTTGCTCGAATATCAGAGGACAGAAGAATAATCTCACTATCTTTCGCTTGCCGCATAATTTCATCAAGGAAGATATGCGGGTTGTCAAGCACGCTAGGACTATCTTCCTCACTTACAGGAGGAAGCTGACCTGGGTCCCCGCAAGCAATAACATATTTCTTGTGACTGAGTAGTAGCTCCCACATAGTTCTTGGAAGCATAGATACTTCGTCAACAACAATTAACCGATAGTCTCCTATATCATCCTTCGGAATATGAAAGTAGGTGCCATCAGGACGCTGCTTAGAGTGATACAGTAGACGATGTGCTGTCATAGCATTAGTGCA
>JAEEGK010016672.1_pt1 | contig 16107 bp, 10 predicted proteins | sample 8958771 | NCBI WGS metagenome assembly JAEEGK01 (sample SAMN16246547, study PRJNA631951) | gut metagenome | biome: gut microbiome; feature: rumen; material: SC-attached | host: Bos | place: Iran: Karaj | collected 2018-10
AAGCGCCGCATCGCGTCGATCTGCTCGTCTCCGCCATGGAAAAGGATCATGTGTGGAACTGCAACCAGCATTGCCTCCATTGCTATGCTTGCGGTGAACGGCTGGCCAGCGCCGTCGAATTGCCGACGAAAGACTGGTTTACCATCATCGACAAGCTGAAAAAGGCCTGCGTTCCCGCCGTCACATTCACGGGCGGCGAACCGACGATGCGGAAGGATTTGGTCGAATTGGTAGATCATGCCCGTTGGTTCGTGACACGTTTGAACACGAACGGCCTGCTGTTGAGTAAAGAATTGTGCAAGAGGCTTTACGAAGCGTCGTTGGACAGCGTGCAGATCACGTTCTATTCCAATGATAAAGAAATTCACAACAAATTGGTTGGCGGCGACCATTTTGACGCGACAGTAGAAGGCATCAAAAACGCCTTGGAAGCTGGATTGGATGTCAGCGTCAACACGCCGTTATGCTCTGTCAATCAAGACTATACGGAGACGTTGCATTTTCTGAAACGGCTTGGCGTTCACTATTTCTCCTGCTCGGGACTGATTCCGAGCGGCAACGCGTTACGCGGGCCATCGTCTATCACGCGATTAAGTCAAGAGGAAATTACGGCCGTCGTACAGAAAGCATGGCAGTACTGCACGGAGCACGAACTGGAGCTTTCGTTCACGTCTCCCGGTTGGATAGCGGAGCATGAACTATTGCGGATGAAAATGGTCGTGCCGTCGTGTGGGGCCTGCTTGTCGAACATGGCGGTGGCACCGAACGGGCAGCTGATTCCATGCCAATCATGGTTGCATGAAGACGGTTTGGGTAACTTGTTGGAGCGTGAATTCAATGACTTGTGGGATTCAGAGCGATGCGTGTCGCGGCGGCGGGAGACTGTCGTTGCAGCGAAGACCTGCCCGTTGAGCAAGGAGGTACGGCCATGAAAAAACTTCTGCTGATGGTGATGGTTGCGCTTTGCACGATGGCGCTCTTTGGTCAGCCGCTGGACGAAATTCAGTCGTATGAAATTTGGGTTGAGCCGCGTGAAGACGCCACGTTGGACATGCGTTATAAAATCGCATGGAAAGTGTTGGATTCCACGAAGGAAGGGCCGTTGACATGGGTGAAAATCGGCGTGCCGAACGGTCATTTGGATTCGATTAAACCGCTCAGCCCCAACATCCGCGAGGCCATGTATTATGAAAACAATGGGCAGTACATTCGGATTGATTTGGACAAAGAATACAGAGCTGGAAAAACAGTCGTATTTGAATATTCCTTCCACCAGCGGTATATGTTCCAATACCGAGAGAGCAGCGAAAATGGAAATACGGTTTTGTATGATTTCACGCCAGGCTGGTTTGATGACATCGACGTGAAGTCGTTGATCGTCCGTTGGAAGGCGGATGGCGTAAAAAACTGCTCTGAACAGAGGCTGGAAAACGGATATTATGTCATGGAAACGTCGTTGCCAAGAGGCCGTCGGGCGAGCATAACGGTCAAATACGATATATCACAGTTTCCAACCATCAATATTCAGGAAAACGCAGACGTAGCGAGAAAAAAAGGCGGATGGAAGCATTTTATCGAAGGTTTTCTTGACTGGCTGCCTGTAATTATTGTCAGTTTCATTCTCTTTGTCCAGATTGTCGGAGGTTCGATACGATACTCAAAGCGTGAAGATCCATACTATTACGCACGCGGTTTCGTGCCGAAAGCGAGAGCCATCGACAGACCGATCATGTATTTTGTGCGGCCGGCCTTCGGCCTTAGTTCGCATGGGACGAAATTCAAACAGCCGCCGAAAGGCGGCTTCCATTGGGCGACGCCAGAGGAAAGGGCGGCCAGCCGAATGTTTCACAGCCACCATCACGGTGGCAGTTGCGCATGTGCGTGCGCATGCGCATGTGCATGCGCGGGAGGCGGACGGGCTGGTTGCGCACGGAAGGATTTCTACCATCCGAATTTGACTACAGATCAGTTGGAAAAAGCTATCACCAATAAACAATAAAGGACCATCATGCCGAAACATATCCTCTTCTTGTTCACTGATCAACAGCGGCGAGACACCATTCATGAATTGGGTAATGCGGACATCCAGACGCCGTCATTCGACGCGTTGGCGCGGGAATCGACGGTATTCGACTGCGCGGTGACACCGTCGCCCGTCTGCGTTCCCGCGCGTATGTCCATGCTGTCAGGCCAATATCCTGCGCGGACGGGTTGTACGAACAACAACAAGAACTTAGCCTATACGGGAAAAGGCGTCTATGATGCTTTGACGAAGGCGGGTTACCAGTCCTGCTGCGTCGGTAAAATGCATCATGTGACGGATTACTACGGCTCCATCGGTTTCTCGAAACGCTACACGCAGGAGGAATTATCCGCTCCGGAGGATGACTACACGCAGTTCATCATGAAGAACTATCCATATGTTTTCGACTACAATGGTGTTCGCACGGAGATGTATTACGTTCCGCAAGTTTCACCGTTGCCGCCGGAAGCGCATCCGACGCAATGGGTTGCGGATAGAAGTTTGGACTATTTGGACAGCGTCGATCCGTCCAAGCCTGTCTTTTTGATGTCGTCGTTCATCCATCCGCATCCACCATTCTGCCCGCCTGCGCCGTGGAACAAATTGTATCGCGACGATTTGTCGCTGCCGTACGTTCCTGAGCATATAGAGGACTTTGCTGAACTCGTCCATGGTCGTTTCAAATTGGACAACATGGGTGTTTCTGAACGACAGATCATCCTGCTGAAAAACTACTACTACGCGTGCGTTTCCTTCGTCGATTACCAAATCGGTCGTATCATCGCCAAACTCAAGGAGAAAGGCATGTACGATGACACGATGATCATCTTCTCGACGGACCACGGCGAACTGCTCGGCGATTACAATTGCATGGGCAAACGGACGATGGTTGATGCTGCCGCTCATATTCCGTTGATGATCCGTCGGCCAGGCGATAAGCCACGTCATTGCAAGGATTTGGTGTCCCTTGTCGATATCGCGCCGACGTTGCTTGCATACGCGGGCATCCCATATGATTCTGCTGAATTCGATGGTCTGGACATGTTTGGAAGCAAGAAACATGACGTTGTCTTTTCGCAATATGCGACACGTAAAAAAGGTGCCTACATGGTCTGTGACGGCACGGAAACAGGCGCGGGCAAGTTGGTCTATAACGCTCCAGACGACCGCTATTACTTCTTCGACACCTTCCCAGACGACCGTGACAAATATGAAGAATTGAAGGATACGGAACACGTTAAGTCGTTGAAGGCCAAATTGGATGTGTATCGCGCAAGCGAAGTGCTGATGGAGCCGCATCCTGTTTCGGCAGAGAAGCAGACAGGCGGAAAGAACAACACGCATTATGCGGGGCGTCTGGACCACGCCATGCGCCATGACGAAGAGGCCGGCCGTATCCCGCCAGGCTATACCATAGATCTATAGGCGCCATCGTCGCTTTAGTCGCTTTTGTCCTTTATGTCCCTTTCTAACAGGAGGAATATCATGAAAAAACTTTTAGTTTGGTGTCTGTTGCCGCTGATGGTGTTCGGGCAGAACATGTTGAAGAATGCGGGCTTTGAGGAGAAAGGCGAGAAAGGCCTGCCAGCGAATTGGGGCAGTCATTGCACAGGTGGTTCAACGGCTGGCATGACGACGGAGACATCGTATAGTGGCGAGGCTTGTGGGTATATTGTCAAGATCGTCGATGGGAAAAGCCATGTGGCGGCGATTACGCAGGGCCGTTTGCCCGTCGAGCCTGAAACGGAATATTTGCTGACGGCGATGGCAAAGGGTGTTGGCACCTTGTTTGGCTACGAATACGACGCAAACGGCAAATGGTTGAAAGGCTCCAAAAGCATTGCCGTCCAGAGTGAAGACTGGGTTCCGATTTCCACTCGTTTCAAGACATCGAAGGATACGAAAACGTTTGAAGTCCGTTTCGAACTGTATGGTAAAGAACGGGAAGGAAAAGGCTGGATTGACGACGTGCGCTTTGGCACTCCGCAACCGCAACCACAACCGCTGCAAAACGTTGTATGCGAATACAATCCGCAGACGAGATCGGTGAAATTGTCATGGACGCCCGTGGAAGGCATGCGTTATTATATTGGCCGTTCACGGTATCCAGACAATTCGGATACGGAGCTTTATTTTGGTAATCTGACAAAAGGTGAATATGAAGACAAGGATATTCCAACGGATTGGGGCCGTGCATTTTATAGTTTGACGGCGGCGGATCAGTGGAATCAGCGGTCGGAGGCGACGGAGCCGCGCGAAGTCGTGCTGAACGGAGGAGATAAAAAGGGCCGTGTCGTTTTGTGGACGGATAGCGTGATGAACAAATACCGTCGCTATGCGCCGCCGAAAGACGATGAAGCGAAACCATCGCTGGCCATTTCACTGGCGATTCGTGAGACAGAGGCGCGGCAGATTGTCGTTTATGCAGAAAATGCTCCAATTCAAGGACTTAATGTGAAAGTTTCGGAATTGAAGGATGCGGATGGCGCGGTTGCGCAAAATTTAGAATTGCGGCTGTTGCAGGTCTGCTATTCCATGGTTCGCAAGACGACGTGCGATCCAAAACTGAAGCTGACTCCCGGCCTGTATGCTGACGCGTTGCCGCCGCTTCAAGGTGCCATTGACGTGCCGTTGGAAGCGACGCAATCCATTTGGGTGCAGGCAGAAACGAAGGCTGGTTGCAAACCTGGAAAATATACAGGAACCGTGACGGTCACAGATAAAAACGGTTACAAAAAGGAACTTCCGTTGAGCGTGGAAGTCTATGATTTCGAACTGCCTGTGACGCCGTCTTTCAAAAGCGCATTGGCTGTTTGGCCGTCGATGTTCGAAAAGAGCTTTGGTGTGAAGCCGAAAACGGCGGAATGGCAGGAGCTTTGGGACAAATACTATTGGTTCATGGCTGACCACCGTATGGGCGCGGGCGAACTACCGTATCCTATTCGCTCTGAGGAAGCTAAGAAGATCTTAAACGATCCACGTGTGGCGGCCTTCCAGATTCCCTGTGGATGGGGGAAGAATATGAATTTAGAGAAGCTCAAGGCGGATGCGGATTATCTGCGTGAAAATGGCTGGCTGGACAAGGCGTATGTCTATGCTTTCGATGAACCGAATGAATCGCAATATGATTACGTTATCGAACTGGCGAACAAAGTCCACTCTGTCGGCAAAGATGTTCAATTCTTAATGACAGAACAGCCAGAGGCTAAGTTGTTGGATTACATTGATATATGGGTTCCTGTCCTCGGCTCTATCAATTGGGACAAGCTGTATCCGCGCCGTAAGGCTGGTCAGCATCTTTGGTGGTACACATGCTGCTGGCCGAAGGCCCCGTATCCGACATATCTGATCGATGACTGCGGTACATCTCACCGTGTGCTTTCGTGGTTGCAGGCAAAATATGGAATTGAAGGCGTATTGTATTGGTGCGTAAATGTTTGTGCGATGTATCGTAACAACGCCTATCAGAATGAATGCAAGGTTTGGGAAGAGGCAGAAATGTTCCCAGATGCGAATGGCGACGGCTTCATGATCTATCCGGGCAAGCAGGTTGGCATTGACGGTCCTGTCACAAGCATCCGTTTGGAACTGATTCGTGACGGCAATGAAGACTTTGAATATTTCCAAATCTATCGCCAACTGCTTGGCAATGATTTGGATGCGGAACGCCAAATCCAAGCCGTGATCGCTCCTGTGGCGGTGGATTTGACCCATTGGGATCATGATCCAAAGAAACTTGAAGCTCAACGCAATGCGTTGGCGCGGAAGATTATGGCGCTGAAGAAAAAATAACAAATACTCTAGAATTCTAGAATTCTAGCAATTTGGAGAAAAATGAAACTTTGCAGTTTGTGGATGTTAGCTTTAGGCGCGGCAGCGCTCATGGCGCAAGACGGTGATGCATTGCTTCGGGAACGGCTGGAACGAAATCCCGCGTGGAAACGTGCGCAACAAACGCCTGCGTATGATGCACATGCGCCATCGGGCTTTGTTTTGGACGAAGCAGAAAAGGCACGGCAACGCGCCGCTGGCGAAGAACTGAAAAAGCAAGTCGCCGCCGCCATCGCGGAAGGCCGGAAGGAATTCCACATGGCGCCCGGCCAGTATCGTTTTGCTGATAACAGCGGATGGCATTTTGATCGTGTGGAGGATTTCACGTTGGACGGGCAGGGCAGCACGCTATGGTTCGAACGTCCCATGGCCAAAATTGCCGACAATCCGCAAAGTTTGCTTTTCACAAACTGCAAAGGCATGACGCTGAAGAATTTCCAGATTGATTTCGATCTGCCGGTCTATATTCAGGGAACGATTCTCTCCATCGCTGAAAATCTCACAAGTTTGGAAATGCAGATTGATTCCGACTGGCCGAAATCCGGCATGGGTGGCGGTCAGTTCACGCTCTATACGCCTGAAGGCGAATACATTCCGCAAGATACACTGATTCATGACGGCGCGACATTGCATGATGGCGACAAGCTTACTGTGAAACTGAATCCATCGCAGCTTGCGCCGTATTTTTCGAAAAATCCACGAATGGAAGCTCGCGGAATGGCAGGAAAAGTGAAGGTGGGGACGTTGATCGCGCTGAATTTCCGTCGCGGCTTTACAATCCATGTGAGTGGTTGCGAAAACATGACGTTTGACAATATCGATGTCTGGCAGTCACAGGGCATGGGTATTCTGGAAAACGGCGGTGTTGGCAACAATAAATTCGTGAATATGAGACTGATGCGCAAGCCTGGAACACGTCGGATCCATTACGGGACGGCCGATCATTTCCATTCCAATTGTGTGACGCATGGCGCATTGGTGGAGAACTGCGAATTCGCCCATACGTCGGACGATAATTTGAATCTGCATGGCAATTGGCGGTATTGCTGGAAGCAACTGTCACCGACGACGATTATCGTCGGCGCGCCAAAACCGCCCATGGCTGGTAAGGAATTCAACATATATCGTATTGGGAAACTGGAGCAGGTTTCATTTTCAAAAGTCGTTGATGTAAAGCTGCTTAAAGATGAAACCTTGCTAAAAGAAATCGCCGACGCAAAACCGCAGGCGAATAGTCGGATTGCATGGCGTGGGAAAGGACAGTTATATGTTGTCGAGCTTGGTGAAGCGGTCGATTTGCCATCTGAACAACTGCTGGTGGACACGCATGTCGATAATGCAGAAGGATTTGTGATTCGCAACTGCTATTTCCACGATTCGCGTTCGCGCGGAGCATTATTGACAGGTGTAGGTGGTGGATTACTGGAGAATAATGTTTGGAAAGGTGTATATACAGGCATCAGCGTCTATGAGGAGTCGTGGGGCTATGCGGAAGGCGCGATTCCACAGAACGTTAAAATCATCGGCAACACGCTGATCGGTTGCGGCGGCATCGAGACAGGCCTTGTGCCGCGCGACACAGCGCAGGGTGTGTGGAATGATTCCATTATCCGTGATGTGGAAATCCGCGACAATTGGATTGTGGAAGGCGGCTACATTCACATCATGTATGTCAATGGCGCAACTGTCAGCGGCAACGTGTTTTGGAATCCGTTGCGCTATGAACGGCAGTCGGGTGATTTTTCCGGCACGAAAAATATGTTTGGCCATCCGCAATATCTTGGAATGGAACGCCATGGCGCTGTCTTTGTAACCGCCAGCAAACATGTCGATGTGACGGACAACAAAGTCTATCTCGTCACGCCAGGCGACCTTCAGGCCGTCCAACTTGGCAAATTCGCTGACGAGAAGACGATATCATGCAAAAACAATACCGTCATCCGCGTGGAGAAGTAAAAAACTCTTGTCTCGTTTTCAAATGGTGAATACCAAAAAAAATCAGCCCCGCAACGATACAATGTTGCGGGGCTGATTTGTCATTTAAAATGCGCCATGAAAGTTACTTCTGGCGGACGAGGCCTTCGACCAACTGCGTGTTGGATTCGGCTTCCAACTGTTCGTAGTATTCGGCCAATTTGCGGCCTTTCTTACGGTTTCCAAGGCTCGTCTTGATCTGTTCGGCAAGACGCTTGGAATCTTCATCATCCTTCAATTCACGCTTGTCCAGATAAACCAAATCATAACCAGTATAGGTCTTGACAGGCTCCAAAACAGTGCCGACCTTACCGCGATGCAAGGCTTTCAGGAGGCCCATCTTGTCCTTCGCGTGCAAATCACGGTTCTGCTGTACGTTCATGAAATCAAAGGCATCCTTGACAGGTTTGAAGAAGTCGGCAGCACCTGCGGCTTTGTCCAACGGCGTGCCAGCGGCCAGTTCCTTGTTGATGGCGGCGGCCTTTTCTTCAGCCGTCTTCTTGAGGGCGGCCATGGCGGTCTCTTTCCTGTAGAGGTTCTTCAGGCGGTTGAAGGCGGCCGGATCTTCGGCGGACGGAATGGCCAGATAAGACGGCTTAATATCCTTCAAGCAAGCAACATAGCTCGCATTCTGGCCAGCTACCATGTACGTGCAGGGATTTTCCGGCGTACGGCTGAACAGCAGATTCATCAACTGATATTCATTGCCGAAGCCCGGGATGGAGGCACTCTTCGCCGAGTACGGCAGATCGACGATTTCGGCATCCGGAACGCCAGCGGCGACCAAATCTTCAAAAACTTCAACCATCGCTTTCTTGTCGGCGCCAGCCTTGTCATTCTGATCGCAGGCTTCCGTGAATCTCGTGGAGAAGGCATGTGCGGCATCTGCGGCGAGATTCTTCGTTCTGTCAGCTGTGATGGATTTGACCAGGTCGGCTTGAACGACAGGATCTTCATAGGTCTTGCCCATGTCTTTTTCAAGCAGTTTCACGACCATCAGAGAGTCTTTGGTTTCCAGAATGCCGCTCACCTGATTGATTTCCATGTCCAAAACAGTCTTGGCGACGTTTTCGTCGAGAGTCGTGACATCGACGAGACCCGTATCGCCCTGTTTGCTCTTCGTCACGATGTCTTCAGAGTATTCCGCGACGAGATCTTTGAAATCCTTTCCTTCCTTCAGTTTGCCGAGCATTTCGGTCAATTTCGCCTTCTTGGCGACATTTTCATCCGCCTTGTCAGCGTTCAGATTCACGGCGATCTTGCTCATGCGGACCTGTTTCTTCTCGAATTCGGCCTTGCGGGCTTCATATTCAGCCTTCTTTTCGGCTTCGGTGATTTCGAAACGGCCTTCAAACGTTGCGGGCTTAAAAGCGACGATTTTCGCGCTGCGGAGCTCTTCCTTAAAGAACGGCATGACGTTGTCGCTGAGGTACTCCTGATATTTGGAGTATTCGGCCATCATGGCTTCTTCGTCCAGTTTCTTCGCTTCAAGGTCCTTCTGGAAGGGGCCGATCAGATCCCAAATGCTTTCGAGACCCGCCACTTTATCCTTGTACGGCGCGATATTTTCGTTAAACCAAGCCATGGCTTTTTCGCCAATCAGCTTGTCAACAATCTTCGCCTTGACTTCGTCATTGATGGCGGTGGGCATTTCGCCGGGCTTCTGTTCAGCGAGAACGGCCACGTTGAAGGCACCAATCGTCGCAACTTCCTTCGTGGCGGCACCAACTTGGTTCAACGCGCGAATGGCGCGGGCCAGCGATGTCACATTGCCCGTCATGCCGGGAATGGTATCTCCGTTCGAGAAGAATCCAGTCGTAACAACCTTAGCACCAGCCGCTTCAGCAAGCTTCGTGAAACGGGCGATGGTCTGTTCGGGCGTTTCGCCGACGGGCTTCTCAGCAACCTTGGCGGCGAGATCAGCGATGGCCTTGCGGGCGAATTCGCTGGCTTTGCGGCGGCTGACCTGTTTTTGAATGGCATCCTTTACATCTTCATATTTCTTGTCTTTATACAGATGAGCTTTGCCCTTTTCGAACATGTCTTTGAGTTCTTCTTCCTTCGGCTCGACCTGCGCCTTCAGGGCGGCGTTCGCGACGACATCGTCAACAGCGATGGTGGCCACGACGGCCTTCTTCTGGTCGTCCAACGTCAGTTCGCCTTTGCGCGTTTCGAAGAATTTCGCGATTTCATCATCCGACGGGGCGGAATCCTTCGCGAGGTCCATCATGAAGTCATGCTGGCTGATCGTGTACTTCTCAAGATATTCATTGACTTCGTCTTCCGTCACTTCGACGCCTTCGACGGCCTTTTCTTCCAGACGGTCGATGATAAGATTCTCTTTGATGATTTCATCAAGATCGCCACCACTCATGCGGTTGGGAATCATGTAGTTGTTAATGAAATCAACGTAACGCTGCTTGGAGAAATTCTCCTTGCCGCCGAAGATCGGCTGAGACTGGATTGCTTCCATGAGTTCGGCGTCCGACACTTTGTCCAGACCGAGTTCGTGGGCTTTGTGAAGGGCACGCATGCGCTGAAGGGCCAGCTGCAACAACTGGGAGTCGCCTTTGTTCTGGCGGCCGAGCGACATGCCTGTGCGCAACGTATAGCCGAGATCGGCCCTGCGCATCTGTTCCATGGTGTCTTTGGCTTTCAGCGTCTTGCCGTACATTTTGCCGAATGTTTTCAGCCCGGGCTCGCGATAGCCGCAGCTGTCCATGCCGCCGCCCAGCGAGAAAACGAAAATGACACTGATGATAATTCCGAGCACGATGTAGGTCTTGCGGCCGTGCTTCTCAAAATAACGGTTGAAGCTACTGATGATCATGTGAGAATCCTTGTCTATAGAGTCAAATTTCTTTGTTATCCTTATTCATTCACGCTATTACGCGTCTTCGCGGATCGCCTTGATGGCGTTGGCGAAACCGTTTTTCGCGCCAAACACGCTACTGCCGGCCACGAGCACGTCCGCTCCGGCCGCCTTCACTTGACGGGCTGTGCCGACGGCCACGCCGCCGTCCACTTCCAAATAAATCTTCTTGCCTGTTGCATCGATCATTTTGCGCAAAGAGGCGATTTTCGGCAACTGGCCTTCCATGAAAGACTGCCCGCCGAAACCGGGCTCGACGGTCATAACAAGAACCATTTCAACCATTTCCAGATACGGCCGCAAGCTTGTAGCCGGCGTGCCTGGACGGAGCGTGACGCCTGCGCTGCAGCCAAGATCATGAATTCGGCGGATCACATCCGCCAAATCGCCACGGCTTTCGACATGGACCGTGATATGATCCGCGCCAGCCTTCGCGAAGGGTTCGATGTAACGGCCGGGCTCGGACAGCATCAGATGCACATCAAACGGCAGATTGCTTCCTTTTCGGATGCAGGAGACCACGCCGGGCCCCATTGAAAGGTTCGGGACGAAATGGCCATCCATGATATCCACATGCAGCAAATCCGCGCCGCCATCTTCCACGCCTGAAATAGCCTCGCCAAGACGGCTGAAATCCGCCGCGAGAATCGACGGGGCCACTAGGCAGCCGTGCTCAAATTTCATTTCATTCAGTGAACGGTTTTTCATCGCATTCGCCCTTTTACAACAAAAAACGGGCACAGAGACGCGTCTGTGTCCGTTTTTTCATGCATGTCACGCCATGACAATCCTTATGGCATTAAGGCCTCCGCCAGCCATGCATGGCTTTCCCGCATGTTGACGGCTTTTGTCTTTCAAAATCAGGCCTTGACAATCTTGTTCGACCGGATGCAGGCGGTGCAGACTTTCATCTTCACGACAGATCCGTTGACCAGGGCGCGGACGACCTGGATGTTCGGCTTGAACGTGCGCTTCGTGTTTTTCACAACGTGCAGACCGATGCCGCCTTTCTTCTTCGCCAAACCACGATACGTGATATGGCCGCCCACAACTTGGCGCTTGCCGCAAATCTCGCACACATTGCTCATTGTAATGACCTCTGATTCTATGGTTGATGTTTTATTGAAACTGTTTTGAAAAAACCATACCCTAAACAATAAAAAAACCGTGCTTCCCATCCCGCACGGCAGTTTTTCATCTGCTGGATTCACATCCGCAAGTATGGTCTTCGCATGATCTAGCAAAATACCGCCTGCTCCCGTCTCCCGTCGCCTTCCTTTCAGACAGACTTAATTGCTTGACATGCTTGCCTTTTCCATGCAAAAGTGGGATGGCCGGGACTCGAACCCGGGACCCCCGCATTAAAAGTGCGATGCTGCTACCGACTGAGCTACCATCCCATATGCAGGTGGAAAAAACATCCTATACTATACACCCACTTTGGATTTTTACAAACAATTCCATTTTTTTTTGAAGAAAATCAACACTTTTTCGCGATTCGCCCTGTCATTTGTCATTTATTAATTTATAGTAATGTTTTCGACTTATCAATCACTCAACGAATTCAGACATCGACAGGAACCAACATGTCTATCCAAGAACAATGGCAGCAAATGCGCAAGGCGACAACGGCCTCGGAGCAGCAGCTTCTTGAGCAGTTCATCCCATGGACAGAGGAATTCACGGCGGAAGAGAACGACGCCAACGGAGCCTTCGTCCATTGGCGCGCTATCGACAAGGACACCAGGCTCGGCCTGCTTAGAAACGCCATCGGCGGCACGATTGTCTCTCATCCTAAATGTCCGCAAGCCGAATTGGGCTTCCTCTATGCCCTCTACCAGTTCCTCTGCCACCGCAGAACATTCATCTGCTGCCCGCTGACCATCGACGCATTGACCATCCGCCACTTGACGGAACGCATCAGCGCCATTGAAAAACTGCGCATCGACCTGCTCGGCCACTGCGTCGGCGCCTCCCACCGCCATCTTTCGGACTGCCAGAACTGTGATTTCGCTTTCGCGGACTATTTCCAGTTCTTCTCGGCTATCAAACGCCAGCCGGACATCTTCAAGAGCCAAGTTCAGGCCATTTTCATTCTGGAAGGCGATTTCAGCCTCTATGCCAACCGCATCATGGCTTTCGAACACAACATCCCGAAGGCCACCGGCATTGTTTACAAGTCCACGGGCAAGATTCCCGAAAGCTGGAACAGCGGCGGTGACGTCGTGGACATCATGGGCTACTTAAAGGATGCGAAGCTCACGCTGGCTGGTTCGTCTTGCCACATTGACCCATATGTCGCGGAAGAAGTCAATTTCGTCATGGGAAGCGCCTTCCGCAAGCCATTGAAAGGGGACAAGCATCTTCCGTTTTCGGCTTTCACCTACCGCAGTGCCGAAGAGCGCGCCTCCGCAGTCGCCAACGATGTCGCCAAAGCGAAAGGCAATGCGTTCATCATCTGCTATTCGGATCCCGTCTTGGCGAAAATTCAGGAGGAATTCCGTAGAAGTGGCCTCGAATACACCTTCACGACGCGTTCTGCGGATATCAACACATTCTTTGAAATGAAGACCGGAGATGACAAACGGCGGATCATGATCTTCCGCGGATTGCCGTCGCCGCTCGTGTATCAGGACAAGCCGCTTTGCGATGGTGCGCTCTTTGTGGCGGAGCATTTCGTCAGCATGGCGGTCCATGACAAACTATTCGCTTTCAGCAGGCTCATCTTCAATGAGACGCAGCAGCCGAAGATCTACTTCTCCCTAGAGGACAGCCTGTTCGCCATTTACGAAGAAGACGCCCAGTTCAAGAAGCTCTTCAACATCATTGATTTCACGGAGAAGTACGACCCGTGGAAGCAGATTCGCCGCGTTCTCGCGAAAGCCATGCTCAACAAGCTCCATAAAGTGCGCACGATGTGCCTCAACGAAGAAATGGTCGTCTTCACGACGTCGCTCGTCAAAGTGGCCGACCACTACACATCCGGTATCTCGCAGCAGCAACAGCGCAAGGCCGCCAACGCCTCCGTCAAGATGGAAGCCCTTTGCTTCTGCGGTTCTGGCAAGCCCTTCAAGGAATGCCACGGCAAAAAGAAATAAGTCCGCCGCCATGCCCCACGGCTTGGCATGCAACTTTCATTTATACCTTTTATAATTATTATTATGTTCGTCACATTTGGCTTAGACACGACTGACACGCCCGACAAGATCAAGGAGTACATAAAATACGGTGCGGAGGAGTTCTTCGCGGGATTCATTCCCCGCAACTGGCTCTCCAAATACGGCTGGGAGGTGTGCCCAAACCGCAGACCGCTTGGTCATACCTATAACTTCCTGCAGGTCGCTGACTTGCGGGAGGTCGCAAACGCCATCCATGACAACGGCGGGCGGCTTAATCTCGCCATCAACGCCCATGACAACGGCTCCGAGCGCCTCCCCTATCTTCGCGCCACCGTTGAAACCATGGAACAGTTCAATCCGGACGGATACATCGTGGCAGATCCCGCCGTCATGTTCAGCCTCAAGGCGTGGGGCATCAACAAGCCTATCCATCTCAGCACAGGCGTCGGCTGCTTTTCTTCCGAAGCCGTCCGCTTCTTCTGCAAGCAGTTCAACATCCGCCGCGTCGTCATCCCCCGCAAAATGACTCTCCGCGAGACAAAGCTCATGATTGACAATTTGAAGGATATCAAAATTGAATTCGAAATCATGATCATCGGATACCGTTGCTATTTCAATGATGAAGACTGCCATTCCGTCCACAGCGGTTCCCGGCGGAATCTCTGCGGAGACGTTTCCCTTGGGCAGACGTTTGTCACACGGCGCTTCCCCGACAACTGGAAGGATGTCGTCCAGTCCATCATCGACGATCCAAACGGAGCCTTCGAGGAGGGTTCCCTGCTCAATGAATTCCGCAAGTACATGGCGCAACCGATGCCTCCTCCTCCCCGTTTTGACGATGACGAACCATATTGCGGCGGGTTGGACCAGGAGTTGGCGAAAGCGGTTTACCAGAACTGCGGCCTCTGTGCCATCAAGCCTTTTAGAGACATGGGCGTCCATTGCTTGAAAGTCCCGCTCCGCGGGTCCTCAGAATTCAAGCTGCAGTCACTCAAGCTCGTCCACAAAGTCATGACGCATGAGAATCCCACGCCGGAATTCTGCCGTGGGCTTGTGAACAGTCCGTCATTCTGCGACGCGCTGACCAACTGCTACTATAACGTCCCCGAAGCGCATCCCAACATGAAATAACCAACTACGCAGGAAAACATCATGGAACTAGCAATTTATTTCTCCAATCTGAAACGCCTTGAACAGATGGACGATGCCCTGCGTTACATCGAGACGAAGAACATATCCACCTATCTCTTCGGCACCATCTTCTCCCTGAACCCCAACCTGTATGACTATTCCATCAACCTAAGCTCACTGACGTGGCTCCGTTCCGTGCAGGATGCGGGCTTCGATTTCTCGCGGCTCTATTTCGGGCAGGAATTCTGCCAGAATCTCATCCCGTCGCCAGATGAACTCGAACAGGCCTACTACATCAGCAAACAACTAGGGTGGAACTTCACCTATGTCACGAACGGATATCTCACGGAAGAAGGCCATGACAAAATCCGCGCGAACATCGAGAAGATGAAGGAGATCCGTGCCAATCTGGAAGTCGTCGTCAACGACTGGGGCACGCTCAACATCATCCACAACGAATATCCGCAGCTCATGGGGCACATGGTTCTCGGACGCGTCCTGAACAAGCAGACGCGGCTCAACCTCTTCTCCCATGCCGGCCAGATGCCGCCCGTCCACATGAGCAGTATCGACACGCCGGAAAAGGACATCCGCCTCGCGCAGCTCAACGCCTTCCGCGACATCAGCCTCTCCAATCCGGACTATCTCCGTGAAGTCAAGAACTGGGGCTTCACGAATGTCGATCTGGACATGACGCCGCAGGCTGTCTCCAGGCCGGAAGACGGCTGGGGCCTTTTCCTTGGCTATTACTTCCCGTGGAACTTCATCGCCGCCGCTCGCAACTGCCCCACCGCAGGCGTTTTGGAACCGCAGCGTACATTCGTCATGACGGACAGGCCTTGCGGAAGAGTCTGCCAGCAATACAATTGCTCCAAGCACATGCTTCAGTTCGAACAGGCAGTCATGCAAAGAGGAACAACCCTTTTCTGCTCTTCTGAAGACTTTATCGACCAATACTTCAGCGGAAAAATCCCATACGAACGGCTCATCTACGAACCGTATATTCCCCTGTAACGGTTTTTCTACCGAAATTCCGTGTCTTTCACCGTTCCAGTTGACTTCCCGTCCATGAAATTCCACATAAAAACATACGGTTGCCAGATGAATGAACGCGATTCCGAAGCGCTTGCATGTCTTCTGGAAGCCGACGGCGCCGT
>JAEEGK010016676.1_pt1 | contig 16104 bp, 6 predicted proteins | sample 8958771 | NCBI WGS metagenome assembly JAEEGK01 (sample SAMN16246547, study PRJNA631951) | gut metagenome | biome: gut microbiome; feature: rumen; material: SC-attached | host: Bos | place: Iran: Karaj | collected 2018-10
GGATCGGAGTCTGCAACTCGACTCCGTGAAGTTGGATTCGCTAGTAATCGCGCATCAGCCATGGCGCGGTGAATACGTTCCCGGGCCTTGTACACACCGCCCGTCAAGCCATGAAAGCCGGGGGTGCCTGAAGTTCGTGACCGCGAGGAGCGACCTAGGGCAAAACTGGTAATTGGGGCTAAGTCGTAACAAGGTAGCCGTACCGGAAGGTGTGGCTGGAACACCTCCTTTTTGGAGTTTGATTCCGTTCTGCTTTCACGCAGCTCTTGTCTTCCATTTATTATATAGGATCGTAGCTCAGTTGGTTAGAGCGCTACACTGATAATGTAGAGGTCCGCGGTTCAACTCCGCGCGGTCCTACTCTCAAGCACAATGGGGGATTAGCTCAGTTGGCTAGAGCACCTGCCTTGCAAGCAGGGGGTCAAGGGTTCGACTCCCTTATTCTCCACAAATAAAGAGGACGCTGATTCAGCGCCCTCTTTTTTTGTGGGAATACCTCACCCCTTGTCGCTACGCGACATCCCCCTCAAGGGGGACATGCCGGAACCTGTCTTCGCTGTCGCTCAGCCAGAACCCGGGTGGCTCCGTGGCTCGTGTCCTTCGGACACATCCCACACTTCGCCACGGCGCTGATGCGCCCTGTTATCTTGTAATTGAACAATTATGTACAAGGTCTGCGCTGTTTTCGCACACCTTGCCCGCTGGCATAAAGACTAAGTGAGGCAAATTATATTTACCTTTGTTCCAGTACCATTAAAATTATCGGTAATGAAAAATATCAAGTTAGTTCTTTTGTGTGTCGTGACATCAATGATGATGGCTTGTGCACCTAAGTTGACAGATACTGTCAAAGTTGAAGGCGGAATGCTCCAGGGGGTTCTGACGGATAATCCAGAAGTTATGGTTTTCAAAGGCGTGCCTTATGCCGCCGCACCTGTGGGTGACCTTCGCTGGGCTCTTCCCAAGCCCGTAATTCCCTGGGATGGTGTCAAAGTCGCAGATACATTCGGCGCTCCTTCTGTGCAGCGCGGCCGTCAGGCAGGTTCCTTTTACTATAAGGAATTTCAACCCGAGCCCCTTCCTCCGACAAGCGAGGACTGCCTTTTCCTGAACGTATGGGCTCCTGCGAAAACAGTCGGCCATCCTGAAGCCAAACTTCCAGTAGCAATGTGGATACACGGCGGCGCTTATTCGGGCGGTTGTGGCAACGATGTGGCATTTGACGGAGAGGCCTGGGCCACTCGAGGCGTCATCCTGGTGACCATAAACTACAGGCTTGGGCAGCTAGGCTTTTTCTCACACCCCGAACTGACTGCGGAGAACGGCTATGGTGGATCGGGAAACCAGGGCATCTACGACCAGCTGGCTGCAATAAAGTGGATCTACAACAATATTGAAGCGTTCGGCGGCGATCCGAAGCAGATTACAATTATGGGACAGAGCGCAGGCGCCGGCAGCGTCAAGACCCTTGCGGCTTCGCCTCTCACAAAAGGTCTTGTAAGCAAGGCGATAATCCAGAGCGGTGGCGGTCTCGGAGAATTCCTCAGCGGAGGCAATTCCAGCACTCCCCTGAGTACCTATGACGAGCGCGGGAAGCAGATGATGGATGCCGCAGGCCTGTATACTCTTGCAGATATGCGCAAGGCATCTCTCGAGGATCTCGCTAAAGTGCGTTCAGGTATGGGCGGAACCCATCCCGACGGATATCTGATCCCCAAGAGTTTCGACGAGGCAGCCTATGCCGGCCAGCTTCTAGACATTCCCTATATGATAGGCAGCAATGGTGACGATATGGGCGATATGCGTGGCGCCATAAGCGCATTCTGCGCTTTGCGCTCAACTCAGAGCAAGGAACCCGTCTATCATTATTTCTTCGACCGCAAACTTCCGGGTGACGATTCGGGCGCTTTCCATTCTGCCGAATTATGGTATATGTTCCATACTCTTGGCCGCAGCTGGCGTCCTATGACTGAGCACGATTACGAACTCAGCGACAAAATGATGGATTACTGGACCAACTTCGTTAAGTTCGGCAATCCAAATGGCAAAGGTGTAGACGGTCCCTGGAAGAATTCGACAGCCGACGATCCTTACATCGAGGAGCTGAAATAGTCTACATCGCCGTAAATCTGACTGAGGCGGAGTGGCCGTTGGCGTCGATGAGGGTGAGGGTGTGGGAACCGTGCTCGGGGATGATCTTGAGCTTGTGCTCGCCGTGTGAGGTTTCGCCCAGATAGGTGCCGTCGATATGCCAGTAGATGGTGGCCTGCGGGTCGCTGTGGGCTGCCGAGCAGACTATGCCCTGGCTGCGGGCATCGAGGGCTACCGGAGCGGCCACCTGCATCCCTTCCTGCGGATAGATGATCTCTATGACTCCTGATGACCTTGAACCGGTATAGTTGGGATGGTAGGGCGGAAGGGGATGGTAGTCGCTGTGGCTCTTCATATAGTACCATTCCTGGGCCGGTGACAGCACGAAGCGGGATACATTCTGTATTTCGGATACAGGCCAGCAGTCGCTGTCTACCTGATATTTTCCGTCAGGACTGAGATGGACAAGTTTGTGATAAGGGCAGGGAACGGGCCTCTGGGGAGCATTAGGAGCCAGGACTGCCACTGTGCCGTCGGCCTCGCAGAGCTCTGATGCCGGATGACCGCTCTTGCTGCAGCATATGATTTCTTCCAGCGAATCGTCAGGCTGCTCGAACCAGCCGGTGGACGGCAGCAGGCCGAAAAGGTCGAACATCAGAGGAGCCGCGTAACCAACTCCAGTGAGCAGGGGGCGGCCCTCTCCGTTGCAGTTGCCCACCCATACCGCCACCACATAGTCGGGTGTGGCTCCGACTGCCCAGGCATCACGGTTTCCATAGCTCGTGCCGGTTTTCCAGGCAATCTGCCGGCTTGCGTGGAAGGTGTGCCAGTCGCCTTCCTCTTCCGGGCGGTTGACTTCGGTCAGTGTGTCGAAAGTGCACCAAATCGCCCCGCGCGAGAGAGGACTGACCTTAGCGGTCTGTGTATCCTGCAGTGCATTGGACATCCTGGCATAGGCCGAGGCAAGATCCCATAGCTTGATCTCGGCTCCGCCCAGGATGAGGGACAGACCGTAAGTGTCTGCACCTCGGGTGATTGTGGTGAACCCGGCTTGCTGGAGCAGCCGGATGAACTTCTCGACACCGTATTCGTGCAGCATACGGACAGAAGGAACGTTGAGAGAGCGCCTTATCACATCCGATGCCGGCACCGCTCCGTCGAAAGTATGGTTGAAGTTGCTGGGTGTGAAATCTTTATAGTGGAAGGGTATGTCCGAAACCAGCATATCGGGCAGGATCAGCCCATCGTCGAGCATCGCGCCGTAGAGCAGTGGCTTGAGGGTGCTGCCGCTGCTGCGGGATGCCTGCACCACGTCGACGTTGTCACCGTGGATTCCGGACTCGTGACCGATGTTGCCGCAGTATGCAATGGGTTCGCCGCTGTGCACATCCAGGATTACTGCGGCGGCATTGAACACTTCGTTGGTGGCGAATACCTCACTGTGGCGATGCAGCACGGCTTCGGCACGCTGCTGCAGGGAGAAATCGATATTGCTCTCTATACGCGTGTCTCCTAGCGTCTTTCGCTGCGTCTCTAGATAGTGGAAGGCCAGTTCCGGAAGGGGATGGGGCTTGTCGGGCAGAGGCTCGTCCTTGGCCAGTTCGCAGGAGAGGGAGTCGATGTCCCCGGATGCGCACAGCTGGTCGAGCAGGAAATTGCGCTTGGCAAGCAGTGCGTCGCGGCTCCTGCCGGGATGGATCATTGCCGGTGCGTTCGGGAGAACCGCCAGCGTGGCGCTCTCAGCCCAGGACAGCTGGTCCGCAGGCATACCGAAGTAGCGCCAGGCGGCAGCCTCGATTCCTACGACATTTCCTCCGAACGGCGCATTTGACGCATACATTGCGAGGATATCCTTCTTGCTGGTATAAAGTTCGAGCCTGAGCGCGAGGACCATCTCCCACAATTTCTCCACTATGGTGCGGGGCGGATTGCCGCGGCTCAACCTGATTGTCTGCATCGTGATGGTGCTTCCGCCGCTTCGGACTTCGCCGCTGCTCAGGTTGAGCTTCATAGCCCTTGCCAGAGCCAGAGGGTCTACGCCCGGGTGGTGCCAGAAGCGCTTGTCTTCAAACCGGACTATAGCACGCGCGAACTTTTCGGGAACTGTGTCGGCGGCTGGGAATCTCCACTGCCCATCGGCGGCGATGCGTGCGCTCAGCAGACGCCCGTCGCTGCTCTCCAGCACTGCGCTGACCGGATTGTCGAAAAGCGGCCTTGGCCGAAGCGCCAGCGCCAGCAGGGCTACTGCCGCGACTATGCCGATCAGTATGTGAATATTCTTGCGCAAGGACAATGAAATTTTCGCTACATTAGTATGCCTAAACAAAAATAGCCAAAAATATATAGTCGATATGAAAAAGATTTTAGTTGCACTGAGTCTTGTACTGTCATCAGTTATACTTGTGTCCTGCGGCAGCAAAGCTGACTGTGTCGCCGACATTTCGAAGGAGATCCGTGTGGACGATCCCGTGACCGTACGCCTGTTTGACGCTTATGTCCTCAAGGACAGCGACCAGACAATCCAGGCGGCCAAGAAGGCTATCTCGATCGTGCCTAAGGTAGATTTCAATGTCCAGATCGTTGACAACCAGACACTCTGCATCGTTCCGGTCCAACCTTTGGAATACAATACCACATATAAGGTGACAGCCGATTTCGGCGCCATAGCCGGCACTCCTGCAGGCAGGAAGAATTTCGAAATAAAGACTCTAGCACCGGTGCTGCTGTTCGACTACAGCAAGCTTACCTGCTATTCCGGGGTAGAAGACCGCTATCATATCAATCTTGAAATAACTTCGCCTGAAGCCCTTGACGGCAAGTACCTCGAGAACGGATTTTCAGTGAAGGGTGCAGCCGCCCAGCTGGCGTGGGTGCATTCCGAAGACGGTCGCACGCACACGGTGACTGTCGGTGACATACAGGCCACTGGGAAGAAGGGAAAAGTCGAGCTTGTACACAACTGGCCTAAATATGCAGCTGAAGGCTCACGCAGCTTCAACGTGCCGGTCAAAGGCGTATTCGAAGTCGTTGACAGTGAAGTCAAGTCCGATCCTTATGGCGTGGAGTTGGCTTTCTCCGCCTCCCTGGATACCAAGCAGGATTTCAGCAGTCTGGTGTCTATGCCTGGCGCCGGCCGCCTCTCCTTTATAGCAGTGGAAAATGTCCTGAGGATAATCCCGGCCGTCCAGGCTGAGGACCGTCAGTTCATTTCGGTGAGCAAAGGCATACGCAGCGAGAAAGGCAGCAAGCTGGATGACGACTACGAGCGCTGGCTCGAGATACCGAGCGGCGAGCCGATGGTGAAATTCCTGTCGAAGGGTGTGGTAATCCCTTCATCAGGCGATATGAACATTCCTTTCCAGGCCATCAATTACAGCAAGGTAAGGGTACGCGTAAAACAGATATACGAGAATAACGTGCTGCAGTTCCTGCAGGGCAACAAGCTTGGCGATGCCTGGAGCTATACTGACAATGTCGCAAGAGTGATACTGGACACCACACTTGTTCTTGGTGAGGCCAATTCGGCCCGTCTGCGCAATCTCAGCACTTATGGCCTGCACGTGGCTGACCTGGTGAGGATGCAGCGGGGCGCGATTTACAAACTTGAGATACGAGGCGTGGATCCTCTCAAGGAGTTCGGTGACGATCATTACGAGAGCGATTACTATTTCGGAAGCTACAGCGACTACTCCAACCGTGTGCGCAACATCCTCGTTTCAGACCTTGCCGTCATCGGCAAGGGGTCGGACAAGGGAGAGTATACGGTCTTCGTGACGGACATCCGTTCTGCGCAGCCCGTTTCCGGCGCTAAGGTGACACTTTACAACTCTGTCAACCAGGTGATAGGAGAGGGTACTACCGGCTCAGGCGGACGTTTCACCTGCTCTGTCAAGGATGACCAGGCACTTACCGCCGTCATCACCAAGGGAGAGGACAAGAGCTATCTCTCTATGGCGGCTGGAAGTTCTATTTCAATGAGTGGATTTGATGTGGACGGCAACGCTTCCCGCAAGGGACAGAAAGGTTACATATTCGGAGAACGCGGCGTCTGGCGTCCAGGTGACGAGATCCACCTTACTTTCATTTCCATGCTTGACGATGGAGTTCTTCCTGCCGGCCATCCCGTTACTGCAACACTCAGCAACCCGCAGGGGCAGGTGATAAGCACTCTGGTGAACAATTCCGGACACGACGGAATGTACAGCTTTACGTTCAAAACTCCCGACGATGCTCCTACAGGCAACTGGGAGGCAGCCGTGACAGCCGGCGGCATCACCTGGTACAAGACGGTCAAGATAGAGACCGTGAAGCCCAACAATATCGTCATAGATCTGAAACTCAATGACAAGCCTGTCCTCGAAAGCAGGGACATCCGCGGTGACATCGACGCCCGCTGGCTCGTCGGCCACCCTGCCGTGGATCTCGAGACCCGCGTAGAGGTTGCCCTTACCAGGGGAAAGACAGCCTTCGACAGCTACAAGGATTATGTGTTCGAAGACCGCTCGCGCAGTTTCTCATCGCAGGAGAAGGAGATTTTTAGAGGAAAGACCAATGACAGCGGCCATACTTCCTTCAATACTTCTTTAAAGGCAGAAGGTGACGCGCCGGGTATGATAACTGCCACCTTCACCTCCCGCGTGTTCGAGAAGAGCGGCGATTTCAGCATCGACCGTTACACTACGACACTTTCGCCTTACGATACCTATATCGGACTGAACGTTCCCGAACAGGAAGACGAATGGGGTGAGAGTTATCTCGACAAGGACCGCAGCCATACCTTCCGTCTGGTAGCAGTGGACGGGAAGGGCAATCCTGTCAGAGGCAACGTCAAGGTAAATGTGGAAGTCTACAAGATGGGCTGGAGCTGGTGGTGGAGTTCATCGTCAGACGGCCTTGCTTCATACGCGAAAGACTCGTACAATCAGCCGAGCAACGAATTCGCGGTGACATTGACAGGCGGAACCGGAGAGTTCAAGATGGACTTTGCCCGTGAGGACAGCGGTTTCTGGTTCATAAGGGTGACCGACCCCAATGGAGGCCACGCTGCTTCTGCCGTTACGATGGTCCGCAACAGTTACGAGTCAGCAGGTGCCGGCAGCTCGGATGCCGCCATCCGACTGGCGATGTCTATCAACAAGGAACGCTTCAATGTCGGTGAGACCGCGCAGCTGAGCATACCTTCAGCCAGCGGTGCACGTGCACTTGTGTCAATAGAAAAAGGCCAGCGCGTCCTCAAGAGCTTCTGGGTTGAATGCAAGGGAGAGAAGACCGATATCTCCATTCCCATCGAAGCTGGTATGGCTCCCAACGTATATGCGGCAGTGACGCTTGTCCAGCCTTACAACAATACGGAGAATGACGCACCTATCCGTCTATTCGGCGTGCAGCGCATCCTCGTGGAGGAGCCTGCCACACATCTGAATCCTGTCATCGACATTGCTGCCGAAGTCCAGCCTGAGAAGGAAGTATCCTTCACCGTTAAGGAGAAGGACGGCCGGCCGATGAGCTATGTCGTGGCTCTAGTCGATGAGGGCCTTCTCAGCCTCACAAGGTTCAAGACTCCTGATCCCTGGAAGAGTTTCTACGCTACGGAAGCGTTGGGAGTCCGCACCTGGGACCTGTACGATCTGATACTCGGAGCCTATGGCGCCAGGATGGAACAGCTCTTCGCCATCGGCGGTGACGCTGAAGGAGACGTAGCCATCACACCCAACAGCAAGGCTGACCGCTTCAAACCGGTATCTCTCTTCATCGGACCTTTCACCATCAAGGCGAAAGGCACTGGAAGGCATACGGTGAAACTTCCTCAGTATATCGGCAATATGCGCGTGATGGTCATCGCCACCGACGGCGCCGCGATGGGCTCGGCGGACAAGAGCGTCCTGGTTACAAAACCCGTTATGGTCAAGGCCACCCTGCCCAGGGTAATCGGCACCGATGAGGAGGTCGTACTTCCCGTGACTGTCTTTGCCAATAAAGACGGGGTGGGTTCTGTGACAGTTGAACTGAAGGCTGACGGAGCGCTCTCAGTCGCCGGCAGCAACACGGCTACGGTCAACCTGCCCAAGGCCGGAGAAGCGCTTGCCTACTTTACCCTGAAGGCTGATGCATCCACAGGAATCGGTACGATCCACACTGTGGCGAAGGGCGGAGGCGACAGTTCTGCGGAAGACCTTGAAATAGACGTACGCGACCCCAACCCGGTGACTACCAATTCCATTGTGAAACTGGTTGAAGGCAGCCAAAGCGTGAAGATACCGTTCACACTCGCCGGACGCGCCGGTACCAACTTTGTGGCTGTGGAAGCCTCTACGATACCTCCCGTCGACCTGGACTACCGTCTGTCATATCTGACGACATATCCTCACGGCTGTCTGGAACAGACTGTATCCGCCGCATTCCCTCAGCTCTATCTGGGTGATCTGGTGGATCTTGAGAGCAGGGAGATCAATACTACCGCGGACAATGTCAAGGCAGCATTGAACAGGCTCAGTTCATTCGCAATTTCTTCTGGCGGTATGACGACCTGGCCCGGAACTTCATCATATTCCGGAGCAAATGTCTGGGCTACAGTCTATGCAACGCACTTTATGATTGAGGCTCAGAAGGCTGGCTATGCTGTTCCTGCGGCACTGCGTAAATCCAATCTGTCCTATCTGCGTACGGTGGCCTCCAGCGGAAGTTACAATGCAGAATCCCGTGCGTACGCTCTATATGTGCTCGCCCTTGCCGGTTCTGCAGACCGTGGCGGTATGAACAGACTCCGCGAGGATCTGGCCAAGCTGCCGGAATCCTGCAAGATGCTGCTTTCAGGTGCTTATGCGCTTGACGGAAAGAAAGACGTGGCGCGCAAGATACTTCAGGATACGAAAGTCGGCAGTGATGTCAACAACCCGTTCTCGGACAATTACGACAGCGAGGAGCGAGAGCAGGCCATCGCAGCTATGGTCTATACTGCACTCGGCGAAAAGGCCGCCGCCTTCCAGTGCATTGACAGGCTCTCCGGCTGGCTCAACGACCGAAATCATTTTATGAGCACCCAGAGCACTGCGTGGTCTCTGCGCGCCGTAGCTGACTATATGAAGAACAATTCCGTAGACGGCCTGAACGTGAATTTCAGGACGGCATTCGGCGGAACGACCCTTAAGACTTCCAAAGCGATTGCGCAAGGCTCTCTTGATGCAGGTGTTGGCAGGTCAATTGATGTCGAAGTGGCCAACAATTCCAAGGCGCCTGTATATGTTGTCCTGAGTTCTACCGGCATTCCTGAGAAAGGAGAAGAGATTACCCGTGCCGACGGAATGCAGTTGACGGTTACCTACTCTTTGCCTGACGGCACAAGGGTCGATCCGTCATCCCTGCCCCAGGGTACCGATTTCGTCGTGACGGCTACCGTGACAAACACGAGTGCGACGACGGACTATACCAACGTGGCGCTGACTCAGATCTTCCCGTCAGGTTGGGAAATCCACGCAGAGCGTACCGATGCGATGTACCAGGATTTCCGCGATGACCGCGTTTACTCATACATCAATCTCAGACGAGGCACAAGCGTCACTGTTACCACACGGATGACAGCAACCTACAAAGGACGCTTCTACCGTCCGGCTACCGTTTGCGAGGCGATGTATGATGCAAGGATAGGCGCGTCCGTCCCCGGAGGATGGTGCGAGGTAAAATAGGCTGGGCAGTCTCGCTCAGAGTGTCGGCTTGACGGGTACTATCGTTCCGTCAGGATTGAAGTACATCGGGTCGATGCAGATTTCGCGGTTGTAGCCTCCGGAGAGTCCCATCTTGATGCCTTCCGGACGGGTGAAACGGTGATAGACCATATACCATTTGTCGGTGCCGGGTATGTTCAGGACTGAATTGTGCCCGGTGCCGAAAATCTGCAGCGAGGGGTCCTGCTGCAGGATGATCTGCTCCTCGACCTTTGCTGGCTGCCCGTTGCGGACGAACTCGACAGGAGAGTCCGAAATCAGGTATCTGATGCAGTAGCGGGCAGAACGCGTGATGTTTTCCGACCACATAAAGTAATACAGTCCGTTCCGCTCGAAGACGTAGGTTCCTTCCAGATAATGGTATTCTCCGATTCTTGAGCGGGGGATGAGTTCGCGCATCGTGCCCGGGACGAGCGAAACCATATCGTCGGCCAGTTCCGCCATCCAGAGATATGAATTGCCCCAGTAGAGGTAATACTTTCCCGTAGCCGGGTCGCGGAAGACGTCAGGATCGATTACCTGGTTGGGTGCTCCGATCTCTTCCTGAGAGAGCAGGGCGTGTCCGAGAGCATCGTGGTAAGGCCCTTCCGGCCGGTCAGCCACCGCTACGCCGACGCTCTTGTTGGCGACGAAATAATAGTAGTATCTGTATCCGTCACCTATCTTTTTCTCTATGATGCAGGGTGCCCAGGCATATTCCTTTCCCCAGTCCAGGTCCTGAAGGTCGAGGATGACGCCTTCGTCCTGCCAGTGTACCAGGTCATCGGAGCTGAAGCATTTGAAATCGTGGTTGTGCCAGCCGAAAGCACCGTCGGTTGTGGGGTAGATGTAATATTTTCCGGTCTGCTCACTGTAAAGCACTTCAGGGTCTGCGTGCAGCCCGGGGAAGACGGGGTTGTGGACAGACGGCGCAAGATGCTCCGGCTCTGCGGCGTCGCTCCAAGCCTGCAGTCTGTTGTACTCTGCTTCGCTGATGCGCAGGAATGTTCCCTTGTCAGGCCCGTAAACACCCTCCAGGTATTGCGGCCGCCTCATTTGGGTGAACCTTTCGTCGGCTGTGCAGATGCGGTATCTGCCCGTGGCACCGCCTTCAGGATCGACATATCCTACCTGCCAGCCCTGGGCTCCGGAGAGACGGAATGCCGCAGGACCTTCTATGGCCTTGTTGCCGTCAGGGGTGAATTCTGCAGGAACAGACCAGGGACCGGCCAGCGTTTTTGACTTTGAGGCAAGTATCGAGTGCATTCCTTCTTCCTGGAACAGGATGCTGAATCCTCCTTCAGGATCAGGATATATGCTGGCATCCCTGATGCCGAAACCCCAGTCTGCAAGGGGTCTGGGCCTTGACCAGCGCGTCATGTTCAGGTTGGAGTGAACTCCGAACAGGCTCAGGTGAGAGCTTCTCGCCGAATTGAGCATTGGGAAATACACCAGCCAGCCTCCCTTCGATCCATAGTTGTCGTCCCATATGATTCCAGGATCTCCGACCAGGTTGCCTTTTGGCATATTCAGCGTAGTGACACGTGTCCAGTCCAAAAGATCCCCGCTTCGGAATATATCGATTCTGGAATCGCCTGAACGGGCTGCCATCAGGAAGCTTCCGTCTTGGGTCCTGCACAGGAAAGGCCTGTTCCCTTTGACGATGTCGGCGGCATCGTCGGGAAAAATAGAATCACCGCACAGCAGGTCGTGGAAATGGATGCCGTCCTGCGACATAGCATAAGCAGTCCAGTAGCCGTGGGCAGATTCGTGGCAATACAGATATCCGTATGTTTCGTCGTCAGAGAGTTCGAGGTTCCCCGTCAGGGATTGTGCAGACATTGACAGGCAGGCTGCAGTCAGAAAGAGGAAAAGGATGATTCGTTTCATAACTGAAAGGGTATTCAGCTGTCAAAGATAGCAAACTTTGGCATTTGCCTGCTAATAGTACTGATACCTGCTTCTGAACTTTATGATGAAGAATCCGGTCAGCAGCAAGGCTACTGCCTCGGCCACCAGCACAGCAAGCCAGATTCCCTGAATTCCAAGTACTTTTGGTAGAAGAAGCACGGATCCGACTTCACATATCATCGTTCGGAAGAAGGCGATTCCGGCAGAAACCGGAGCATTGCCGAGTGCGGTGAACAGCGAACTGCCGAAGATGTTGAAACCGCAGATCAGGAATGAGATGGAGTATATGCGGAACGCTCCCGCCGTCAGGTCGAGGAGTTCCTGGTCATATCCGACGAAAACCCGTGCAAGAGGATACGGGAAGAGTACTGCAAGTACCGTGACGATTATGGAGAACGCTCCTACCATCGCCGCGCTCTTGCGCAGCAGATTCTTGAGTTCAGCATAGTTGCAGGCTCCGTAATGATATCCGAAGAGGGGAGCTGTTCCGATGCCGTAGCCGATGAAGCACGATATGAATACGAAGCTGACATACATCAGGACACCGTAGGCAGCAACGCCGTCTTCGCCGATATATCGCATAAGCTGCCAGTTGTACAGCGTCATCACGAATGACATCGACACGTTGGAAAGAAGTTCAGAAGAGCCGTTGGCAAGCGTATGCAGCAATACCTTCCTGTCGTGGGTGAACGGAGTCACTCTGAGCAGGCTGCTGTTGTCCCTGAGGAAATAAACGAGCGGAACGATGCCTCCGATGCACTGGCCTATGACGGTGGCTGCCGCTGCACCTACGACGCCCCAGCGAAGCAGTCCGATGAAAAGTGCATCCAGCACCATATTGGCTATGCCGGCCGCCAGTGTGATGTGGAAGCCCATCCTGGGTCTCTCGGCGGTCACAAGGAAGGTCTGGAATTCAACCTGCAGCATTGCTATGGGAAGTACGGGAAACATAATGCTTCCGTAAAGCATCGACTGCGACAGTAGCTCTCCTTCGACCCCCATCCAAACCAGCAGCGGCTTGAGCAGAAGGAGTCCCGTGATGACAATCAGAATTCCGGCGGCGACTGTAACCCACAGCAGCATCGAAAATACCTCTTTGGCTTTTTTGTCATTCTTCTGCCCGAGGAGTCTCGAAATGATGGCGTTGCCTCCGGTTCCCAGCATAAAGCCGAGCGTCTGCAGGATCATGAATATCGGCCAGATCAGATTGACCGCAGCGAAAGGCACCTTTCCGGCGAAGTTCGAAACGAACACCCAGTCCACCACACCGTAAAGTGAAGTGAACACCATCATTCCGATGGACGGCAGGGTAAAGCGGATCAGTTTGCCGTAGGTGAAATGGTCTGAGAGATGTATCTGCGACATGCGGACTGTGATTTTCCAGGCCGCGAATATAACTTATTTAAAGAAAAGTCCTGTCTGCCCCACGGCAGACAGGACTATATTCTTCGAAAAATGTAAGACTATTTTACTGAAATCTCAGCAAGGGTCTTGGTGGGGGCGAGCACGTTGTTGACTTTCCAGTTCTGTGCTTTCTTGAGACTGTAGCTTGCCGTAGCGCGTACATCCTTGATTGAAGCGGAGAAGGCTACGGTGTAGTTGCCGGCAGCGGCTTCCCACTGAGACTTGGCCTCGTTGAATGAAGCGAGAGAGTAGTTGTCAACGGTCATTGTGACGGTCTGGCTCTCACCGGGTGCGAGTTCGCGGGTCTTTGCGAATGCCTTGAGCTCTTTGGCGGGTTTGTCAAGGCCTCCTGCAGGTGCGGTTACATAGAGCTGTACGGCTTCGCGGCCGGCAACCTTACCGGTGTTCTTCACGGTGATGGTAGCGGTGAAACCGTTTGCAGTAGCTTTGACTACGGGCTTGCTGTACTCGAAAGTAGTGTATGAAAGACCGAAGCCGAAAGGATAAGAAACATCAATTCCTGCTGTCTCGAAGAAGCGGTAACCAACCCAGATGCCTTCGTTATAGTCGGTATAATCTACGTCCTTGACGGGCTGAGGCTGCTGGTTGGCTCTGCCGAAGTTGTTGGCAGGCTGAGCGTTGCGGGTGTAGTTGTAAGGGAAGTTGAATGAAGACGGGCTGTCGAAGAAGTTCAGCGGGAAAGTGGTGGCAATCTTGCCTGAAGGGTTGGCCTTTCCGCAGAGAACGTCAGCTATAGAAGCACCGGCTTCCATTCCGGGCTGCCATGCGAGCAGGATTGCATCGGGCATGCTTTTCCACGAAGCGGTCTCGATGACACCACCGATGTTGAGTACGACGATAACTTTCTTGCCTGCAGCGTGGTAGCTGTTGCAGAGGGCCTCGAGATTCTGGCGCTCGGCTGCTGTGAGAGCCCAGTCTCCGGCAACGGCCTTACGGTCTGCACCTTCACCTGAGTTGCGGCCGATGGTGATGACAGCGACGTCAGTGTTTGCTACTTCGCGGGTCACATAGTTCTCGGGAACTTCCATTTCTGCCAGAGGAGCACGGCCCCACATTCCGCCGCCACCTGCGGTGCGCAGCTGGAGTGCGTTCTGGTAGTCTACATATTTGGCATAGAGGTTGGCGAGGTCGGCGTCAACTTTGAATCCGTCCATCTCGAGACCTTCCTTGAGGCTGCGGACATATTTCTTGTTGACAGCTCCTGAACCGGTACCGCCGGGGATCATGTCGTATGAATTCAGACCGAAGAGGGCTACAGTCTCAGTGCCTTTGAGAGGCAGGGCGCCATTGTCGTTCTTGAGAAGAACCATAGTCTGCGGAGCGGCTTTGCGTACGAGCGCCTCGTGTGCTGCAAGGTCAGGTTTGTTTGAGAACTTGTAGCCGGCGAAGCGAGGGGTGCGGACGATGTACTCGAGCATATTGCGTACGTTGCGGTCGAGGTCGGCCTGTGAGATGGTGCCGTCCTGGACGCCCTTGACGATGCGCTCGATCTCATTCTCGGCGCCGGGTTCCATCAGGTCGTTCTGTGCGATGACAGCTTTCACCGTGCCTTCCTTGTTGCCCCAGTCGGTCATTACGATGCCGTCGAAGCCCCACTCATCGCGGAGGACGGTGGTGAGGAGTTCGCGGTTCTGCTGGGTGAACTGGCCGTTCATCTGGTTGTAAGATGACATCACTGTCCAGGGTTTGCCTTCCTTCACTGCGATCTCGAAGTTCTTCAGGTAGATTTCGCGGAGAGCTCTCTGGCCGATGATGGCGTCGTTCATATTACGGTTGGTCTCCTGGTTGTTGGCCATGTAGTGTTTGATTGATGTGCCGACACCGTTGCTTTGGATGCCGCGTACATATGCAGCTGCCATCTTGCCGCTAACCAGCGGGTCTTCAGAGAAGTACTCGAAGTTACGGCCGCAGAGGATGTTGCGGTGGATGTTCATACCGGGAGCGAGGAGCACGTCTACTCCGTACTCTCTTACCTCGTTGCCCATAGCTGTTGTCAGTTCCTCGACGAGGGCGATGTCCCAGCTAGAGGCCATTGATGTACCAACAGGGAATGCGGTGCAGTAGAAAGTCTCGGTAGTGCCTTCGCGGGTGGGGCTGATACGGAGACCGGCAGGACCGTCGGCCAGAACTGTGGCAGGAATGCCGAGGCGGTCGATGGCGCGGGTACGGCCGGCTGCACCCTGCACGAGGGATGTTGTGCCGGAGGTGACGCCGTTAACGATTGCGGCGCGGCTTCCGCCGACCAGCAGGGTGGCTTTCTCCTGCAAGGTCATAGCCTTGAGGACTTCGTCAATGTTGTCTTTGGTCAGTTTGGGCTGGGCAAAGACGGTTGCAGTTGTCAGAAGGGCAGCTGCGAATAACAGTATTTTTTTCATTGATTTGATTTGGATTGAATTAGATATACTTTTTTTCAGTCTATAAAGATATGCATTAATTCATTAATTTTGTGATGGAGCTGAATTTCTTTTACTAAGAAACCCGCCAATTAAAGTTTGACACCCTGAATGAATCCTATTTCCCAGCGCCTGCTTGGCCAACAGCTTATCTGCCCGCAGTTCTCCACTTGCAAAGAGGTGGTCGACTGGATGGGGGCCGTGCAGGCTCAGGATCAGAAGGGAATGCGTTGGGCTGTGGCTATGCGCACAAAGAAACCGTCCCTCAAGGCATTCAGGGAAGCATACAACAGCGGGGAGATCGTGCGCATCCATCTGATGCGGGGCACCTGGCAGCTGGTGTCGGCCGAAGACTACTGGCCCTGGATCAAGCTCTGCGGCCCCAAGGCCATTGCGGTGACAAAAGGCTGGATGGCAAGCAACAAGATCAACATTCCTGACGAGGAGCTTTTCCGCATAAGGGAGCTTCTGTGCCGGATAGTAGGGGACAGACGGAGTGCAACGAAGGCTGACATTGTGGATGGCCTGGCGGAGAGAGGCATCGTTATGGATGACCACCGGCTGTCTTACCATATCCGTATGGC
>JAEEGK010016679.1_pt1 | contig 16101 bp, 14 predicted proteins | sample 8958771 | NCBI WGS metagenome assembly JAEEGK01 (sample SAMN16246547, study PRJNA631951) | gut metagenome | biome: gut microbiome; feature: rumen; material: SC-attached | host: Bos | place: Iran: Karaj | collected 2018-10
TCAGTCTTTTGTAATATACCATATTCTTTAGCGCTTGTTAATTCTCGCTGCAAAGATAAAAAATTAATCCAAAAATCAAGGCATAAAACAAGAAAATACTTCCAAAAATCAATCCAAATCCAAAAATCAACCCGAAAAGGCAGTTCTAATTACCAAAAATCAACCCGATGGCCATATCGTTCCACATAAGAAGATGAAAAATGAGAAAAAATTCGGCTGGTCCCCTATCCTATTGTAAATAATAAGAAAAAAAAACTCTTAGAAAGGTGTAGGTGCGGAGCACCAGGTGCTGTGAGGCATTGTGTACAACTGTGAATGCGAGCATTCCCACCTGTACCCTATGCTTCACAGCGCACGGCAAGGCCGTGCTACACCTTTCTAAGAAAAAAAGTCCTCCTTAGAGGAAGAAAAAAGGCAAAGCCAGAAAAAGAGCCATCCGGTTCCCGTTGTTCTTTTTATCATGAATTTGCTAATTGAGTGATTCTAGAAAAGAAAGATGGAGCCTTAGCCCCATCACAGCTGAGGATGTGCTTTCGGCATAATCGCATCCCATATGCCTAAACACAATTAGAGCCGGCATCAATGATCAAGTTCATGATGTCGGCTCTAATTGTCTTTATATTTTTCTATTTTAATATATCAAGAATTTGAGAATTGGAGAATGATATTAGTAAAGGCGAAAGAAAGATTTCTGAAGATGGAACTGCTCGATAACAGTTCTGATGTCTTGTTTTGAAGTATCAGCTGAAAGCTAGCTTTCCACTGCCCTTCCAATCAACCCATCACCATTCAGGCTTTCATCTTCATAAATCAAAAATCGTTCCACCGAAAAATACTGAATTATCTTTGTTCGTCTGTTTTTTTATCAAGAATTTGAGAATTTGAGAATTGATTTGTCGGACCCGCTTATTCTCTAATTCGCTAATTCTTGACCTTATTTATTATCAAGAATTTGAGAATTTAAGAATTGTTTTTTGCTTGGCCTAGCAGCTTTTTCTAATTCGCTAATTCTTGATAATCTCTTTATCCTATACTTGCCTTGTCGCGATAGTGCCACTCGTTAGGGTACCATCTGTATTCAAGACTGGTTGTTCCAAAGTTCAGCAATAGACCTAGTTTGTGATTGCTGACATGCAGGTAGTTGATAATCTGAGATTCAAATTCTCCGACTATCTCAGCGACTGCTTTTAGTTCAACTCCTATCTTATCCTCAATAAGAAAATCATAGAAATAGTCATGATCTAGTTTGACTCCATGAAAGACAAGATCTATATGTTTCTCTCTCTCGTATTCTATTTTATTTTCAATAAGTAATACTTCAAAGGCGTCCTGATAAACCTTCTCCTTAAACCCACACCCCATCTCTCTATGTAGTTGCATCGCGAGTCCAAGGATCTTTTTACTGAGTTCAGAATAAATCAGTGCCATCTTGTTTTTATCAAGAATTAGAGAATTGGAAAATTAATACTGCTGTCCCTTGTTCTTTATTTCTATTTTTATCAAGAATTTGAGAATTTGAGAATGTTTTTGTCTGAACCTAGCTTTTTCTATAATTCTTGACCTATTTTATTATCTAGAATTTGAGAATTGGAGAATTAGCTTTTGTACGTCCTGAATTATTCTCTAATTCTATAATTCTTGACCTTTATAATTTTTTCTTAATCTTGATTCCGAACATCTCTTCTGCGATGTCTATCATAACATCGCGGGAGTGGACCTTGTAGTGCAGCTCCTCGATTATCTTCTTGAGCTCTTCTGGATCATCCGGAAGGTTCTCAAGTGGCTTATATTCTTTCATTAAGAAGATGGAAAATTGTAGAGGGTAGATGGAAGAGGGAAGATACTCCGAGACTATCCTTGAGAATTATTAATCTTGTTTCGGATTTTCTATTTTCTGTACAAGACTGCGCAAATAGGCGTCAGATACATTTTCGATTTCAGATTTATCGTAAATACACATCAGCGTGATAATTACCTCATCCTCGGTTTGCTGCCGTAGGTTGTAAGTAATAATACCTTCATAACGACTATTCGGCGAAAAGATTACGTGCATCGTGGTTCACTTTACCGGCACGAAGTTGGTTGAAAGCCCGGGTAAGGCTCTCTTTCACCATCTTCTGCTGAGCCTTGGTGCTATCTTGTTCTGCAAGAAGCCGCTGAGTAAGCTCCTTACGAACGGCCTTGGTCTGGCGCTGAATGAGAGCCCAAAGGGCATCTACAGCACTAATTTCTGTCTGCGAACTCGGAGTTGTTGTTATCGTTTCCATATCTTTTCTGCATTATTTATCAAGTTCATTACTTACTTCTTCCCTCTTCCTTCTTGCACTCTTCTTACCCGATTTTGCCCGTCAGCATCTCAGTTTCCAAGATACTATATACATATACGGTGCTTTGCGAATACAATCCTGTGCGATCGTCTAATAGTTTGGTATATGTCTCAGAATTGTATATAGTATCGAGCGCTTGTTTCATTGTCATTCCACGTTCGTCCATCAAACGGAGAGTCAGTTCTTTTACCAGCTCCTCAATCATAAATCTGACTTCAGCATTGCTCATAGTTTTCTCAGGTATTTTAGCGAACGTTCTGTGCCAAAGAAATACTGATACGTCTCACCACCTTTGTGTTCCAATTCTTTTACAAACTGCTCCCAGTCAATAAGTCTTGCATCAATGCGCCGCATCTGTAAACCTATGTTATCGTTGGCTATAGGCCCATAAATAATATCGAATGAGTGCAGTGAAACACGGGTCTTGTTTTTGCGATTGCTGTGAACGAACTGCCCCCATTCCAAACAGTATTTCTCGTAGCGCAGGTAGGCCATACCATCAGCCTTGGCAGCAGCTTCGTCGAATTCATAGCGGGTAACAATAGGGTTACCGCCCAACAGTCTGGCTTTCTTCATGGCCATCTCATAAGCCTGCTCCTCATCTGGTGACAGGTAGAACCCTACTCCGAAATCCTTGCCTGGTTTCGACTTAGAAAAGTCGATAACTTCGATTTCTACATTCGAACCGTGGTATAAAGTGATCATACTAAAGCCCCTCCATTCTTATGGCAGTAGAGTGCCAAATCATCTACTACGTCCTCGAACGACTGCGTGTGCTCCACGCCGTAGAACTCATCAACAAAATCTATACCCTTGAAACGGTCTAAATAACGATATGCCTGTTGGGAGTTCAGTGAGAACCGAGTGGCGAACTCATTCACCACTGCAATGATGTAGGCAACTTTATCTTCTATTTTTATATTCATATCTTCGAGATTGTCGAGGTGACAGAGAGGATTGGTGGTTTCACCCAGAAGCCGTAGAGACGAGTATTTAGTGGTCTTTCCACAGCTTCGCCTAAGCTAGCCACAACTGAACTGAGACCAACTCGCAAGCCTACTAAAACACGGCAAATATAAGAGAAAAAAATGAAATTGCAAAATAATGGATGAAAAATGCCATAAATTGACACTCTTTGTGAATAAAAAGGATTAAAATTGATAGTTAGGGGTTGAATTTAAGGGGTCAAAGACACCCTCGGACGAAGACCCCCTCGGTCCTCCGCACCCCCTCTATCCCCCGAACAGCGGGGGCAGAATACCTGCTTAGGGGGAGGATCGGAGCCCTGTAAATTATACATTATTATTTTTATAGTATTATCCAAATTGAATAAGATTTCTTCATTGGAGAAGCGAATGACCTTGTAGCCTATTGACTCTAACCATTGCTGACGAACTGCGTCGTCTTCTTGCTGAGTGCGTTCTGAATGATAGCCTCCATCGACCTCAATGACAAGCAACTTATCACGACATAGTGTCTTTAACGTTAATGACCGTGTAATGGACCGTTAATTATTCGTTAATGAATACTATTAAGAAGATGGAAAATGGATTTAACGAAGATGGTGCTGCCTGATGACAGCACTGATGTACTGTTTGTAAGAGTCATTTGAAAGCGAGCTTTCCTATGCCTATTGCAAGCACTCCATCACCCGTTCCGGGCTGACATCTTCGATAAATCGAAAATAATCTTGAAAAATTTAAAAAATATTTGCCCGTCCCCTATCATAATCATATAAGAAAAAAAAAACTTAGAAAGGTGTAGGTGCGGAGCACCAGGTGCTTAGACTTAGTGCACGCCATCTGCGAGAGCGAGCTCTCTCATCTGCCCTACCCTAATTCTAAGCGCACGGCAAGGCCGTGCTACACCTTTCTAAGAGAAAAAGACTCCAATTCTTGGAGTAGACAAAAGGCTGACGTCAGAAAAAGAGCCATCCGGATTCCGATTATTTTTATCACGAATTTGAGAATTAATCTATATATTTTGGGTCTGGATAGCTTTTCTGGCGAAGCCTTTTTTCAGTCTTCAAAAATTGAAGACCTTTTTCTCTTCATTGGGGTTGGCACATCCTTGATGTGCGCATAGAATTAGTGCCAGTCGGCTAGGAGAACTCGTTCTCATAGAAGACTGACACTAAGGCTATGCATCGGGACGTAGTCCCAACCCCAATGAAGTTTTTTTTCTAAATTTATATTGCTGACGCAAGAAATCGGGGAGGAAATCTTATGAGGAAATGAGGTGGGGCACAGATTGATGAAAATTACGTGGCACTAAGGAAAGCAGAAAGGCTCTCCAAGTCCTTGAATTCATATATCTTAGCGTTGCCGACGCCACGAATTCGTTCTCGATTGCGGCCCTCGCGCACTTTTGTCATCATTGTTGCAACATCCTCATTCTGGTTGATGAAAGTGAAAGCCTTTGAAGGTATATCATCGATGATGTTGCACACCTCGTCGGCAAAAGAGCGAGACATGAAGCTGACGCCCTCAAAGTCAAGAGTAACCTCGTCGGCTTTTTCATCAATGCTCGAACGCAGTTCTGAGGCTCTGGAACGAGTGAAAAGGTCTGCGCTATATATGTCGTATAATTTAATCGTTTGTTTCATATCTTCGTGTTTTTATTCTAAATAATCAATATAATTGAAGTCATCAGGCAGTACAATAGGGATACGCATAAGAATGATGGTGCCATTCCATCGGAACAAATTCTTTAGGTCGATATAATAGTTGGCTCCATTTTCATATCTGTGGAATGCGCCACCTGAGAGCATAAAGAATGCACCTTTCATGCCATTGACCAACATAGCTTTAGAGGTTGAAATGCCATAGCCTCGATTTTCTGCCTCGGGGCGATTCTTTGTGGAATATCCTTCATTGGCTAGTTTCAACGCTTCGGCCTCGTTCCCGTCTATTTCTTCTTGATAGAGCCCTGCTTTTTCGAAACTACCAGCAATTGAGATGCCAGTATCAGCTATACAGAGATTAATAACGCCCTCTTTTGCTGAATATTGCGAAAACAAATAACCACAGGGACTTTGAGAATGCTCGTATATATTGTCTAAAAGTTCGCTAATCAGATAACTCAGCGAAGAATTACCTTTCTGACCTATTTTCGTTTGTTTCATAAGAATAGCTTTCATTATGGAACCAAACGCATCTTTATTTGCATTAGTCATTGCAAAACTACACAGAGGGAGATAGGTCTTGTTGGTATATTTTTGCATCACAGCTTCAACGTCCTCTCTTTTTTCATGGTCAAAATAGAGCATTCGATCAAAACAGATGCTATTCAAATAGGCTTGAATACGCAGAGATATGTTAATGCATTTGATGTCTTTCCCTATTGTGTTTTTGTAGATGGCCAATGGAGCAAGAAAGAATGGATGCAGAAACGTAACATCAGCAAAGTCCCATAGCACAGCATCGGCTGCTTCCGTTTCAGCTATTACTCTAATCAAATAGTTGAAGCTGTAGCCAATGCGCACTTCTTCAGTTGCATTTGGAATCCTTACTATTCTATTGTTCTTCATAATGGATGAAATTAAACATAGCGAACATGGAACGGGTTTTCGTTACATTCTACCACACTTTTACGCTGCAAAGATAAGACGAATAATCGAAATATCCAAATTTTTGATTAAAAAAACTTTTGGTTCCTCCACCAGACTTTTTTATTTAACGTTAATGCCCGTATAATGGACCGTTAATGATTCGTTAATGAATATTTCTAAGAAGGTGAAATGGATTTGCAATGATGAGGTGGCTTCGATAAATAGACCCCCTCGGTCCCCCTGCTTAGGGGGAGGACATGCTGGTCGGGATTTACTTCCTCCCCCTAAGCAGGGGGATTAGAGGAGGTCTTCTATGACATCCACCACCCAATGGGGCTACATCATTGCAAATCGAAAATATTCTTGAAAAATCAGAAAAATATTGTCTATCCACACTCTATACAAATAATTCTGTTCGACCAAACTTCGACACGCAGGATTTTTCTCATTTTGCTGCCGAAGGCCATTTTCGGCATGGAAGAATTATTGGGAAGAGCGAATCGACCGTATTATTTTAACGTTCATGACCGTGGAGTTAGCCGTAATTATTCGTTAATTATCATTTGAAAGTAGGCTGCGTTGCGTCTTTCGGCGCATATCCCCTAAGGGTCGTTAGAGGATATGAATCTGTGGGATCATATCCTTCGGCGAACGTTGAAGGACATGCTATCCTCGATACATATCCTGATGTGAACGTTAGAGGACATGCAGCTATCGGCGCATATCCTCAAGCGAACGTTGGGGGACATACTATCGTCGTCGCATATCCCCTCGTGGACCAAAGCGGACATGCTATTATTGATGCATATCCCCTACCGAACCATAGCGGACATACCATTCTCGTCGTATATCCTTCAGCGGATCGTAGCGGATATACACCCATATCCGTATATCCTTCCGCGAACGTGAGCGGACATCTATTCTTCGATGCATATCCTCCTGCATACGTGAAAGGATATGCAAAAATCGTGGCATATCCTCCTTGGTACCTTGGGGGACATGCCACGATTTGAATTAGGGTTGAGTCATTTCTAATCACGAATTATCGAATTAGAGAAGAGAAAGATGAAAAATGGATTATTAAAAGATGAAAAATGGAGGGTATTGAATGGAGTCGCGATAAGAAGATGAAAAATGGATTTGCAATGATGCGGGGCTCCGATGAGCCCCTTGCTGTCTGCCTCAGACTCATCATCTGAAAGCGAGCTTTCCGCTGCTGAGTCTAAGCCACCCAGCACCCTTCGGGCTATCATCATTGCAAATCGAAAATCGTTCCACCGAAAATCCTAAAAAATTTTTGTCTGACCTACCTATTTTGGATAAAATTCTGTTCGTCTATGGAGACGCGGAACAATGGTTTTAAAAGATCACGGATTTTGCGAATGCGGATTTTCGGCTTTCCCAAAGGAGACCAGTGGTCATTACTTCGCCGACCACTGGGGCGAAAACCACGGACGCCTTGACCGTATAAATCCCTCACTGAAACCCTTTATCTTTAACCACGAATTTAACGAATCCTCACGAATCTTTTTTCTTGTCCCGACTACACTCATTCGCATTCGAGTGATTCGTGGTCTAAAAAAATCATTCATAAAAATTCGTGGCTAATTCATGGTAATTCGTGTTAAAAAGAAAAACCATTCGTGTTATCCGCACTGAGTGCGGCGAAGAAACGCACTCAGCCTCCCTTTCGACCCACAAATCTCCGTTTAATCCTGGTTATCCGTGATCTGCTATTCTATTTTTCGTTCCTTTTCGTCTTTTCGTCCTTTTTCGGAATTACTTTGGGGGCCGGATGGATTTTACTTTTAATGTCTTTCAACGTTAATGACCGTATAATGACTCGTTAATACAAAAGGGATTGTTCGCTGAGGAGTTTTAATCCGAGACTTCATTCCCCGCTATCCCTGAATTCCCTGTCAGCACGTCTATTTTTCGCTATTTATTTACACGAAAATATTAGCGGTATTTTTTCAAAAAAATAGGGGAATGGATTAATTGGAGTTTCGAAAATGGGTGATTGTTCAACGGGAGATGGGGCAAAATGGGGGATTTTGGGTGTTTTTTGGGCGAAAAATATAAATTAGGTTAGGTATGTTAGGCTAACATACTATAATATTTTTAAAAAAATAAAAATTCGTTTTTGTATTTTTTATTTTTTTGTAGAAAATTTAAAAGGTTAGGCTAACATGCCTAACCTTTTGTGATTTTTAGCCAAAAAAACATCAAGAGACTTTCATAATTACGCTGGCTTCTGCATATTGCTGAAGTACTCTTCATCGGTTATTTCCACAGCCCAATACCTTGTCTTGTTATGTGGTTTTGTGCAACGAAAGCCCAATGTCTTCAATGACTGAGCAACATTTCGCAAAGGCAATTCACTCGGTGGAATCTGCGACTTGTAAAGAATCAGATCGCGGACATCTGAGATGGAGTACCAACTGCCCACTTCGCCATCGAGGGGCTTGCGGAAGAAGCGCAGGATACTCTCTTCGCACTGGTTGGGTTCGGCGAAGTCCTTGTTGTTGTCGGAGATCTCCTCGACCTCTTCCTTGGTCAGCGAGGGACGATAGTCGGGCTGCTGGATGAGGTAGAGGGCTTCGGCGTATGCTTCGTCGTAGCGGATGGGATGCTCGTCGAAGTTGACGGTCGATTTGACTTCGATGGAGATGTATCGGCGGTCGCCCGAGAGGTCGGAGAGATATTCCTTCTCGTTGCCTGTGGCTACGATGGATGCTCGACGGACGCGGTTCTTGGCACTGCGGTCGTAGGCTCGGCGTATCTGCGTGCTGCCTGCACTGACGAAGGCCTTCATCTGGTTTGCTCGTCCATGATGCACGAATTCGTCGAAGAGTATCAGCACATTGCTCGACAGGGCAAGGTTGAGGTCCTTGTCCTTGAGGTCGTCGTTGGGCAGCACGGTGCGAAAGAACTCCTTCAGCTGCGGAGGCACGAGATGCTTGCAGAAGTGCGACTTGCCGGCATTCTGCTTGCCTACCAATACGAGCATGAGCTGATTGTCCTCGTTTCGGCCTGCCATGAGTGCCACCATGTTGAGGAAGAACTTGCGGCCGTATTTCAGGAGGAAGGGCTGCTTGTCCTTGTCTTCGGGCACCAAGTGATTGAACAGGTCGTCGATGGCACTGTCGCCCTGATGGCTTGCCGGGTCGTAGGCGGGCAGGCTGTTGAGATAGTCCATGATGGGGTTGTAGGGCGCCGAGATGTCCTTCGACCTGATCATCGACTCGAAGTCTGTCTTGTTGACTCGGATGGATGCGCTCTTGATGCGTGTGTAGAGGGTGTTGAACTCGCGATCGTCGAGCTCGAACCATTGTGTGCCATCGCCGTCCTTGGGAAGGTATTCGACCTGTTCGTTGATGACATTGTAGCGATAGTCGGCTATCTCTTCGAGTTTCTGCATGGCCTGGATGAAGGGCGTCTCCTCGTCGTTGTCCCTGGACTTTCGGGGGCGGCCGCGTTTCCGCGTCTCCTGAGTCTTGATGGCGGACTGCTGCTTGGAGTTGACGTCCTCGGGATAACGTCCCGGAGGCATCGAGACGTCGATGTCGTAGTCCTTGGCTATCTGCATGAAGGTGCCGATGCCCATCTTACGCTGGGTGTTGTTGAGACACCAGTCGAACTTTTCGTTGACTTCGGAGGGATTGTATCGCGGATAGAACCTGCTGACACGATGGGCGAAGGGTCGTCCTTCCTCTCCCAACGCTGTGGCGAGCGACAGGATGATGTTGACCCAATCCTGTTCGTGGACCGTGATATCGGTTTCGTCGGCTTCGATGCGGGAGACGACAAGCTCTACATGTTCGCGGACTGACATGGGTACTGCGTAATTAATCTTTTCGCACAAGGCTTGGTAATTTGGAGATTGCATGTTATAGTTTAGGGATATTTAGGGATTTTTGGGGATGTTTAGGGATATTGGGGAGATTTAGGGATATTAGGGGTTTTTTGGGGATATTTGGGGATATTAAGGGACGTCACCTTTGCCTTGTTGAGATCGGGTCCCAAGAAACATTTGTCCCTTAGAATCCCTTAGCATCCCTTAAAATCCCTTAGATTTAAATCTGGATTGATATAGCAATCGGGGTCGTAAGGGAGGAAGCAGAGGCGGCAGATGTCCTTGCCGCTCTCGTCGGCTATGATGCCGTAATTGATGCGCAGATAGTCGGCGATGATGCGGAAATAATGGCAATGCTCCTCGGGCCTGACGTCGCCCAGGTACACAATCCACTTGAGTCCGTTCCCGCTGGGACTGACGAAAAGCAGTTCGGTCTCGAAATAGGGATCGTTCAGCAGCAGTTGTCGGATGTCGTGCAACCGCTTCTGACTGGAAATGTTGTCGATGTCGATGACGATCAGTTGATTGTAGAGGAAGAGCGAGTGGACATTGCGATACTTGAAGACTCCTGCGGGGGTGAAGGCCCGGAAGTTCAATACCTTGAACCGCCTGGCTTCCTTCTCATCGGTGATCTGACGGAGTTCGAGTGTGGCTTCCTTGGCTATTCCTCCCTTGATATAACGGTAGATCTCGTACGGAGCACGAGCGTCATAGAAGGGTTTGACCTGAGGCACTGCCATCCCCTGCTTGTTGATGTAACCGCAGCCAAAGAAGGAGAACTGCGGTTTATAAAGTCGACTGACATCTGCTTTTGACGTATCCATTGCAGGTTAGATTTAATGTTGCTGCAAAGATACAAAGAAATAATGATATCTCCAAATTTTTTCGGAGAAATTTTGTGTTTTTCGGTTAATTCGTATCGATTATTACTCCTATTTATTAACCTATCCCTATTTTTTGGGCATAATAACCCTATTTTTGATTAAGAAATCACGACATGACATTGAGGTCGGCCTTGACCTTGTCGCTGGCATCGTAGAGCAGCTGCCTGGCCTTTTCGGAGTCGATGAGGTGGAGAGAAAGGGCGTTGAGAACCGACCAGCTGAACGTGTCGTAGAGCGGGGATTCGATGTAGAGGCTCATCTCGACTGCGTTCTTGAACGAGGGCGACTGGTTCTTCATTATATTATAAGAGGTGTATTTCGAGGTTGAGATGATGCCGAGCGACTCGCTCTTCTTCATGAGCGCATCGATGCTGATGCCATACTTCATCTGCAGGGGACGGTAGAGCATGATGATCGATTCCGAGAAGTGCTTCCTGAGATAGTCGCGGAAGGGCTTTTCGGGCATGAGCATCTCGTTGGCGAATTCGTTGCAGAGGCTCTCCTGCTCCTTGGGTGCAACGCCGTCGAGCGACATGACCTGGTGACCGAGCTCGTGGAAAGTGGTGAGACGGCGGCGCTCGACGTACGGGGTGTTGTTGTTGATGGCGATGAAGACGTCGTTCGAGTTGGCCACAGTGCCGCTCAGGCCATCGAAATTCCTGTCGGCATCGACGAGCAGCACCATGATGCCGTGCTCTTCGAGTTCGGACTTCACGTCGTAGATGGGATCGTATGCATCCAGGCCCCACTCCCTACGCAGCATGGTTGCCCTCTGGCGTGCTTCCTGACGCGTGCGGACCGGCATCTTCGCGAGTGGGCATGGCAGACCCATGGCGCCTGCCTCCTGCATGATGTGACGGACGTGGAGACAGCGCTCCACCTTGTCGAGCACCTTGGCCTCGAGCGCCTTGCTCTCGCTCTTGGTCATGGAACTCTTCTTGCGGAAGTTGATCTGGCACTTCTCGATGTCGTCGTTCATGGGACGGGAGAAATAGGTGACATCGACATTGAGGGCCTTTGCCAGGGCTTCGAGGACCTTTTCGGTAGGCATCATCTTGCCGCTCTCGTATTTCGAGATGGCGGGCTTCGAGACGATGTTGCCCATCAGTGCGCACAGGCCGTCGAGCGTGAGTCGCTGCATGACCCGCGCCTTCTTCAATCGCTGCGAGAAGATCTGAATGTCCATGATGTTTTCGTTTATTGTCGTGAGCAATCTTGATTGCTCGGTGCAAAGTTAACGAATTTCGTCAAAACAATCGTCAAGATTAACCAAAATATGCATAGTTTTTAAGGTATTTTAATCTATTATTCATTTGATTATCACATCGAGTTTGCATTTATCGCATACAGCACTCTGACGGCCGACACGATGCTTGCGCGAATTGCGGAAGAACTCTGACGGCCGACAGAATGTTTCCGCAAATGGATAGAGTACTCTTTCGCGCGACAGAGTATTTGCTCATGCAGCATAGAGCATCGTGACGCGCGACAGAGTGTTTCCGCGAATTGGAGAGAATACTCTGACGCGCGTCAGAGTGCTTGCTCCGTTCGAAGAATGACCATTCATGGCCAGGATTGGTCATGCTTCGGTTGGATAGCGCATCATGACGAGCGACAGAGTGCTTTCTTCTGCAGGATAGAGTACTCTGACGGGCGACAGAGTACTTGCTTCTGCAGCATAGAGCATCGTGACGGCCGTCAGAGTGCTTCCGCGATTGTAGAGAGTACTCTGTCGCCCGACAGAGTGCTTGCTTCTGCCGCATAAAGCATCATGACGCGCGACAGGATACTCTATGACATAATAGACGAAGAATCCGAAAATGTAACCTTCTTTCCGAACAGTGACGAACTCTATTCCGAAAGCACAATTCTCCATTTCCAATCGTGGTATGTACGCCTACGTTCGTAGACGTACAACTTTCCGCAGGAAATGGTGCGCCTACGTTCGCAGACGTACATGATCCGATAGCAGCATGTCCCCCAACGTTCGTAGAAGGATATCATTCGACAGTAGCATGTCCCCCAACGTTCGCAGACGGACATGTTCCGATAGTAGCATGTCCCCCAACGTTCGCAGACGGACATGATTCGATAGCAGCATGTCCCTCAACGTTCGTAGAGGGACATCATTCGATGGTAGTATGTTCCCCAACGTTCGTAGAAGGACATGATTCGATAGTTGCATGTCCCCCAACGTTCGTAGAAGGACATGATCCGATGGTAGCATGTCCCTCAACGTTCGCGGAGGGACATGATTCGATGGTAGCATGTCCCCCAACGTTCGTAGAAGGACATGATTCCACAGAATGATGTCCGCTAACATTCGTTGAAGGACATGCGTCGATTTTGGGAAGGACACAAAAAAAGCAGCAAAGTCACGGGCTTTGCTGCTGTAAAATGATATTTCTCGCCTATTTCAACCCAAATAAAGCTAAATATTTGATTGAAATTTTCACTATTTGCTATTTCATCTTGGTGATTGAGCAAAAAAGTGGTCCCGATTTTTTTATCACGATGATGGTGTAAAGATAAGACTTTTTATTTCAAGTTTCCAAGGGTTTTCGTCCGTAAGTGGGTATTTTTATGGGGTTACGGACGAAAATCGGTCGTTTTTTGTCCGTAAGTGGGTATTTTTATGGGGTTACGGACGGAAACTAATGGCAAGGGCACACAGAGTGGTGGACCCCCTCGGTCCCCCTGCTTAGGGGGATGACTGGCGGGTCGCGATTTTTTATCAGGAATTTGCGAATTTACATGCTCTACGGATTTACACGGATTTATCGGATTTCTGTTTATTTATCTCTACGGACTCATTGGACTCTTAGGACTTATCGCCTTGGTACAACAGTCCTATTAGTCCCTGAAGTCCGTAGAGGATTTAGGGCACACGGAAGCACGGAAAATGCAAAAATAATGGCAAAATGAAGGTTAATTAGGTTAATTATGATTAAAATCACGATTGACAATACGGATTTTTCGAAAAATGTTTCGATTATTAATATGGATTTTGTATATTTGCACCATAAAAACGTAAAAAATAATGGTTGCAAAGGAATTATTAAGACAGGTGATTTATGAGCAGCGCGAGCTGAGCGGTTACTTGGGTGTGACAAGGGACATATCTGAAGAGCAGTTATCCGCTCCAGAGGTGACAGTCATCTCAGGAGTACGGCGCTGCGGTAAGTCTGTGCTGCTGCAACAGATAAAGTCACGTCGTAAGGAGCAAGACTACTACATGAGCTTCGACGATGACCGCTTGTTGCATTTTACAGTAGAGGATTTCCAAACGTTGTGTGAGGTTTTTGCTGAAGATTTCGGCATGCAACACACGTTTTATTTGGATGAGGTACAGTTGATTCCAGGATGGGAGCGATTTGTCGATAGACTATATAATCACCACAACAAAGTATTCATCACGGGAAGTAACGCATTCCTATTAAGTCATGAACTCGGGACACTGCTGACCGGGCGTCACGTCACGCAAGAGTTGTTCCCTCTCTCTCTGAGCGAATATGCTGCCATCAAGGGCATCGACTGGGATCGGAAGGATTTCTATACCACCGAGGGGCGTTCGAAACTGCTTAACATGCAATCGGGGCACCTCAAAGAGGGAGGTTTTCCTCAATTTCTGTCAACGGGCAATCCGCGCTACTTGAGAGAGCTATACAACGACGTTCTGTATCGCGACATCGTTGTCAGACATAAGTTACCATCCGACCGCCAACTTCGTGAGGTAGCCTATTATCTTGCCAGCAATTATACGCACAAGATGACCTACAATTCTGTGGCCAAAGCTACCAACGTGAAATCACCCGATACGGTGAGCGATTATATCAGCTACATGGAGGAAGCCTATATGTTGGGCATTGTGACCAAGTACGATTACAAGGTCGGGGAGCAGCTGAAGAGTCCGAAAAAGATATACTTCATCGACAACGGGCTTGTCAACCAGATAGGTTTCGGCTTTAGTGACAACAAGGGGGCACGATTGGAGAATGCAGTATATATAGAACTTTGGCGCAGGGATCGGGAAGTGTTCTACTACAATGAGCGTGGCGAATGTGATTTCCTGGTGCGACAAGGAGGCTCCATCACCGAAGCCTACCAAGTAAGCGTGTCTCTAGCCGAAACAAAAACACGTAAAAGGGAAATAGATGGACTCGTGGAGGCGATGGATGTCTTTGGACTAACCGTTGGCTATATCATCACCCTTGACGAGACCGAGGAGATAAATTTAGCCAACGGGAAAACAATCCATGTACTACCCTATTATCGCTGGTGTCTCGATTGATTCATCCGTAATTTAATACGTCAATGACTGGGTAATTAGTCGTTAACAGGACCCTCTCGGCCCCGATTCTATTTATCACGAATTTGAGAATTCCTCTAAAAAGGCGAAAAATGGATTCATAAAGATTTCCTTAAAAAGGCGAAAAAATTCGTCTTGTCCAAACTGCTATGGATAAAATTCTGCTTGTCCTGATTTATAGATCACGGATAACCAGGATTCAACGGAGATCGGTGGGTCGAAGGGGAGTCTGAGTGCGTTTCTTCGCCGCACTCAGCGCGGATAGCACGGATGCGGGTCCAGATTAGGGCACACAGATTTCACGGATTTCACAGATTTTTCTCTTTTTAACGTTAATGCCCATTAATTGGCCGTATAATTATTCGTTAATGATGGGTACTACAAATAATTAATGGTTAATTAACGGTTCATTATACGGACATTAACGTTGAAGAAAGACAATCAAAGATTTTTAAGAGAACCACGAATCTCTCGAATCTACGAATGTTTTTTCTTTAACACGAATTACCATGAATTAACCACGAATTTTTCATGAATTATTAATTTATGACCACGAATCTCTCGAATCGACACGAATGGGTGTGTTCGGGACAAGAATAAAAAGATTCGTGAGGATACGTGTAGATTCGTGGTTAAAGATGAAAGGTGCGTGTGAGATAATAAAAAGGTCACACAGAACTCACAGAACTCACGGAAAATGGTTGCTTCAAAAAGAAAAATCTGTGGTTTCTGTGCTTTCTGTGTGAGATAATTAATAATGGCACACAGAACTCGCAGAACTCACAGAAAAGAGCGGTGACAAATAGATATTTCTGTGCTTTCTGTGCTTTCCGTGTGAGATAATTAATAATGGCACACAGAACTCGCAGAACTCACAGAAAAGGGTGGTGTCAAAATAGATATTTCTGTGCGTTCCGTGCGTTCTGTGAGAGATTAAGATGGTCAAGGCGTCCGTGGTTTCCGTCCCAGTGGTCGGCGAAGCAATGACCACTGGTCTCCTTTGGACAAGCTGAAAATCCGTAAGATTCGTAAAATCCGTGATCTGATAAAACTACTGTTCCGCGTCTCTATTTACGAACAGAATTTTATCCCCAAAGATAGGTCGAACAAAGATTTTTAAGGATTTTTGAAAGATTTTCGATTTGCAATGATGATAGCCCGAAGGGTGCTGGGTG
>JAEEGK010016681.1_pt1 | contig 16100 bp, 8 predicted proteins | sample 8958771 | NCBI WGS metagenome assembly JAEEGK01 (sample SAMN16246547, study PRJNA631951) | gut metagenome | biome: gut microbiome; feature: rumen; material: SC-attached | host: Bos | place: Iran: Karaj | collected 2018-10
CAATATGTCACGACAGCCGGCCTTAATGGGAAATGGCGCATCGACCTGCCAAAGATGAAAGCTGGCGGCCCTTATACGATGACCGTCGGCGACATCGTGCTTACTAATATATTAATAGGTGATGTATGGCTTTTGTCAGGACAATCGAATATCGACGTCACCATCGAACGCGTCTATCCGCAATACACCCAAGAGATTGACACGTACGAGAATCCTAACGTCCGCTTGTTCCGCGTGCAGAACGAGACCGACACTCATGGCGTCAGAGATGATATCAAACCGACACCCATCAACTGGAAACCCCTGAACAAACAGAACGCCTGGCTCTTTTCTGCCGTTGGCTATTTCCTAGGCAAACGCATGCAGGAGCAGACAAAGGTGCCACAGGGTATCATCGTCAACAGCTGGGGCGGCACACCCATCGAAGCTTGGATCTCTGCCGACTCCCTGCAACAAGACTATCCCCTATTAGTCAAGAAAACACAACTCTACCAGAACGACAGTTATGTGAAAGCCCAAGCACAGGCTAACATGGAGGCTGACAGACAGTGGCAGAAACTGCTGAACGAACAGGATCCAGGCATCGAGCAGAACTGGACCGCACCTGATTTCGACGATGCCGACTGGCAGACCGTCAACCAATATACCACGGATTGGGCCTTGTCACCCAAGTCAAAGCGGCCTATCATCGGTACCATCTGGCTACGGCAGCACATCCAAGTGGACAAGGCTCACGCAGGCAAACCTGCACGGCTGCTGCTGGGTACGCTTTTCGACCAGGACATCACCTACCTCAATGGAAAGGAGATTGGCCATACCTACTACCAATACCCTCCACGCCGCTATGACATTCTAGAAGGCATGCTCCGGGAGGGCGACAACGTCATCACCGTCCGCTTTATCAACAAATACGGCATGGCGCACTTCATTCCTGAAAAGCCCTATATGCTGGCTTTCGGTGACGACCGCATGAGTCTGAACCCGCTGCCAACGGATGTCATCCCCCTGTCAGAGAATTGGCAGATGCACCTCGGCACCGAAATGCCCTCCTGCCCCAGTGGCGATATCTCACTGCAGAATCTACCCACTACCCTATATAATGCCGTGCTTCATCCGCTGGCTCCCTATGCCCTTAGTGGTGTGGTATGGTATCAGGGCGAGTCGAACACGGGCCATCCTGCCCCTTATGCCGACTATCTGAAGAAGATGGTAGGATGCTGGCGCGACCTCTGGCACGACCAGCAGATACCATTCGTCATCGTACAGCTGGCTAACTACGACGGCCGTCAGCAGTCGGGCTTCCCCAGACCTATTACACCGCAGACGGAACCGATGAACAGTGGTTGGGCACAGCTTCGTGAGGCCCAGCGCATCGTCGCCAAGGCTGACCCGAGAGCAGAACTGGCAGTCATCAATGATCTGGGTGAGACCGTAGATATCCATCCCCTGCGCAAGAAGGAAGTCGCAGAACGTATCGGTATCGGCTTCGACCGTCTTGTCTATCATCATAAGGTGGCACTCTCGCCAGAGGTCATCGCTGCCCAATGTTCAATGGTCAATGGTAAATGTTCAATCACCCTCACCCTCGACCAGCCCATACAAGAAGGCAACCTCTATGAGTTTGAGGTGGCTGGTAAGGACGGTATCTTCCATAATGTCACTGCACAAGGTGCCAAGAACACAGTGCTGCTGGATTGTACATCGATTTCAGCCCCCACTGCCGTGCGCTACGCCTGGAAGGATAATCCCCTGAAAGCAAACGTACGCTCGCTCAGCGGCCTGCCTATGTCATCGTTTGAATTGAAAGTAAAAAGGTAAAAAAGTAAAAAGGTAAAAAAATAATTATTATGTCAACAACCAACGAATCAAAAGGCTTCTATAAGCTTTCCTGGCTGCAGCGCATCGGCTTCGGCTCGGGCGATCTGGCCCAAAACCTGATTTTCCAGACTACGTGTATGTACCTGCTGTTCTTCTACACCGACATTTACGGCCTCGACGCCGTCGATGTATCGGTGATGTTCACGGTGGGTAACGTGGCAAACGTGATTTGGGACCCCATCGTGGGAACCCTCATCGACAAGAGTAATCCCCGTCTCGGTAAATACCGTGCTTATCTGGTATTTGTAGGTATTCCGCTCACTGGCTTCGCCATCCTCTGCTTCTGGAATGGCTTCGCCCCGTCGCTGCTCTATGCCTACGTGACGTATATCGCCATGACACTGCTCTATACCTTCATCAACGTACCCTATGGCGCCCTGAACTCCTCACTGACCCGCGATACTGACGAGATCACCATCCTGACCTCTGTCCGTATGTTCATGGCTAACTGCGGCGGTCTGGCTGTCGGCTCAGGCCTGCCCCTGCTGATTGCCTACTTCACCAACGAGCCTGCAGAGGGCCTGCCTAAGGATCCCGTCGCCTGGTTCACCACGATGTGCATCTATGCCCTCGTCGGTCTGGCCCTGTTGTTCTTCTGTTTCAGCCAGTGTAAGGAGCGCGTGGTAATGGATGCCAGCGAGGCTGCCAACGTGAAGATCAGCGACCTCTGGATGGAGTTCTTCCACAACCGTCCCCTGCGCATCATCGCTTTCTTCTTTATCACCGCCTTTGCCATGATGTCGATCGGTAATGCTGCCGGTGCCTATTTCATCAACAGTAATATGCACGGCACACCAGAGCAGTTGTCCGTCTTCATGGGCCTGGGTTCAGCACCGTCATTCATCTTCATGCCCCTCGTCCCGATAATCAAGAAGATGGTGGGCAAAAAGAACATGTTCTACATCTTCCTTTCTATCGCCATCATCGGCATGGCCTTCCTTTATATGGTAGCCAAGATGGATGAGCCCAGCATGAGCCTCGTCTATATCGCCCAGTTCGTGAAATCCACGGGTGTCATCGTGGCCACTGGCTATATGTGGGCTCTGGTTCCTGAGGTCATCAGCTACGGTGAGTATGTCAGCGGCAAGCGCATCGCCGGTATCGTCAACGCCCTGACGGGCATCTTCTTCAAGGCCGGTATGACTCTCGGTAGCGTCGTGGCTCCCGCCATCCTCGCCTACGTATCCTACAATCCTGAGGTCATCGACCAGACCCCCGAGGCTCAGGAGGGTATCCTGTGGCTCGTCTGCGTCATCCCCGCCGCCCTGCTCCTGCTCGCCATGTTCATCATCTCGAAGTATGAGCTCACCGACGAGGTCATCGACGATATCAACAAGAAGATCGAGGCCCGCAACTTAGAGAAATAATCGCGAAATACGAAAGTGCTCTTCCCGCAGGATTTAGAGGCTCCGCACAAAAATTTAGAGGCTCCGCTTGGAAATTTGGACGCACCAAATTTTCCTGCGGAGCCTCCGTATAATATGGACAGTAGAATTAAGAAATCTTTCACGCGTACTGCGTATATGCGGGCGCCCGGTACGCATGAGGTTTTCCGTAAAAGTAGTGTCCACAACTGTCCTACTGTCCACTGGAGTCGGTCTCTGCCTCGGCAGCCATCGTCCGCTGGGCAATCTGGATTTCCTCGGCCGTACGCAGCACGACGATGTAGCCCCGCTGCCCCTGGTACTTCACGCGGCGGAAGCCCTGTTCGCCGAGGGCACGCCCCAGACAGACAGGCGACAGCTTCTGCGAGATGTTCGCCGACACCAGCTGCATGGCACGCGCCACGCTCATGAACACGCCGGGCTCTGCCCCCGTCGGCTGACGGAAGTACAGCTGCACCAGCTCCTGCTCCAGCCGGGGCGTCTCGTACTGGCGGTTGTGTGCCGACAGCCGCTGTACCTCCTCGGCGGAGAACCAGTACTGGAAGCCCTCCTGATAGAGCGCATAGGCCTGCGCGTAGATGCCCGCGTAGTTGAACGGGTGGTCGCGCGGCGAGGCGATGTGCTCCACCTCGAAAGGCAGCCAGCGCCGGTTGCCCGTCGGGTCGCAGAGGAACTGCGGGTTGTTGCCCGTGCCGCAGAACGAGGCGATGTGCATGCGGTGCTCGTGGAAGTGGGCGTAGGCCGCCCGCTCGTCGATCGACGGCATCGTCACCGCGGCCTTCAGCTGGTTCAACTCCGAAGGCCGCATCGTGTCGAGCTCCTCGCAGCAGATCAACCCGTACTGGGTGAGCGTCAGCAGGTCGTCGCGGCCCATGCGGTTGGCATTGGTCTTCGTGTAGAAGTAGGGCTTCAGCGCCGGCGGCAGCAGGTAGTTGAACCATGTGGTCTTGTAGCTGCCCTGTGCACCGATCAGCACCAAAATCACGTTGTTCACCACCGCGGCGTCGATCCATCCCGCCACCATCGCCACGAGCCACTTCTTGAGGTAGGCATAGAAGAGCATCTGCTCATCGACGTCGCCCCTCACCTGCACCGACACCGACATCTCCAGGATGTAGTCGCTCTCACCATCCCACGGCGGCAGCTGGTCCAGATAGTACTGGAAGGGGTTGAAGTCAGGCACGAAGTCCGACTCCATCACACGGTAGATGTCCTGCGGGCGTACCATCTTGGCCTTCGACAGTTCCGCCCACAGTGAGTTGACGACGCGGTCGGAGATGGGCTGCCACTCCTGGATGACGGTTCCGTCTTCACCGAACCAGTCGCGCTCGGGCACCCTGCACTCCGTCCGCCCCGTAACCACGTTATGTCGGAGGTAGATCCTGTCGGCCAGGAACGTCTTGATCTCCTCCACCGTGGCATACATCTCCTGCCACGGTCGCTTGTGCTCCTTAGCCGATCCGTCTCCCTCAGCAGCAGCCTTCCTCCGTTTCTTCTTAGGTTTCTCTTCGTCCATAAGCATATAAAGATTGATGCCGCAAAGATACGGAGAAAAGAATTGGCAAACAAGCGGATGCCCACAAACTGCTATACAATTGTATACAGAAAAAAGAAGCAGCCTGGCGGCTACCTCTTCTTGTACTTGCGGAGTTGTGCGTAGAGTGTGGACTGACTGTTACTTAGGTTAGAGTGCCGGTAAAGATATTGTGCCAAAGAGCTCATGTTATCATCCTTCAGGGCATGCGTGTGAAGCAGCCGCCCCAAGTCGATGTAGATGCTCGTGGCAATCACCTTGCTGAAGTCGAAATGAAAAGAATGCATTTCCATGGCATCCACCGACGCGTCATCATCGATAAGATAAGGTCTCCACGACTCGATGACCTTCCTCAGTTCACCATGGAAGTTATCACGGAACAGGGCCGACAGCGGTGTGTCATTATTGAAAACGGGATCTGCTGATGGCGGACTGGTGACAGTCTCTCTATTTTGAAGAGCCTTAACCCACTTATCCCCATAGAAGTTCTGCGTATCCACATGATCTACGTGGAGACTTCCCTTTTCGTAGATGTTTAATACTATGTTGCCTTGGTGCTCCTTGTCTGCCCGGTGCAGTTGATCCAGCAGTTCGTTCACCTTCTTCAGGACATCGGCGGGCAGCAAGTCGCCAAGCCCTCCCAGATTGTCTGGGACTTCCTTTTGTTGATTCATATTCACGTTTACGTTTTATCAATTAATAAATAGATGCTGATAAAAACGGAGGATGTGGACTTATACCTTTGGAGATAACATTAGTCTATCAGGCTTAGCAGGACCTACGTACAGATGTTATGCCAAAAAGCCCACACCTCCGTAGAGGGTGAGCTGGCAGACATCCTTTCCTGTACGTTTGTCTTGTGAACTGCTAATTCGATAGACTAGTTAAGAAAGCTGTCATTGCTCTGGGGTGCAAAATTACAATAATTTCCGCACAACTCAAAATTTATGCTTGGTTTTCTTTACGGGCTCATTGGTTTTTCTTATTAATATAGATTCAATCATTTCACCCGTATGTATCCGTGCCCGATGCCGAAGCAATTCATATCATCTCCGAGGTCAACTATGACAAATAGTTCAGATTTGTCAGAGCCACCAAACTGGCAATAATATGGAGGACCATCTTCGAGGAAATTGCCATCCAGATCTATCAGCTGACGCATTATATGGCCCGATAGTTTCTGACTGTCCTTGTTAAACTCCCAGTCATTGCAGACTCGATAGCCAAACCCTTTAAAACCATTCTCTTTCAGATACTCTGCCTCAAGTGTAGAGTCCCATGAGAGAGAGTCGGTATACCATTTCAACCATCCGTCCTCATATAAATACAAATAGCGAGTTGGCTCTTTGATTTTTGACATATCATTAACACTCCAACCTTCATAAGCTTCTTTCCACATGCCGACCAGCCGCTTCGCTGCCTCCTTCGAATATTCCGACAAAGAGTCCCGATAATCAGCTTGTGACGCTGCGACTGGAACTGGAGAATCAGAAGATGCCATATCTCCATCGTCACTACCGCACGCCGTCATCAGGAGTACGGCGAGAAGGCTAAATAAATACTTCTTCATTGTCTCTCTCTTGTTTGGTTTCTAATTCTTTGGGCAAATATAGTAATTATCCTTCAAAGTAATTTACTTCTCTATGATTATTTAGAAAATTTAGCACTATGGGTAACTCCATCGTAGATAGCATGAATAATGTATAAACCAGAAGGCCAAGATCCAATATTGACCGTAATAGAATTACCTACAACACTTTGGGAAAATACCGTCTGCAAAGTTTGGGCATTTAGAATATTCAATTGCCAATTAACTTGCTGATATAGTCCCCCTCCTATTGGAATTGGAGTAGCCTCAGAAAAGAAAATATTAAGATTATTGCCATTCACATTTATCGTCAGCTCTACATCATTAAGATAAGGTATTGAAGAGACGGTGAAGTTCAATGTGAAATCTTTATATCCACACGTACTACTGACATTCATCGTCAACGGATAGCTAAGTGGAATAAGTCCTCCGCCGCCCAACCTTGTTTGACCGTTCTTAGCTAAAGGGGGCAAGGAGAACAGACTGGTGTGGAATGATACGCAATTGTCAATATGCGATACATTTGTTGGAAGACTATTTCCTTCAAAAGAGATGTCCATTCCACGAAAGCGATTTGAAGTTAGATAAATATCACAATCTTCATTTATTGATATCTGACTGGATGAGTAACCATTTGCCGCATTCAACGCCGTATAGCTGAAAGTCTGTTCTGGATAATAGTTAGAATACTCGTCTCGATATTCCTCCTGTAGACCTGATACTTGCAGTTCATTATTATGTGTGAATAGTTTCTTGCTAATTGTTTTTATAACCTTATTATTATAAGATATTTCTGCATTCAATATAGCATTACTATTGGCGTCACAATTTACAACCATAATATGACAATAATGGTTTAAAGAGTTTGGGTCATAATTCCATTGATCCACTCCACTAATCTTCCATGAAACATTATAGGCTGAGGGGATATTTAATATATAATAATTATTATTATAGTTCGTACATAAAACACTTTGTCCATCTATAGAGGCTTCCAGAAAATATTGTACACCAACGGCAATCCATGCTTCTCTGATTTGCTCAATCTCATCGGTATACCCAAGCTGTTCGGCAGCCAAATAAGAACAGCGGCAAGCATCAATATAGTCACTGTTCGATGTTAAGTAAGCTGTATTCATTAAATAGCATATCCTAAGAGCATGATCCAGACCGATACCCAATACATCATAGTCGTCCCCGACCTCATTAGTGCCACTGCCACCGTTTGCCAACAGGTAGAACCAATAACTAAACACACCTAAATTTATATGAGCCCCACTATTTGTTCCATTCACCCATCCTATCCCGTGATAGAATTTACATATTGGATTTTGCATATTTCTAGAATGTTGACTGATATATGGATTATCACAGTATATCCATTTAAGCTGACCACCATTAGGCTTTACTTCATTTTCAACACCAATAGCAAAGACATCGCTCAAAGCCTCATTGAGGGCACCCGATTCTCCTTGATTGCCCAAATGAGACGTAAAAAATGTTACAGCATGTGTCATCTCATGAGCTACTATATCTAAATCAACAATTGGATTGTTATTTTTATTACCAAATACAATAACGGTATCCGCCCCTGAAAAGAAAGCATTATCCAATCCTGATTTATTTACGAAGGAAACAATTTTGCCACCCATGTTATCACAACTATTACGCCCAAATTTATTAAGATAGAAGTCATAGGTCTTTTCCAGTCCCCAATGGACATCTAATGCAGCCCTGTCAAATAATGACATACCACTCCATGTGTTATTTGTTGAAATATAGTCTGTTCTAACTTGATAATTACTGCTCATATACTTATATGTTTCTATACCGTTCCCACGGGTGTAGTCTCTAAGTCTATAACTTCCAGAATAATAGTCTGAAGTTATGGTTTGTCGCCCAGAATAAACAGTTGTAACGGAATCTGTAGATGCATATTCGTTTATAGAGCTGTATTTGCCTAATACGGTTCCTTTTTCCGCATCGATATATACGTCATAGTATGACTCTGGTAATATCGACCGTATGCAAAACTTATATGCAATTGAAAAATTGCTTTTTTCAGCATATATGACTAATCTTTCTCGAGGGTAGTTCGTGGCATTCGGATTTCCTTTTAAAGACTTCAACATTTGCTCACTCCCTGCATCCTCCCAAGCATACTTTTCAGAACCTATATCAGACAAAGCAGACCGAAGTGCAACGTCTTCTGTGATAGATGGAACAGTATTCAAATCGCTAATTGTTCTGAAATTACCGTTAATGGACGTGATGTTTCCTGACTGATCATAATGAATGGTACACCTCGTTCCTTCAACCTCAATACCATTATAATACTCTTTATACGATTCATGATAACCACCAGCGAAATCAGTCAAGGTGTCGACAAGGACGGCTGTTGTATTTTCGTTAAGCGACAACACTAACTCAAGGATATTCCTGTCATTGCCAACAGCCTTACTCTTTTTTGATATTTTGCTCAATGTCGCCTCTGATGACGGAATAATGTAAGATGGTATTACCTCGTCAACTTTGTACACTGTATCAGCAACGCTATAAGCCTTTACATGGGAAGATAACGTACAAAAAAGAATAGTTAGCAAGAATGCATTTATTTTGTTCTTCATTTTCATAACATATTGTTTTATGATTAAAGTTAGTTGATTATCAACTTAATCTTGGATGCGCACCGTCATTGGCACGCATCCAGTCGAGAGAGATTGTTTTACAGCGAGATGTAACCGTAATAATAATAGGTAGCAGTTTCGAAGCGGATTTCGAAAGTGCCGGAGAGAGTTGTCGGCAGGACGACCTGAGTCGTGCCTGCGGGCAAGAACGCAGAGTAGACTAACTCGTCATCCTCGTCGTATAGACTAAGCGTGTAGTCACACGGGGTTGCTGACATAGTCAGTACATTGCCGTCCTGAATGATGTACCACGGAGCAACTGGTGTCTTAGGATACCCACCATGGGTAGAACCGTTGGGTTGGTGGTTCAATGGTACGTCATTACCTGCATAAGCAATTGCATTTAGGCAAAAGAGCATCGAAATGCAAAATAGTAATACTTTCATAGCTTTACTTTTTTGTTATTAATAATTTGACGGCGCAAATATAACTAGAAAGGTAAAGCCATGCAAATATAAACCACTTAAATGATTTAAGTAAATATTTATGGGGAAAAACAGGAAAACTACAGAAAATGAAAAATCACCGATGGAATCGGCAATTTTTAATATTAAGACAGAGAAAGAATGTATTCATCTAAATCCTCTGCGCGCCCTTCCTTCTTGAATACCTTCTGATAAACAGCTTTGCGAATCTGGGTGATGTAGGCGGGGGTACACTTTTTGAACTTGGCGATGTTAACGGGCGAGAACTGTAGTCTAAGGAGGACGCACACGTCGTATTCGAAGTCGTTCAGATTGTTGTCTTCTGCATTGAGAGTGTCATAGAAGGAAGGTATCTCGTGATTGATGAGAATCTTCAGTTCCTTCCAGTCGTCGAAGGTCGGAAGCTGGTAGGGATTCTGCTTCAGGCATTGCTGCAGCCTAAGCGTGACGGGAGCCTGTTGAAGACGGTCGTTGAGGGCATAGCCTTGCAGGGTATGTATCTTGTGGCGGTATAACTCGGTGGTTTCCTGTAGAGTTTTGATCTCCTGCTCTTTCTGGCTAAGTAATCCCTGGGACACCGACTGCTCAGAGCGCAAAGCTAATAGGTCGGCTTGCGCCTGCGCTAACTTCTCCATCTCACCCTGATATTTGCTTTCCAATAGCTTCTGTGCGTTTTGATGGCGGATATAGACTATGGTAGAGAGTAGTATAATGATGACACATAATAATACAACTATAATAAGAACGTTACGCAGCCGGTCAGCCTCGCGGCTTTTCTGGTTTGCAACCAGTTCGCTATGTGTGTAGTCGTATAAAGCCTGCGCTTGAATGGTCTTTTGTATTTCAATGTCTTTATGAGCAATCTTACAAATACTGTCACTGAGTGTAACGTATTTTACCAGTGAGTCTTTGTTGAAATACTTGGTGTAGAACCGCTGGAGACCGTCAAGAGCGGCTATTTCTAAATCGTAATTGTTGGCAACCGATAACAGTTTTCGGAAATAGTATTCAGCATTGTCCTTGTCAGAAATGTCAAGAAAGAGATGTCCTTTACAGGAATAATACATTTCTTTGCCTAATTCAATATTGCCATATTCGTCGAAAAAGCCTGAGTGTCTTTCATATTCCAAAACACATTCCTCAGCTTTAATATAGTTCTTCTTTTGCCTGTAAATATCCGCCATAGAGCAACAAAGACCTGCGGCAGCTTCATTGGCATCAACACCTATATAAAAATGATAGGCTTTGGAAAGAATATCCAAAGCAGAATCTGGCATAATTTTAATTTCATACCCTTCGGCCTGCATAGCATAACAGGCAATATATCCTAAAGTGTCCTTAGCCATCTCGGCATACTTCATGGCCAATTGTCCGTGGCGTAACATATTGTCGGGCAGTAGCTGATTGTAGTAGAGTTGTGCTAGTTGCGCGTGGGCGCGGCTTAGCGTGCGGTAGTCGCAGTCCCGGGCTGTCGTGTCAGCACGGTCGGCAGCATCGTTGTAGGCGGCGACGGCTTGGGGCAGCTCACCACGGTCGGCATGGGTGCGGCCAAGGATGTAGTGGGCACGGAGCTGCTCGTTACGGGTGCCATGGTGGTCGAAGTGGTCGGCGAGCGACTGGGCCAGCGTGAGGTCCTGCATCACGCTGTCGGCACGGTTCTGCCGCTCCAGTTCCTCTAACTGGAGCCGCTGCTGGTGACTATCGGTACAACCACTCAGGAACACACTGGCGAAAACAGCCACCACAATCAACACATTATGCACGTATCTTTTCACGGGTACAAAGATACGAATTTTTTTGAGATTCCTGCACCTTTTACAAATAAAATGCAGGATTCAACACAATATAAAGAAGAAATAATCCGCAGAAATTAAATATAGCATGTACTTTATTTCTTTCTAAAAGAAAGGCCGGAGCAAATTTGAACTTGCTCCGGCCTTTCTTGACATAGGGTTTGATTACCGCTTGATGAACTTCCGGCCGTTCTTGATGTAGACGCCTGGAGCCAGAGCACCCTTCACGACCTGACCCTTGAGGTTGTAGACGACGTCGGAGTCGGCCGGCTGCTGCTGAGCCATGATGTCGAGAACGCCTGTCGGCACGGGCTGCTCAACGGGCACGGCGTAGCTCGACATGATGTTGGCGCGGGCAATGGTGGGCACGTTCATGGTGTAGACGTCGCCATAGCCGTCAGGATAGCGGCCAGCGGTCTGGTCGGCCTTCATCTCGGCATAGACGAAGCGGTCGGTCCACGACTCGTCGGCGGCCGTCAGCTGGAGCTCGTCGCCCTCGGCAGCCAGCTTGAACGGGGCGTGCAGCTGCTCCTTGGTCTCGAGCTTGTCGCACCAGATGATGAGGTAGCCGTGAGGCGGGATGACGGTGTTGGCGCTGGTCGACTCCTTGCTGATCTGATACTTCGTCAGCTTCTCGGGGTTGTCGGTCAGGTACATGCCCTCGACGTCGACAGGGTCGTCGGTGGTGTTGTAGAGCTCAACCCAGTCGTTGCGCTTGAAGTATTCGTTGACGTAGATACCGTTGTCGGCACCCACCTCGTTGATGCGCACGGGCGTGATGGCCTGAGCCTTGAGTTCGTCGTCGGTGAGCGGCTTGAACGTGGCGGTGAGGCTGACGGTGGCATCAGCGGGCAGACTGATGGTCTCGCTGGCAGAGTAGGTGTCGCTGCCCTTCTTCCAGCCGGCGAAGCGGTAGCCGGCAGGCGCCTTGGCCGTGAGCTCGACGGGAGCGAACAGATGGCCGTCGAAGTCGGCGTAGGGCACTTCCATACCGTTGATGAAGAGGGTGGCGCCCTCGGCGTCGGCGGTCAGCGTGACGGCCTGGGCCGTGGTGCTGAGCTGGGCGTAGGAGAAGCTCTTCAGGTGGCCAGCCATCTTCTTCGAGCGTCCCTTCAGCTTATTCTTGATAGTGGTGGCGGCGCGGTTAGGCTCGGAGCCGTCGTTGATGCCCTGCTGGCGCATGAGCTGGCACATGGGCTGTACGACGGCCAGCAGCTCGTCGACGATGTTGCCGGCACGTGTCGGCTCGAAGACGCTGCCACCGACGATGCAGAACGTGTCGATGAACTTGCGGCGGTAGTCGTCGCGGCCCAGGAGGTTGAGCAGCAGTCGCACAATCTCGCGGTTGAAGTTGCCCTCGTCGTAGATTCTGTCGGCATCCTTGAAGCGCAGGAAGTACTTGAACGGGTCGTCGCCGTCCTTGTTGAAATCGCGCAGGGCGAAGGCGTAGTCGAGGTCGAAGCTCACGAAGCGGTAGCGGCCGTCGAGCCGGCTGCGGTAGGCCTTGATGTTGTTGTTGGGCCAGTCGTCGTTGTCGAGGAACATGGTGACGGCCATGTAGTTGGTGAACTCATCGATGTCGAGCAGCGACTTCAGCTCCTCGTAGGCAGCGTCGTCGGCACAGTTGCGGCCCAGCTCGAAGATGCGGTTGATGGCCTCATAGTCGCCGTTCTTGATGACCATGTTCTCGAAGGCGTCGAGCTCCTCGTCGTCGTAGCCCCAGTTGGCATAGGCAAACTTGTCGTTGTTAGGCTCGCGGAGGTTCAGCACGCCGCGCAGCTCGCCGTTCACATATTCTATAACGGGCACGTACGACTGCACGTCGAGGTCCAGTCCCGAGCGCTGGATGATGGTCTCAAGGGCGGGGTCAAGGAATCGGGCGTTGTGGGTCCAGATGTCGTTGCCGCCGTTGCGGACGAGCAGCACCTTGCTGCGGATGTAGGGCTTCTGCGGGAAGAACGGGTAGTCGAGCTTGTTCTGTCCGTCGAACACCTTATTGGACTTCAGCTTGAACGAGCGATGAGCCTGTGAGCGCGTCCAGCCGCCCGATACGCAGATGTTGACATCCTGATTGAAGAGCATCTCGCCGTCGGGGCTGAGGTAGCTGAAGTTGACGGGGCGGTCCCAGTCCATGTTGTAGTTGCGGGGGTAGTCCTGGCCGTTGCCGGTCTTGCCGTTGGTGCCGTCGCCGTCGCAGTCGAAGCCGATCTTCGGGTCGGTGAAGAACTTCCTGTCGCCGACGATCGAGATGACGGGCAGCGTGTACTTGTTCGACGTCTGGATGAACGAGCGGGTGACGGGCACGCTGGGCAGGTAGCCGTCCTGATAGAGACGGAACGTGAAGTTCGTGGTCGAGGCCACGTCGAACAGTCCGTCCTTGCTCTCCTTGGTAGGTTCAACCTCGGAGTCGAGCGGCAGCGACTCCCACGAGATGTCGTCGAAGTAGAAGTTGTTGTCGCTGTCCTTGGCGATGTTCAGGTTGAAGGCGATGGTCTGCAGCGAGTAGCTGACGGTCTGGTTGCCGCCCCAGCCCCAGCCTCCGCCGCCCCAGCTCCACTGCTCGTCGGCCTGGTCAGCGGAAATAGTGCCTTCGCAAGTGATTTCCTTCCATTCCGTGGTGACGTTGTAGGTGCCGTCGAGCATGCTGACGGGGGTAGAGGAGCCGCCGCCGCCCCAGTTCCACTCCTGTTTCACGATGTCCTCGCCAGGCTTCCTATGGGCAAAGGCCTTAATCTTGGCAGCCTTGTCGGCGCGCACCTTCATGCGGAAGCGGAACTGCTCGCCGGTCTGCCAGACGTGGTCGGGGGTGTAGACGAAGAACTGGGTGGTCTTGTCGTTGGCGGCATTGGCCACAGAGTGGACCTTGACGCCGCGTGAGCCTTCGACGCCGGCACCGTCGGTAATGCGCTTGACGATGCTGGCGCTAGTGCCGTTACGGCTGGCGAGACAGGAGGCGTCGGTGCCCTCGCAGTCGCCGTTCTTCACCCACTGCGTCCAGGGGTTCACCTCGACGCCGTCGGGCAGCGGCGGTTTGGGCATGCTGCCGTCGTTGGTATACATCAGCCGGGCACCCTCGGGGATGTCGACCTTGAAGCTGAACGAGCCGTTGAACAGCTTGCTGCCCTCGCTGACCACGGGCGGGGCGAGCCGCTTTTCAGCGAAGTTGGCCGTGGCATTGCTCTCGCCGGGCGTGCAGTCAGCCGTCCATCCCCACTCGTCGCCGCCGTCGGTCTTGCGGGCCCAGGCGGTGTGGCTGAGGGCCTCCGGGTAGGTCTGGCTGGCAATGATGTTGCCACTGCCGTCGCTCAGGATGATGGTGCCGCCGTCGCAGTCGAGCTTGAAGGGAGCCTGGTCGGCGCGAATCTCGTCGGAGCCGAGCCAGACGACCTTGAAGCCCTTGGCGGGTACTTCGCCGATGTCGGCCGGCATCTGCCAGCGCTGCAGGTTGTCGGCGTTGTCACTCAGATACATTCCGGCCAGGCTGACGGCCTGGTCGGAAGGGTTATACAGCTCAATCCAGCTGTCGAAATTGATGGCGGGACTCATGGCTTCGCCCGCATTGGCGGCCATCAGCTCGTTGATGGCCAAAACTACTGATAGTAATGCTGAAAACATCTTTTGTTAAGGAGTTGAGGAGTTGGGGAGTTGAGGAGGTAAGGACCTCAACTCCTACTTATTTCACTGTAAAGTCGAAGCTCTTCAGGTCCTTGTCGAGCGACGACGTTCCGTAGAGGATTTTGTATTGTCCGGTTTTTACGCTCAGCTCGTCGATGGCCTCGTCGTAGTACTCAAAGGCCTCGCCGTCGAGGGCGATGGTGGCCGTCTTGGTCTCACCAGCCTTCAGGCTGAGCTTCTGGAAGCCCTTCAGGGCCTTGATGGGCGCACCCTCGTCGCCGAGGCGCTTCACGTAGACCTGAACGGTCTCCGTGCCTTCGCGCTTGCCGGTATTCGTCACGGGCACGGTGACAGTCACCTTGCCGTTCTTCTTCATCGACTTGGCCGACAGCTTGCCCTGGCCCACGCTGAACGTCGTGTAGCTCAGACCGTAGCCGAAGGCATACTGCGGCTGACCGGTGAAGTAGCGGTAGGTGCGGTTCTTCATCGAGTAGTCCATGAAGTCGGGCAGGTCGTCGTTAGAGCGGTAGAACGTCACGGGCAGCTTGCCGCCGGGGTTGTAGTCGCCGAAGAGCACCTCGGCCAGCGCCTTGGCACCGCCCTGACCGGGATACCACGCCTGCAGCAGGGCATCGTACTGACCTTCGACCGAACCGAAGGCGATGGCAGAGCCCGAGCAGTTGACGAAGACGACGGGACGGCCGGTCTTGTGCATGGCCTGGAGCAGCAGCTGCTGCACCTTCGGCAGCTCGATGGTCTGCTTGTCGCCGCCCTCGCCCTCCATACGGGCAGAGATACCGCCGATGATGACGATGGCGTCGGCCACCTTCATCTCGTTGGCCAGGTCGGTGAAGTCGGCCAGCTTGCGCTCGCAGATGTCGCCGCGCAGCATGGCAAAGTTGCCGTTGCCGCGGCGGTACTCTATGCAGACGTCGTATGTCTGTCCCTTCTCCACGTTGAACGACTTGTACTCAGGACCACGACGGCCGAAGCCGAAGCCGCGGCGGCCACCGCCGCCCTTGTTCTCCTCGATCACCTGGCCATTGACCTTCAGCACGTAGCCGTTGTCGGTCGAGAGTGTGTACTTCATCTCGCCGGTGAACGTGGCGGTGTACTTACCGCTGATGCGGACGGCGAGGTTGTCGTTGCTGATGCCCTCGGCAAAGCCCCAGGCACCGAATGTCGAGAAGTTCAG
>JAEEGK010016684.1_pt1 | contig 16098 bp, 8 predicted proteins | sample 8958771 | NCBI WGS metagenome assembly JAEEGK01 (sample SAMN16246547, study PRJNA631951) | gut metagenome | biome: gut microbiome; feature: rumen; material: SC-attached | host: Bos | place: Iran: Karaj | collected 2018-10
CCACCTACGAGGCCTCCACGGCCGTCAATCTTGTGGTCGTCAAGCCCGAAATCAAGCTTGACAACCTGGATCCCGCCCTCCTGTCCGTCAATACGAACGGCACGGAGCGCAATGTCCTGACCGTTTATCCTTCCGACGCCAGGGGCGCCTTCAACCCGGAGGGCGAATACCTCGCCTTGGGACTTGAGAAGGCCAATGGCCGCGGCCTGGGCCTTTCCCCGGCTCAGGGCGTCTGGAGAGATGCTTATAGCGTGAAAGTGGGCCTGAAGCCCGGCAAGACCCTGAAGGTGGGCAAGCAGAAATTCACCGCCATCGAGTGCGAGACCGACAAGGCCCTCAAGGATTTCGTCTCCGAGGCCGACTATTTCGCCAAGGGTTCCTTCACGGGCCGCTCCACCGGACGTCCGGGGAACGAGACGCTCACCTACGCCGCCTACGAGCCCTGGTCGCTCAAGGGCGACGGCAAGGCCAATCCGCTCGTCATCTGGCTGCACGGCGCCGGCGAAGGCGGTGTGGACGTGTCCATCACCCTGCTCGGCAACGAGGTCGTCTCCCTGATCCGCCCGCAGATCCAGCAGCACTTCACGACGGAAGGCGGCGAGAACGGCGCCTACGTCCTCTCCATCCAGTGCCCGACGATGTGGATGAACACCTCCAAGAGCTTCGGCCGCGGCGAGTACCCGTCCGTCTATGCCGACGTCCTCAAGTCCTGCATCGACGATTATGTGGACCGTCACCCCGATGTGGACCGCAACCGCATCTACATCGGCGGCTGCTCCAACGGCGGCTTCATGACCATGCATATGCTCATCCGCAATCCCCGCTACTTCGCGGCGGCCTATCCCACCTGCGAGGCCTATATGGACGCGAACATCTCCGATAACGAAATCAAAGCCCTTGCCGAGGAGAACATCTGGATCGTGCAGTCCTACGACGACACCACCGTCGATCCCAAGGCCCATTGCATCCCCACATTCCAGCGCCTGATGAAGGCCGGTGCGAAGAACGTCTGGATGTCGATGTTCGAGAATGTGCAGGGGATGGACAATCCCGGCCAGCGGCTCTTCGGACACTTCTCCTGGTGCTATGTCTTCAACGATGCCGTGACCGGTTCCCAGGAGCAGACGGACGGCGACGTGAAGCCCACCAACAACGGCGGCGGCACCGTCGCCCCCCAGGGCCACGCGAACCTCTTCGAGTGGATGAACGCCCAGGTCCTCACCGCCCCCGAGGTCCAGCAGCGGCCCCAGCGCCAGCGCAGATAGTCCGTCAAATACAATCGGCTGACAGCTCGGCCATTACGCAAAATCGCCCAGGCATTCCCGCCTGGGCGATTTCTTGTGAGGCACTGTCTGGTCGACAGTTACGATCTGCAGCTTACTTGAACAGCAGCTGTGCGAAGGTGTTCAGGTACAGGCGCCAGTTCTTCCAGACGTGGGCGTCTTCGCTCACGTAGAGGGTGTGCGGCATGCCCAGGTCGTTGAGGTGCTTGTCCAGGACGAGGGAGCCCTGGTAAGCGCCGGTGTCTTCCTTGCCCACACCGATCCAGTAGAGCTTGTAGCCGGCCTTCTGGATGCCCTTCAGCTGGTCGTCCAGCTGCTCGCTCTCACGGATGCCGCAGCTCAGGGGGCAGATGTAGCTGAACACGCCCGGATAGAGGAGGGTGGCGGAGGTGGTGTGGCCGCCGCCCATGGACAGGCCCGCGATGGCGCGGCCGTCGGCCTTGGCGATGGTCCGGTACTCCTTGTCGATGAACGGGACGATTTCCTTCACGAGGCTGTTGACATAGGCGTTCTGCCACTTGGGATCCTGGCGGTCCATCTGGATGGTGCTGAGACCCAGGGTGTTGGCGGCCTGCTGGTTCGGGTTGCCGTTCGGCATCACGACGATCATGGGCTTCGCAAGACCCTTCTCGATGAGGTTGTCCAGGATCTGGGCGGCGCGGCCCATGGAGGTCCAGGCTTCCTCGTCACCGCCGCCGCCGTGGAGGAGGTAGAGGACGGGATACTTGGCCTTCGGGTTCTTCTCGTAGCCGTACGGGGTGTACACGGTCATACGGCGGGAGATGCCCAGAAGCGCGCTGTCATACCAGCGGTAGGTGACAGAACCGTGGTTCTTGGCCTCGTAGTAGTTCTCGGAGCGGGGGCCCGGGATGAACAGCATGTTCAGGTAGCGGGTGCCGTCGCGCTGGACCTTGTCGTTCAGCGGGTCGTTGACGGAAACGCCGTCCACGATGAAGTTGTAGGTGTAGATTTCCGGTTCCGGGGCGTCGATGGTGATTTCCCAGATGCCGTTCTCACCCTTCTTCATGTCTTCGGTGCCGGTCCAGGGATTGGCCATCCAGTTGCCGGAGAGCTGGACACGGGTGGCGTAGTTCGCGGCGAGGCGGAAGGTGACCTTGCCGTCCTTCACCTCGGGGGAGACGATGCGGGGACCGCGGCCGCCGAAGGCGAAATTGGTGAGTTCCTGTCCTGAGAGGGTCGTCACCGTGAGGAGAGCGGTGGCGAGGATGGTAAGAATTCGTTTCATAAAGTGTTTTGTGTTAAGGGTTTAGAGTTTGATGTTCTTCTTGAGGCGGATGTCTTCGGAGGAGGCGCCGAGCATGAGTTTCGCCTTCTTGCCGAAGAAGGCCCAGTCGTGCTTCGCGCTGTCCCAGAGCTTCAGGTCGTCGGCCGGGACCACGATTTCCACGGGCACGGTCTCGCCGGCCTTCACGGCCACGCGCTCGAAGCCGCGGAGGCGCTTGGAGGCGTCGTCCCCCTTGAACTTCGCATAGAGCTGGACGACTTCCTCGCCGTCGCGGGAACCGGTGTTCGTCAGGTCGAACTTGACCACGTAGTTGTCGCCGTCCTTGCTCACCTTCATGTGCGAATACTTGAAGGTGGTGTAGCTGAGGCCGAAGCCGAACGGGAAGATGGGCTTCGCCTTGGCGTACATGTAGGTGCGGCCGTGGCGGATGTCGTAGTCCAGCAGGTTCGGGAGGTCGAGGATGTCCTTCACCCAGGTCTGGGTGAGGCGGCCGGCGGGGTTGTAGTCGCCGAACAGGACATCGGCGAGGCCGTTGCCGAGCTCCTGGCTGCACTGCGTCAGGTGGACGATGGCCGGGACGTTCTCGGCGGTCCAGTTGATCGCGAACGGGAAGCTGGAGATGAGCGTAACCACGGTGTTGTGGTTCGCCTGCCAGACGACCTTGATCAGGTCTTCCGTCTCCAGCTGGAGGCTGCGGCGGTCCAGGGCTTCGCGGCCGTCACCGGCCACGGTGCCGTAGGCCCAGGGGGCCTGGATGGACTGCCGGTCCCAGTCGGGGCTCGTGGCGGGGTGGTTGCCCACGCACACGATGCATACGTCGGCCCATTTCGCCAGCTCCTGCGCGGAGCCGTCGGAATCCCAGCGCTGGAACTTCACTTCCACGTCGGTGCCCTCGACCTTGGCCTTGATGCCGTCCAGGGCGGAAACCTTGTAGGCGGGGAGGGCGCCGTACCAGTCCTTGAGGACGTCCTCGGCGCGGTTGCCGAAGACGGCAATCTTCTTCACCTTGTTCTTGTCGATAGGAAGGAGGTTGCCCTCGTTCTTGAGGAGGACGATGGACTTCTGGGTCACGAGGCGCGCCTTGTCCTTGAACTCCTGGCGCTCCCAAGGAATGTCTTCCTCGGAACCGAAGTCCTGCGCGTCGAACGGGCAGGCGGCGTCCATCAGACCGAGCTTGAGCATGGTGCGGAGGTTCGCCTTCGTACACGCGTCGATGACTTCCTCGCGGAGGAGGCCGGCGTCGAAGGCGGCCTTCACCTGGGCGAAGTTGGAATCGATGAAGCGGGAGAGGCCGGCCTCCAGGGCCTTGGTGACGGCGTCGTTCACGTCGGCGGCGTAGCCGTGCATCTCCGGCATGTACATGAAGCGGAGGGCGCCGGCGTCATCGACGATCGTGCCCTTCATGCCCCACTCGTCGATCAGGACTTCCTTGATGAACGGGGCGGCGATGCAAGGGATGCCGTTGTAGGCGTTGTAGGCGGTCATGACGGACATGGAGCCCGCCTTGGCGCCCTTCCAGAAGCCGTAGCTGTAGTAGTCACGGAAAAGGGCCTCGTCGAAGCGGGAATCCGTCTTGTAGCGGTTGTCCTCGTTGCTGTTGGCGAGGAAGTGCTTCATCAGGGCCGCGCCCCGCCAGTAGGTGGGATCGTCGCCCTGGATGCCCTTGACCTCGGCGGCGACCATTTCGCCCACGAGGTAAGGGTCTTCACCGAAACTCTCCTCGGTGCGGCCCCAGCGGGGGTCGCGGGCGAGGTCGGCGTTCGGCGCCCAGAGGATGAGGGCCTTGCGGGGGCTGTCCTTGGAGTAGAAGCGGGCTTCGTAGGACATCACGTCACCCACGATCCAGGCCATTTCGCGGTCCCAGGTCTCGCCGATGCCATAGGCCTGCGGGAAGGCCGTGCTGTTGCGGTACCGCGGGGGCGCGGGCATCTGCGGCATCTGCTGCTGCCGGTTGTTGTTCTGGCGTCGGTTGGCCTGCTGCTGGGCCTGCATCTGGAACTGGCCGGCGAAGCCCAGGTTGGGCAGCTCGTTGGAGCCGCCGCGGACGATGCCGTGGATGGCTTCGGTCGATCCCGGGTTGGCGATGCCGAGGCGGGGGACGCCCTGGCCCACGATCGTGGCGATCTTCTCATCGACCGTCATCAGGGAGACGGCGTTGTCCAGCCGTTCATCCTCCGGGAGGGTCGGGTTCTGGAACGGATACTCGTATTCCTGCGCGCGGAGCGCGACGGATCCGAGCATCAACACGGAGAGAGCCGTGCAAAGGAAGGTTCTCATAACGATGCAAGTGTTTTGTGCAAAGGTAGTTATAAAAAATACCGATCCGGACTATGCCGGACCGGTATCGTAAGAGCGCAGACTACCAGTCGGTGACCTCGGTCACGGTACCGGACTTCATGTCCACCTTGAAGACGGTGGAGTAGTTATAGACACCGCTCGGATTGAACGTACCGTCGAGAGCATACTCTGCGGGATGGAAAACCTTCGGGAGATAATCGGCGATCCGGTCCCAAGGCTGTCCGTCGGCATTGAAAGCATCCCAATCTACCCGGTTCCAGTCCTGGACGGTCTCCCAGTACTCAGGGACGACGTCATAGTGGCCGCCGACGGCGCCGATGCGCACATAGTGGGGACGGTCATACTGGAATTCCTGGGCATTGACCAGGATTCCCTCCTTATTCTTGAACTGAGGGTCGATGTAGAGGGTAACCGTATGCTCGGTGGACGGGTCCAGGTTCTCGACACGGGCTCCTTCGTCCTGGTCGCACTTGTTCGCGCCGACCTTGACGAAACGGTCCGGATAGGCGCAAAGGATCACGCGGCCGATGTTGTTGATCTTGTCAGCCGGGAAATTGGCTTTCACCTTGCAGGTGGCCTTGATCTTGCCGCCCTCGACGGTGACGGAGGCGTTGGAGATCGTCACGAAAGGCGTCACTTTGAAATCGACCGTGTTCTCCCCCTTGTTGAGGGTGAAAGGCTGCGGGTCGGCCACGAAGTTCGCGCCGGACATCGTGTTCATCACATATTCGCCGGCGAACACGAGGTCGTTGCGGTAGGTGCCGTCGTTCTTGATGCGCCAGCTCTGGTTCGCCTCGGTATCCCAGCCTTTTTCGACCACGTTGATGGTTCTGCCCTGTTCGGACTGGACCGGCTGGCCGGTGACGGAGTCGATGATCTTGCCTTGGACTTTCGCGTTCCAGCCTTCCTGGTTGTCCAGTTGGAACCAGTCGCAAGAAACGGCGGTCGAAAGCAGCAGGGCGCAGGAGAAGATAGAAATTATCTTTTTCATATGCTATTATTCCTGAGAGGGGTTCGGAGTGATTTTGTTGGTGGTGTTCCAGTTCGGTACGCCGCTGTAGTAGGCGAGCGGGTTCCAGCTGGCGATGGACTGACGGAGGTCGGTGTCCCAGTCATAGTGGTTGGCACGCACGAACACGTACTTGGGGGAACCGCTGCGCAGGTCCAGGATCGGGATGAGGGCATGCTTGCGACCACCGTTGGGGTTGCTCGACAGGTCACGCTCGCGGTTGAAGAAGGCGCGGCGGCGGTACAGCGTACGGGCGTAGTCCTCTTCGAAGCACAGTTCGACGCGGCGCTCGTGGAGCACGTTGCTGAGGGTGGCGTCCCGCTGGTCCTGGAAGAAGGCGCGGCGACGGATGGCGTTCAGGTATTCCTTGGACTTGCCGGCGTTGGTGCCGCCGGTCTCCACCTGGGCCTCGCAGTAGTTGAGGAGGATTTCGGTGTAGCGGATGTCATACCAAGGGTTCTGGGATTCGGAGACGGCCTTGTCCGGGTTCAAGAACTTGCGGATGCCGAAGCCGGTGGTGTACCAGGAACCGTCGTTGGTGTGGCCTCTGTAGTAGAAACCGGAATAGTAGGTCTCGTTGATGGCGCCGTAGCCGAAGTAATCCGTGCCGCCCACGGTGACCTTGGGGTTGGAGTCGTCATAGACGGACAGGCTGCCGTCGGGAGCCCAGATACCGCCCTGGATGATGATGGGAACGGAACGGAACACGATGCCGGGATAGATGACATAGGCCTTGAAACGGGCGTCCTTGTTCTGGAAGGGGCCGTCCATGGTGTCGTACTCGATGAAGTTCATGCCCTTGATGGCATCCTGGCCGGTCTTCTGGCCGGGCAGGGAGACGACATAGGTCTCGTTGCCGTTGGTCACGGTCTTGACCGTGCCGACCGTGCCGGCGTTGTTGGGGCCGTAGTCGTCGAACTCGTCCACCAGGTCGAGGGTCACGCCGTAGCAGCCGAACTTCCAGACGCCGGTACCGGAACCGTGGATCTGGTTCGGGGAGTTCTTCAGGTCGCAGCCGTTGGAGTTGGTGGTGACACCGTTGTTGTAGCTGCGTCCGAAGATGAACTCCTCGTTCTGGCGGGCCTGGAACAGGGTGCTGAGATTCTTGACAGCCTCATCCACGCTGGCGGGAGTGGGCTTGTAGAGGCCGAACTTGCCGGAGTTGATGATGGCTTCGCTGGCCGCGATGCACTGCTGGTAGTAACCATTGGCGTCGGCGGCGTCCATGTAGGCGAGTTTTTCGTCGACGGCCTTGTAGCCGGACAGACCTGCGTTCTTCCAGTACTTGCACACGGAAGCGGCCCAGAGGGCGACGCGGGACTTGAGGCCGAGGGCGGACCACTTGGTGGCGCGGTAGTTGCTGGCGCCGCGGGAGTCAGGCAGGAGGTTGGCCGCCTCATCCAGTTCGGCGAGGACGAAGTCCCAGGTCTGCTTCTCGGTGCTGCGGGGGATGTACAGTTCCGGGCTCTCGCCGCCGTCGTACTTGTCGTCCAGCGGTTCGGTCACGATCGGAACGCCGCCATAGATGCGGACGGAAGCGAAATAGTAGTAGGCCCGGATGAACTTGGCTTCGCCCAGGAGCGAATTGTAGGTGGCTTCGGAGATGACGTTGTTCTCCTTGGCCTCGCCGATGGACTTGATGAAGAAGTTGATGTCGCGGACGTAGGTGTAGTTCCAGTTGCCGTTCACGCCGCCGGAATAGCCGCTGCCACCGGAGGTCTCATTGGCGTTGGGAGTGTTCTTCTCGCCTTCAGAGAAAGCGCCCATCGGAATGGACTGGTACAGCGTCGACATCAGACGGTCCAGACCGGCCTCGGTCGCGGTGAGGTCCGCCGCGGACATCTTGGTCAGGTCGCCTTCGAGGTTGTCGAAGATCTTGTCGCAGGAGGCCAGGCCGAGGACGATAGAAGCGCCGAGAATATAGGTAAATATCTTTTTCATATGCTTCATTTCGTTAGAAGTTGAGGTTGATACCGGCGCTGAAGTTCTTCATCAGCGGATTACCGGCGATACCCAGGTAGCTGCCCTGGTTACGCTCCGGATCATACGGCTTGAGAAGCTTGTTGCAGAAGGTCAGGAGGTTCGTGCCGTTGAAGTACACGCGCAGGGAACGGACGTGGACTTTCTGCAGGAAAGCGGGAGTGAAAGTGTAACCGAGCTCGACGCTCTTGAGGCGGACGAAGGTGCCGTTCACGAAGGTGTAGGGCTGGTTCGCGCCGTAGGTCAACTGACGACCGTCGTAAGCGGAGGTGGCGGGGAGAAGGGCCGGCCAGAAACCGGCGACCCACTCGGTGGCGGGATCGAACGGGTCGGCCTCCGGGTTCGCCGGGTGCCAGCGGTCGTTGTAGTTCTCGTAGAACGTCTTGAAGAAGCCGTAGCCCATACCGCCGGCAAGGGGAACCTGCTTGCTCACGAGGGTGGCGGCGGCGAAGTTCATGTTGAAGTCGAAGCCCTTGTAGCTGCCGGAGAGGACGAGACCGAACTGGAGGGGAGCGTTGCCCTGACCCCAAACATAGTAGACATCGTTTCCGTCGATCGTACCGTCGTTGTTCCGGTCTTCGAGCTTGTACATGCCGGGGAGCATCTGCTGCATGTCACCATTGTAGTAGATGCTGCTGTTGTTGATCTCCTCCCAGCTGGTGAACTGCGGGCTGCCGGGCAGCCAGTGGTAGGTGCTGGAACCGCGGGCGTTGGACCAACGGCCGATCATGTGGCTGGAATAGTAGTTGGAGGCGGACGAGTAGATCTTCGTCTCTTCCGACTTCTGGTACGTGGTGCGATACCTGGAGAAGGTGGCGTTGGCCTGGATGCGATAGTTGAAGTCGCCGATGTGGTTGCGGTGGTAGAGCGTCATGTCGATACCCACGTTCTGGTCGGCGTTCAGGTTCATCTGCGGCAGGCTCTGGCCGTAGAAGTCAGGAACCGTGGCGGTGGAAGCGGCGGCGATGCCGGAGGTGTTCCTCCAGAACCAGTCGACGCTACCGCCGATGAGGCCGCGCCATACTTCGAAGTCGAAGCCGAAGTCCATCATCCGGACCTTGGCCCAGGAGATGATGGTCTGTGCCGGGGAGTGGTTGGCGAAGCCGGGGATTTGGCCGGCGTCCTCGAACACGTAGTTGCCGCCGCTGGTGAACCCGGACAGATAAGCGTAGGCGCTGCCCTGCGGACGGCCGGTGAGACCGTCGGACCAGCGGAACTTGAGGTTGTTCACGGCCGGGAGGATGTTCTTGAAGAACGGCTCTTCGGAGATGCGCCAGCCCAGGGAGTAGGACGGGAAGAAACCCCAGCGGTGACCCGGAGCATAGAGATAGGTACCGTCGTAACGGGCCATGGCCTCGACCAGGTACTTGCCCTTGTAGTCATAGTTCACACGGCCCACATAGCCGGCGGAAGCGTTGGAACCGCGGTCGCCGGAGTTCTGCGCGGTGGAGCTGTCACCCTGGTTGATGATGTCGTGGGTGAAGAAGTCGCCGAACTGACGGGAAGCGTTCAGGGAACGGTTCTGGTTGATGGTGGCTTCAGCGGCCAGCGTGGCGCCCACGTGATGGACATGCGCGAAAGTGCCGTTGTAGTTCGCCTGGATGCGGCCATAATACTTGATATAGTCCTGCCAGGTCTCGGAATACTGGTTCTTGTCCGGGTTGTAGGTCACCAGATTGCCCGTATCCTGGTCGTACAGCGGGAAGTGCAGGGACAGCTCGGTGCCCTTGCGGTCGACCACGTCGTAGGCGGCGGAAGCCTGGAAGTTCAGGCCCTTGAGGAACGGGGCGTCGTACCGGACGTCGGCGTTGTTACGGAAGGTGATGGACTTGTCCTTCTTGGAACCGGCCACGGAAGAGGTCATGAGCGCGACGGGGTTGCGGTGCTCTCCACCCGGATCCACGAACTTGCTGGGGTCGCCGTCGAGGGTGGCGTGGATGGTACGCTCGGTCAGGAAGCCGTAGTACATCGCGTTCTGCGTGGTGTTTGCCGGCGGCATTTCCTGGTCCGTCACATTGAGGACGGTCTGGAAGGTGAAGGAGAGGTGTTCGGTCAGCTTCGTGGTGAAGTTGGCGGTGAGGCCGTAGCGGTTGTAGTCACCGGTGTCGGCGCGGTAGATGGCGTCCTGTTTGGTGATGTTGCCGCTCACATAGTACTGCGTGGCGGAGTTACCGCCGCGGAGGGAGATGTTGTGCAGCTGGGAGAAGGTGTGGTCCTTGAACACGGAATCATACCAGCTGAAATTGTTGGATCCGTCCGTGAGACCGCGATAGTGGGCGATTTCCTCGGCGGAGAACTGGATGCTCTCGTGGTGGTTGCGCTTCTGCTCGTTCACGCGCTCCATGTAGGTGGCGATGTCGGTCTCCTTCGGGAGGGCGGTCGGGACACCATAAGTGAAGGTGTTGGAGTAGGAGATGCTGGGCTTGCCGATCTGACCCTTCTTCGTGGTCACGAGGATGACACCGTTCTGGGCGCCGAGACCGTAGATGGAGGCGGAGGCGTCCTTCAGGACGGAGATGCTCTCGATGTCCTCCGGGTTCAGTTCCGCGAGGGCGGCGCTGGAGGAGTTGTTGTTGGAGACCCAGCCCCAGTACTGGATGGACTTGGACTGCTGGGCGACACCGTCGATGATCACGAGCGGCTCGCCATAGCCACGGAGGCTGATGTCATCGTCGAACCAACCCACCGCACCGGAGTTCTGGCGGATCTGCAGGCCGGGGACCTTGCCCTGGAGGGCGGAGGTCAGGTTGGCCTGCTTGGTGGAAGTGATGTCCTCGGCCTGGATGTTGGAGATGGCGGAGGTCAGGGACGCTTTCTTCTGCGTACCGTAACCGACGACCACCGTCTCTTCCAGCTGGGTGGATTCCTCTTGCAGCGTGATGTTCAGGGTAGAAGAGTTCGCCACGACGCGAAGAGTCTCATAGCCGATGGCCGAGATCTCGAGCGTCGCGCCTGCGGGCACGGTGATGGTATAGTTGCCGTCGAGGTCCGTGGCGGCGCCGTTGGTGGTGCCGGCCTGAAGGACGGCCGCACCGATGACGGGCTGCTTTTCGGGATCGAGGACTTTACCCTTCACCGTGAGTCTTTCCTGCGCGGACAGCAACGACACTCCGAGGGCGAGCCCCACGAGCACCGAAGCGAAGCGCTTGAGCATTTGGATGCTTTTCATAAAATGAACGGTTAGAGGTTAGTTGTTAATATGGTTAATAGGTAATAACCATGGAGGGGAAGCCTACTTGAAGAGCTTCTGGGCGAAGGTGTTCAGGTACAGGCGCCAGTTGGCCCAGACGTGACCGCCCTCGGAGACGAAGAACTCGTGGTCGAGGCCCTGCTCGGTGAGGGTCTTGTCCAGGGTCTTGGAACCTTCGAAGAGGAAGTCGGTGTTGCCGCAGGCGAGGAAGTAGAGCTTCACGCCGGCCTTCTTGAGGGTAGCGACCTGCTCAGGCGTGGCGGAACCGGCGGCGGACAGGGGGCAGATGTAGTCGAACATCTCCGGATAGAGGTTGGAGGCGGTGATGGTGTGGCCGCCGCCCATGGACAGACCGGCGATGGCGCGGGAAGCGGGCTTCGCGATGGCGCGGAAGTTCTTCTCGATGAACGGGACGATCTCCTCGCAGAGGCTGATCACGTAGCCGTTCATGAGCTTGTTGCGCTCGGCCTCGGGCATCTTGGCGAGGGCTTCGCGGTCATAGCGCATCTGCATCGGCTTCTGGGGGATGCCGAGGGTGCCGGCGGCCGCCTGGTTGCCATTGCCGTTCGGCATGACGACGATCATCGGCTCGGCGAGGCCCTTCTCGATGAGGTTGTCCAGGATCTGGGCGGCGCGGCCCATGGAGGTCCAGGCTTCCTCGTCACCACCGGCGCCGTGCAGGAGGTAGAGGACCGGATACTTCTTTTTGGGATTGTTCTCGTAGCCGTACGGGGTGTACACCGTCAGGCGACGATCCATGCCGAGGACGTTGCTGTGATACCAGGGATGGCTCACGGTGCCGTGCTGGGTGGCCTCGTTGTAGTTCTCGGTGCGCTTGCCAGGGACGATGAGCATCGGGAGGAAGCGGGTGCCGTCACGCTGGACATAGATGTTCTGCGGGTCGTTCACCATGACGCCGTCCACGACGAAGTTGTAGGTGTAGATTTCCGGCTCAGGGAGCGGAATCTTCACGGACCAGACGTTGCCGGGGCCGCGGAACATGTCGATGGTGCCGCCGTAAGGGTTGGGCATCCAGGAACCGCTGAGCTTCACGACGGTGGCGTAGTCGGCCTTCAGGCGGAAGGTCACGCTGTCGTTCTGGATCTCAGGGGAGATGACAGGGCGCTGGCGGCCTCCGAAGTTGAAGTTGGCCAGTTCTTGGGCGTTCATCGTGCCGGCGATGGCCAGGCACAGGGCGAGAGAGGAAATTAAACGTTTCATTGGTTATAAATGATTTGGTTTAGTGGCTATTCACCGATTGCAAAATTACGGAATGAAAGCAAGAGGGATTGCGCGTGGTGTTTAAATCTTTTCTTGCGTGGGCGCGTCCTGTTCAAAACTTTTCCGTTTTGTTCACATTTTATTTGAACAATGCTTATCTTTGTCCCGTAAACGCAAGAATGACAGTGTTTTTGCCCTAAAACCCGCTCCTATGAGACATTCAGCTCTTCTTTTCGCCGCGGTCCTTCTCCTGGCCGCCTGCACAAACGGAAACGGCCCGCTTCCGCGCGCCAAGGCTTCCGCGCAAATGGACGAAGCTTTCGCCTCCTATCTCCAGGCCGTCGCCGACAGCGCCGAGGACCTGCACAGCGTGATGGTCCTCCAGCACGGAAAGGTGCTCGAGGAAAAGTTCTTCGTTCCCGACACGGCGCATATCCTCAATTCCGTGTCCAAGACGTTCACGTCCACGGCCGTCGGCTTCGCCATTTCAGAGGGCCTTCTGCACCTGGACGACAAGATCGTGGACCTGTTCCCGGAAAGCGTTCCGGAGAATGCCTCGGACACCCTGAAGCGGGTCACCATCCGGCATCTCCTGACGATGAACTCCGGCCACGGAACCGACCCCACCGGCGCCACCCGCCGCGGGGACGGCGACTGGGTGCGCGGCTTCATGGAATGGCCGCTGCAGTATGAGCCCGGCACGTGCTACTGCTACAACAGCCTGGGCACGTACGTCCTTTCCGCCGCCGTCCAGAAGGTGACGGGCCAGAAGATCGTCGATTACCTGGAGCCGCGCCTGTGGCAGCCCCTGGGCATCGAGAAACCTTTCTGGCAGGAGAGCCCGGCCGGCATCAACACCGGCGGCTGGGGCCTGTACCTGAAGACGGAGGACCTCGCCAGGATGGGCCTTTGCATCCTGAACGGGGGCAAATTCAATGGCAGGCAGGTGATTCCCGCCGACTGGGTGAAGGAAATGTCCGCGAAGCAGGTTCCCTGCGTCAATGCCGGGATGAACGAGCGGATGCTCCAGGCCATCCAGGCCGATCCGTCGCACCCCGCCTACGCCCGGTTTTCGCCCGAGAACAACGACTGGGTCCAGGGCTACGGCTACCAGATGTGGCGTTGCCGCCACAACGCCTTCCGCGCGGACGGCGCCAACGGCCAGTACATTATCATCATACCCGAAAAAGACGCCGTCGTGGTCACGACGGCGCATATCCAGAATATGGGTCAGGAGCTGAATCTCATCTGGAATCACCTCCTCCCGGCGCTGTAACCGTTATCGGATTCCGTACAGATAGCCCAGGAGGGCCATCTTGCCCCGCATGGTCTCACGCGGGGTAAACTCTCCGTTCACCCAGAAGTACCGCTGGTTGAAGAAGGATTCCTGGCGGGGCCAGCCGCCGGTGTTCCAGTCGGGGTAGCACTTCTCCAGGATGATCCGGGCGTCGCCGCCGTTGCCGGGCGACCAGGTCTCGGTGCCGTTGAACGGCGTCTGGCCGGGATGGGTGCCGGGTTCGCCGTCATTGCGGCCGGTGGAGTAGCAGTCCGTGATGTGGCGCTCGCCGAGGCCGGTCATCTCCACGATGTTCGCCGGGTTGCGGCCGAGGCCCCAGCCGGCTTCGTCGTACATCGCCTGCTCCAGTTCCTTCTTCTGCGCGGGATCCTGCGTGATGGCGTGCGCCAGCATTACCAGCTGCAGGTTCTCGGACACCTGCCAGCGGGGATCGTCCGCACTGCGGCGGGACGGGCGGGTGAGCCGGGGCTCCATGTTCTTCTTATAGGCCTGGGCGATAACGCTCTGGGCCATGTTCGCGCAGAGTTCCGGATAGTGCCGCTCGTGCGGGCACAGCAGGTAGGCGGCCGTGCCCCAGACCTGCCACCAAGCACTGCGGCCGGTGCCGATGACGGGGGAGTTCGGCCCCTTCACGGTGCTCTCTTCCGCGAGAATGTTCTCCCATTCCCGGTCGCCGGTGAGGTTGTACAGGTACGCGGCGGCCAGCTGCTTGAAGTCGCGGCCGCGCATGGACCCATCCCCGATGCCCTGGACGTCGTCCAGCTGGAGGTTCTCCTGCCTGGAGGCGAAGCGGAAGGCCTTGACGGCCTCGTCCGTGTAGTATTTCTGCAGCGGCTTGTTCCCGCCGATGCGGAAGGCTTCGCCGAGCATCGCGGCGTTCGCGGCGTTGGCCCAGGCGGCCATCGTCGTGCAGCCGGACTGGAACATCACGGTCCAGTCCTTGTCCGGGTTCGTGACGCCCTGCGCGTACGCCTCGCCGTCGCGGAGGGAGAGGAAGAAGTCCACTTCGTTCCGGGCCTCGTCCACGATGTCAGGAATGCCGTTGCCGCTTTCCCGGATGCCCAGGTCGTCTTCCGCGAGCCGTCCGCCGGTGAGGATGTAGGGGAGGAGCAGGTCATAGATGTTGCTCACGTGGGCCAGGTGGCGGTCCCAGTCGAAGGCGTCGGAATGGCCGCCGACCACGTTCGGATTGACCGGATTGCCCGGGAGCCGGTGCGCCCAGAAGGCCGATTCCTCCCGCGGCTTGAAGTGCGGCTCGTCCCAGACGTCGCCGCGGAGCTTCCGCCAGTCGGGATGCCAGGGATGGAGGTCCGTCTTATACACCACGAAGCCTTCCGGGTCCACGCCGGGGGTGAACTGCGGCTGGCGGGGGACCGGCCACACGTGCTCCGGGTCCTTGGGCTCCTGCAGACGCATATAGTAGTAGCCGCGGACGGAGTAGCGGTAGGGCTGGAAGTAGATGTCGTCCCGGATCTGGAACTCCATGCTGCGACCCACGTCCTCCACGACGAGGCAGTAGCGGCCGGGTTCGGAGCCGGTGAAGTCGATGTTCCAGACGTCGGAGCCGGTCAGGTTCTTGCGCCCGGCCTCGTTCGCGCTGTCGGTGGCGGGCTTCCAGAATTTGACTTCGCCGGCTTTCACGGCCTTCCGGGTATCCAGGTTCAGGAGCCACACGGACTTGCCTTCATAGGCCTTGTAATCCCGCGCGCCGCCGTCGCCCAGCCACATGTACAGGTCGGCCGCCTTGCGCTCCTCCCGCGTCGAATAGCCGAGGATGTTCACGTGGATGGCCTCGGAGAAGGAGAGCCAGGGGGAATACCGGAGCTGGGCGGATTCCGTGTCGGAACCGCACGCCGCCGGGATGTGGACCGTGTAGCTGCAGCCTTCCTTCATCGGCTTGGGGAGGCGGAGGAACAGCCAGTGGTCCAGTTCGGCCGTGAGGGTGTGGTCCCAGTGCATCGGCTTGGACTTGCGGCAGGGCGTGACGGACACGGTCCCGAAGGAAGGGTCGTCCGCCGAGGTGACGGTCCATCCGGTCGCGGACGGGTCCAGCCGCGGGTGGAACACCACGAGGGTGTCGTCGCCGTCCACGAAGGTGTGCCCGAGGAAGGCGCTGGGGCCGGTTCCGTTGTCCCGGTAGCGGACGTCGCCGTCCTGGAACTGGACCACGAGGGTTTCCTTGTCGATGGCTTGGAGGCCCTTGAAACGGGTGGCGTGGGCCACGCTACCAAAAAGGAGGGTCGCCGCAAGGGCTGTGCACAATAGGACTATTCTTTTCATGGGTTGTGGTTTTGATGTTGTTAAGATAGTCTTTTTCAATAACATATCCAAGGAGGGGAAGGTTTTTTGGACAAATCCGGACAAACTCGTATTTTTTTATGATATTTTATTATATTTGTACAATAATAACCCGTAATTGAAAAACACTTTCACTAATTCATAACCTCTATGGCAAAAGACATCTCCAGAAGATCTTTCCTGAAGACAGGAACGGCGGCCGCCCTCGGGCTTTCCATGATTCCCGGCAAAGTTTTCGCCGACAGTGAAAAACGGGCTCCGGCCCCGCTGAACCGC
>JAEEGK010016685.1_pt1 | contig 16098 bp, 8 predicted proteins | sample 8958771 | NCBI WGS metagenome assembly JAEEGK01 (sample SAMN16246547, study PRJNA631951) | gut metagenome | biome: gut microbiome; feature: rumen; material: SC-attached | host: Bos | place: Iran: Karaj | collected 2018-10
ATTACTATTATTATTATTATTATTACTATTATTACTATTATTACTATTACTATTTTTGTAACTATTATTATTACTATTATGATTATTAGTATTATTTTTATTAACAATTTGATGATTACCTCCATCATTATTATCTTTCACAATAATATTATTATTAACAAAATCTTTATCTTTTTCCACTAACTCTTTAAAATAAGGATGTTTAAAAACACTATTTGCATTTAATCTCTTTTTAACATCAAATTCCAACAACCCTTTTAAAAAATTAATTCCTAAATGATTTAATTTCCCAAAATATCTCCCTTCAAGAGTTTCACATCGATAAAATTTTCCAAGGACCTTTCCTTCAAAAATAGGATTACTATAGAACAAATTAATATGTTCTTGTCCGAAATTCCCAAGAACTTTTTGTATACAATCAAGTTGATCTACTTCATTTTCTCCTGGAAAGAGTGGGTTTCCATCAACGAGTTCTCCCATAATGCATCCAATGGCCCAGAAGTCAACTTCAGGTCCATAGACACCTCCTGTTAGAAGGAGTTCTGGACTTCTGTACCATCTCGTTGCGACATAGTCTGTGATTGGAACTCGTGAATCAATGTCAACTCTACGAGCGAAACCGAAATCACATAATTTTAAATTCATTTTATTATCTACTAATAAATTTTCAGGTTTTATATCTCTGTGAATTATATTATTTTCATGAAGGTATTTTATTGATTTACATAATTGATATATTAAGTTTTTTATTAGTTTTTGATCTAAACCGTTTGGTTTTGATTGGAGAAGTTCTAATAAATTTCTATCTACGTATTCAAAGACAAGGTATAAATTTTTTTTTTTTTTAAATGCTTCTTTAAATTCTACTATGTTTGGATGCTTTAATTGCTTTAACATTTTTAACTCTCTTTTCATTGTTTTTTTCACTATTTCATCATCTGATTCTTTAAATTTTTTTATTGCTACATATTCATTTGTTTCTTTTATACGACATTTGTATACTATTCCATATGCTCCTTCACCTACTACTCCAATTACTTCATATTTGTTTTGCATTAAATTTAATTAAATATATTTATTAATTGTTATTTTTTTTAGAAATTGTATTAATTTTTTTTTATTTTATTTTAAATTTATTAATTGTTTAAAAAGTATAATTGGTATTTTTAATTTAGTTTATTTCTTTTCTTTTCTCTTTTTTTGGGTTTTTTTTTCTTTTGTTGTTTTTGTTTTTTTACCTTTTATTTCTTCTTGAATTTTATTAAATTCTTCATCATTAATATCTTCATAATATTCATTTTCATTTCCATATTTTTTTAATAAATTATCGAAAAAATTAGTATCCCCTCTTTTTTTATGATTTAACATAATTTGTTGCTTTAAATCATTTAAAGTATCTTCAGCTTCTTTTTTTTCATCTTCATCTTCAATTAATAATTTAATATGTTCTTTACTTTCAAAAAATAAATCACTTTTTTTTATTTTTTTCTTTTTAATTAATCGTTCATAAATTTTAATAAATCTTCCAATATCTTCATTTTTAGAAAGTGGAATAGCTTCTAATAATAAAGTAATATCACCATTATTGTCATTATAAAAATCAATTAAATCTTCTTCTTCCATTTCACTTCCTCTATATTTTAAAGAAAAATTTTCAATATCTTCTAACTTTAACTTAGGATAAATTTCTCTATAATATTGATATGTATTGTCTAAATCTATTTTTTCATCTTCATTTTCATCATACTCCCCTGTTTCATCATATAATTTTCTTTTTTCATCATTCATTAATATTTTATACGCTTTATTTAAATTTCTAAAATTTTCATTTGCATTTGGATCATTTGGATTTTTATCAGGATGCACTAATAAAACTAATTTTCTAAAATTTTTTCTAATTTCTTCTTTAGAACAATTTTTATTTACATTTAACAATTTATACAAATCAATATTATCATCTTTTTTTTCAGCGGGAAATTTCTTATTCATATATTATATTTATATTAAAAATTAATATAAAATATAAATAAGAAAAAAAAAATAATGAAAGTAAAAATAAATAAGTTGAATTTAGTAGGAAGTTGGAATTGGAATTTAGGAGAAAATAATAATTGTACAATATGTATGAATCCATATGAATGTCCTTGTCCAGGTTGTAAAATTCCAGGTGATGATTGTCCTCCTATTGAAGGAAGTTGTGGTCATTTTTTTCATTTACATTGTATTTATAAATGGTTAGACAGTGGGAATGATAAATGCCCTTTAGATAGAAATCCTTGGGTTGAAAAAGTCGGTTCTGTTATTAATAATAGAAATAATTCCAATATTAGAAATAATAATAATTATGATAATAATGATAATAATAATCAAAGTAATAGTTAGTTTTTTTATTTCATTTTATTATAAAATATTTTATTTTTTTTTTCTATTAAGAATTTATTAATTATAAATAAGTTGAAAAATATATAATATTTATTTATTTATTAAAATATAAAAAATGATTTCGCCAGATACTGAAAGTCAAATTGTTAAATTATTATTAACTCTTTCTGATTATGAAAGACAAGTTGAAATTAATCGTCAAGTTTTAGCACAAAATTTAGATTTTGATGCATATCAAGCTTTCAGATATATTGATACAGATGATAAAAATTCAATAAATGCATATAACTTATTAGATTTATTAAATAAAAATGGGATTTGTTCAAATGTTCAAGAATTACAATATTTAATTTATTTTTATGATGAAAATCAAGATGGTAATTTATCATATACTGAATTTTTAAATATGATTTTATCAGAAAATAATTATTCTTTAAGAAGATTAGCAAGAGAAAGAATTTGTTCTACTTTTAAAAAAATAAATTTACCTTTTAATGTTGAATATTCAATTGTTAAATTATTAGAAAAAGAATTAAATTTAATAAGACAAATATCATGTTTAATAAATGTATTAAAACAAAAATTAGATTTTAATGTTCATGAAGTATTTCATTTAATGAAAGTAAATAATGAATTTATTACTCCTGAAAGTATAAAAAATTTTCTATTAAAAAACTGTTCAAATTTCAATGAAGATGATGTAAGAAATATAATGAAAAGATTAGATATAAATCATGATAGTAAAATAGATTATTGTGAATTTCATAATTTTTTCTGTTGTAATATCAATGATTGTTCTTATTGTAATTCATGTCCTCAATGTTGTTATAATATGAAACAAAATAATAATATTAATTGTAATACTCATAAACCAGTTTCTCAATCATTATATTTAAGAAATTCACCTCAAAGATTATCTCCTAATAATAGTCAAATTAATTTAAGACCTTTAAATCCAAGTAAAAATTATAATAATAATAACAATAGTCCAATTCAAATATCTCCGAATTTATCCTTAAGAAATTCTCCAGAAAGAAAATTTAGTCCTTCTCAAAGAGAACTAAATCCTCAAAATTATATTATTCAAAATAATATGTGTTGTCCAAATAATAATAATCCTTGTAATAAATGCAATTACAATCCATGTCGTTGTATTTCATTAGATTATAATAAAGGATTATGTAATTTTTTAGATTTTATGAGAGAAATAATAAATATAGAAAATCAAATTGAAAATTGTAAAATTGAATTAGCTTTAAGAAGTGATTTTAATGTTGAAGATGCTTTTAGAATTTTTGAATTAAATGGAAGAGGAATTATAAATGAAGCTGATTTAAAATATGGTTTAAATTTATTAGATATTTATGCTTCAGATAAAGATATTAAATTAATTATGAGAAGAGGTGATATAAGGAAAAATAATTTTATTAGTTATTCTGATTTTTTTGATTTAGTTGTTCCTTTTGAAAAAGATTATAGAAATATGATTGAAAATAGATTACCTTCAAATTTTATTCCTAAATATAATAAATCAGATGTTTTTTTGTTAAGTACTAAAATTTATTTTCAAAATTTAATTAGGTTAATTATTAATTTAGAAAATAAATTAGAAAAATTAAGATTTTGTTTAGGAGATGCTAAATGTCAATTAAATTGTATTTTTAAAGATATTGATAGATGTAAAAGAGGTTTTATTACTGATGAAGATTTAAATATATTTTTAAAATGTAATGGTATTTGTTGTACTGATAGAGATAGTGGACTTGCTTTTATTAGACTTGATAAAAATAGAAATGGAAAAGTTGAATTATGGGAAATTGCTGATGAATTAAATTTAAGTTAATATTAAACATTTTGTATTATTTATATTTTTTTTTATTTAAACTCTTTTTAAAAAAATATGAAAAATAAAATTTGAATTCTTTTTTATTAAATTTTTATTGATATAGAAAGTTAATTATTATTCAGAAAATTAAATAAATAATTATTATACTATATAAATTATTTATTATGGATAAAATAATCAAAAATAACTAAAATAAAGAAACAAAAAAATTAGGCATCTTTGTAAATAAATAAAATAAAATATTTTCAAAAAATCAAGGATAAAAAAATAAAAAAAATATATCCCAAATTTAATATATAAATACCTATAAAAAAATAAAAAAACATAAACAAATCCTAATATCAAAAAAATGCAAATTTCCTTATTGAGAAAATTTTTTTTCATAACCTTAATAAATATAATATTAACAGAAGATGAAAAAATATATTCAATCCCCATTGCAGGAGAAAATGAATATTCATGTTTTGCTTATGTTTCAATGAAAAAAATAGGAAGAATAAAATTTTATATAACATTAAGAGAAGATGTTGAAAAATATTTCGGAAGAATAATAGGACCTGAACATGAATTAAGAATAGGATTTGAAAAAGAAGATTTTGGAATAGAAAATGGTAATTTAAATTCAGTTAACAATTATAAATTTTATCCTGATACACTTATATGGAGTTTCTTTAATTTTATTCCTATTATTAATGATGAACATTATTCATTAATTCATTCTATGAAAAATGAAGGTTTAATAAATAAAAATGCTTTTTCTTTTGATTTTTATACTGGAATTGCTTCACCTATATCTAATATGTATTTAGGAGGTGTTCCTAAAAAATTAATAAATAATACTATTAAATATTCTTTTGATATTAATTATCAAAATAAAAAAAATGGTTGGTTTGTTAAAGATAAAGTTAAATTAATGGAAATTAAATTTACAAATAATACTAATTATAAATATGAAATTAAAGAAGAAGACTCTGAATTACAAATTGATGTTAATGAATGGGGAATTATATGTTTTCCTAAACATATATTTAATAATTTAGTTATTTTTGGTTTAGGACATTTATTTGAAAAAAAAATTTGTAAAAAAAAATATAGTTATTGGAATGGTTTTAAAGGAATTATTTGTGATGTTACTCAATTAGATGATTTTCCTATTTTTAATTTTATTATTGGAAATAAAAATTTAACTATTAATAAAGATAAAGCTCTTTATAATGAAGGTAAAGTTTTATTTAATGAATGTAAAAATAATTTTATTCTTGGAAAAGGATTAATGAAAAATTATGAAGCTGTTGAATTTGATTATGAAAATAAACAAATTCATTTTTATCAAGATGCTGATAAAAAAAATTTATTTGATGTTAATGTTAATTATGAAGTTAAATCTAATTTTATGAAACATTCAATTTTTTTAATTTTTGGTTTTATTGTTTTTATCTTTTGGTTGTGTTTTAAAAAAGGAAAAAAAGTTAAAAATCATAAATTTAAACAATGTGAAAATTATTCAGAAGGAGCTTTTGAATTAATATAGAATAGTTCATTTAATTTAAAAAATATTTTTTTTTTCATATTTTTCACTTTTTAAATTACAAATAATTTATTAATTTTTTATCTTATTATTATTTATTTTTGTTTTTTCTTTTTAAGTAAAGATTCAGGTAAAACTTTTTTATTAATATTATCTATTTTAATTTTAAATTCATCCATATTAACAAGAGTTAAAGAAGGTAAATTTTTCTTTAAAAAAATAGTATCTTTTTTAAATTGTTTTAAACTTTCAATATCTTCAATTTTTTCACCTTTTAAAATAAATTCTTCGAATTTATCAAAAAATTTTTTTAAAGCATTTTTAATAGTATCAACAATAAAATATTCATCATAACTATTTAACATAGAATCATACAGTGTTTTAATTAAACTAACTAAATTTAAAGAATAATTATTAATACGAACATCATCTTCTGCAATATTATAATTAGGTAAATGTATTTTTTCTAATTCTTTTAAAGAATCATTAATACATCTTTCTTGAATTAAATCTTCAATTTTTTTTCTTGTGATTATTAAAATATCATCAATTGTTTTAATCATATCTAAAAAATCATCAATTGTATTTTGTTCAACATATTTAGAAATTAAATTAAATGATTCTGAATTTTTTAATCTTTCTGTTATATTTTTTATTAATTCTAAAATACTATTTGTCATTGAAATTTCAGTTTGTGTTATTTCAATATTTTTTCCTTTTAAAATTTCTTCTTTTTGAAATTCAATATGTTCTCTCATTATATTTATATATGTTTCTAAAATTTCATTCCAGGCTTTTTGATTAAATAAAATAAATAATTTTAATATTTCATAACTTGTTTTTATTATATCTAAAGAACTTTGATTACATTTTAATTTAATTGAAGAAAAAGAAATATAATTTAATTCATTATTTTCTTCTTCTTTTTTCTCATTTTCTATTTTTTGAAATAATTGAATTTTATCTAATAAAAATGAATAATCTTCATTTTCTTTCATACAATTTGCATTTATTTCAAGTGAAATTATTGAATTTAATAGTTTTTGATAAATAAAAGGAATTTGTTTTATTTCTTCCCAAGAATCACTTTTAATAAAATTATCATTTTTCATTTGTGAATAATTTCTTACAAAATTTATTTGACAATCGCCAAAAACAGATTTTATTTTTTCATTTTTTGAAATAAAGATTTTTGTTATATCATAAGAAATATAAAATCCTTCTATAAAAGAATCTATATCAGTATGATCTAAAGTTTCATTTAAACTTTGAATAATTTGATTATGAACTACTCTAGTTAAATTATCATTTACTATTTTTTTTATTTCTTCAAATTCTGTCATAAAATTATTTTTCACTGTTTTTGTTATTTGATTACTTGAATCTATTTCTTTTAAAATTTCATCTATTATATTACATATTGAATTATATAATAAATCTCTTCCATAAATTAAAAGTATTGTTACTGATTGTTCTGCTTTTTCTTTTGAGTTTAATTTATTATTATTTTTAATTATTTCTTCTTTTAATTCACTATAAATTTCCTTTATTTTTTCATTTGATAAATGAGTAAAAATTCCCCTTATTTTAGGATAAAAGGAATTTATAATATCATTCTTAATATAAGTTTGAATTCTTTCTTTTATTTTTTCATTGGAAATATTTATTAATAAATTAAAATTTAAAATATATTTTTTTGCATTATCAGATGAATTTAATAATTTATCAAAAACATAATCTGTAACATGAAAAGTTTCATTTGTATTTTTAATATCTTTATTAACTGAAATAATGTTTTTATAATATTCAGATAATATATCTGAAAATTCTGTTATCATTTGTGAACTACTTTTACTTGAAAATTTTAATAATGAAGATTCAAATGAATCAAATAATTTAAAATTCTTTATTCTTTTATCTGCTTTTAATTTAATCATTGTTTCTTTTGATTTTATTATAAGCTCAGATGTTATTTTATATTTTTTTGGATTTGTTATAAGAATTTGAAGTAAATCAATTACTTCTTTTAATTTTTTAACATTTAATAAAATAAAATTCATTTTTTTTAAATTTTCTCTTTTTATTTCTTTAGAAATTAAGAAAATTGAATTTCTTTGATTTTTTAATTTTAATTCTTTATAAATTTCTTTCCATCTAATAATTTTATCATATGAATTATCAACAATGTTTTCAAATGGATTTATATTATCATTAATATAATTTTCTATTCTATTACTATGATCTAAAATTTTTTCAAGTTCTAAATCAATTTTTCCACTTATTGAAATTAATTCTTTATTCTTCTTTTCTAAATCTTTTATATTCATTTCTAAAATTTCTGATTTTAATTTAAATTTATTATTATCTTCAAAAAATTCATCAGGAATTTCTTCTAAAATTTTTTTATTAGTTTTATATATATTTGTATAATAATTAAATATTGTATCTTCTTTTGGAGAAGCTCTTTTTCTTTTAAAAAACATAAAATTTTTTTCATTTTCTTCATAAGATTTATGATTTAAATTATAAATTCCTAATTCATTGTTAATTGAGTTAATATATTTATCTAAATGTTCACTTAATAAACTTTTAAAAGATATTTTTTCATTATTATTATTTTTTTTTTCTGTTAAAGCTTTTTTAATTGGAAATCCTATTTCAATGTCATCACCTGAAAATTTATCAAAATCTTGTTCTATTTCAAAATCTAAATTTGATTTTTCATCATATAAAGTTGAATAAATATAATTTGATATTTCTGTATAATATGAATATTCTTCATTTGGTGTATTTAATATTGCTGAAAAATTTTGCATTGATGTTTTCCTTAATTTTTCCATTATAATTAAATTTATTTTGTTTCTTGCTTTTTTTCTTTCTTTCTCATCCATTAATAAATATTTTTTTAATTAAAAAAATAATTATAACACTTTAATTCTTAAATGGAAAAAATGAATTTTTTCAAAAAGCTTTTAAGTTATTATAATCTAAGAAATTTTATTTAAAATAATCATTCTTTTTTGAATTAATATTCAAATATAATTATAATTATTTTCAATTTTAGGTAAAATCAATTTTACAAATATAAGAATTTATATTTTTTTTCATTTAATTCATTTCCCTATTTTTAAGTTTAATATTAAAAAATCATTGTTGTTGTATTAATTCAATATTTTAATTTTTCCACTTTTAAAATTGTATCATAATATGTTAAAAAAATTTCATTTCTTCTATTCTTAAAAGCATATTAGTATAATTAATTTTCTTCTTTATTTTCCATTTAATTTATATTTAAAAAAATAATTAAAATCATAAAATAAATATAACTCAAAAAATTAAATAAAAAAGATTTTTAAATAAACAATTCTTTAAGAAATAAAAAATAAATATTTCTTAAAAAGAATGAAACTCATAAAAATGAATTTTTAAGAAATTAAACTTTCAGAATAAAGTTCATAAAATTTACTGTTTTTATCATTCATTAATTTATCATAATTATCACATTCAACAATTTGTCCTTTATCAATAACAATAATTCTTTCACATTTACTAACCATTTGAATATGATGAGCAATCATAATAATAGTAGAATCTTTCATATTTTCATTCATATTATTTTGAATAATTTTTTCAGTTTGAACATCCATTGAACTTGTAGCTTCATCTAAAATAATAAGTTTACTTTTTTTCAAAGCTGCTCTTACAAAACAAATTAATTGCTTTTCTCCTATTGATAAATTACTTCCATTTTCTTTTATTTTTACATTCAATCTTTTATTATTATCTAAAATTTTTTTAAATAGAGAAAATTCATCTAAATATTTAATAATTTCTTCATCTTTATATATATTCATAGGATCTAAATTTTCTCTTAATGTTCCTTCAATTAAAAATGAATCTTGAGGAACAATAGTAATATTTTGCCTTAAATCATCTAAATTTAATTTTGTAATATCAACACCATCAATTTCGATTTTTCCTTCAAAACCTTCAATAATTCTACTTAAAGAAAGTACAATAGAACTTTTCCCACTTCCAGTTCTTCCAACAATACCAACTTTTTCTCCTGGATTAATAATTATATTTAATTTCTTTAATATTATAGGAGTAAAAGGACGATATTTAGCAGAAAAATTAACAAATTTAATTTGACCTTTTGTAGGCCAATTACCTTTATCTATTTTAATTTCTTCATTTTTATCTGGAGTTTTTTCTCCTTTAATTTCAGTTACTGTTTCACATCTTTCTAAACTAACCATTGCTACTTCAATTTGACTCATATAATGTAATACATTTGCTAATTCATCACTAAAGTCATGTGCATATTCTAATATTAATCCTATTGCTTGAGGTGAAAAACTTTCTTTTTTATATAATATAAATGATATTATAACTCCTAAAAAGAAATGAGATGCTATTCTTAATCTTTGTCCATACCATTTTTTAGTTCCTTCTATAAAATAATGAACCGCAAAATGATCATCTAATCTTTTATATATTTTTGCTTTGCAATTTTCTTCTACATTTGCACTTCTTATTAATTCAACTCCTTTTATTGATTCTGATAATATTGTAATTATTGGTGAATAACTTACTCTATGTAATCTAGTTAAATTTCTTCCTGCTCCAATATAATAATTAGTTAATAAAAGTGATATTATAAATAACACCGGAGATAATATTAATATTATATTATTATATATGTAACATACATATATTGATACGAAGAGACATAATATTGATTTCATACATAATGTTACTACTCCTATTATTCCTTGTACTAAATCAATATCTTTTGTTAATCTATTTAATATTTGTCCTATTGGAACTAAATCATGAAATAAATTTATTGGAGCTTTTAATAATTTATATACCATTGTTTCATGTAATTTTTTTAATGAATATAATGTTGTTCTAGTTATAACAAATTCAACAGCAAAATTTAAAAATATTCCAATCAGACTAAAATTAATATATTTATAAAAATGATAATAATGTTTTTTATAATTAATTCCTTTCTTATGTATATTACTTAATTCTTGTGCACTTTTTGACCATGAAGTTACAAAAATTTGTTTATATGCATCACATATTCTTGCTCCTAAAATAAATATAATTAAAAGGAAAAATACTATAAATCCTCCTTGAACTTTGATATATATTAAATATGTTTTTAAAGATATTTTTCCTTTTTTCCCTTTCATTGATAATGGATTTTCAACTGAAGTTTCAATTTCTTTTTTTTCTTTCTCATCTTTATCAGTCATTTTTTTTAATTCATTTAAAATATTTTTTTTCTCAACTTTTGAGAATCTTCTACTTTTTTTTCTTTCAGAAGTTCTTAGAAGTTCTTTTTCTTTTTCTTCTTTTTCTTTCTTTTCTTTTAATTGAATTTCATAATCATTACCGTATTTTTTTAAAAATTCATTGAAATTTCCTTCAAATGTTATTGTACCTTTATCTAAATAAATAATTTTATCAACTAAAGATAAATTACTGAATTCATTAGTGATTAAAATTCTAGCTTTTCCTTTTAAATATCCATTAAAAGCTTCTTTAAAAATATTAGTTCCTACTTTAGCATCAATTGAAGCAAGAGGATCATCTAATAAATATAAATCAGCATCTCTATATAAACAACGAGCTAAAGAAACTCTTGCTCTTTGTCCTCCGCTTAAATTTCCTCCTGAAGAAGAAATTTCATTTAAATCTTTTTTAGGAAAAGTTTCTAAATCTGGTATTAATTGACAACAAGATATTATTTTATTATATTTAATTTCATCATATTCATTAAAAAATAATATATTATTCCTTATTGTATCATTCATTACCCATGATTGTTGAGGATCATAAGATATTGTTCCATTAACAACAACTGATTTTTTATTTGATAATAAAGTATAATTATTCATTATTGAATTTATTAAACAACTTTTTCCACTTCCAGTTTGACCTAATATTGCAATAAATTCTCCTTCTTTAATTGTAAATGAAATATCTGAAATTAAAGATACTTTATTACCAAAAGATGATACTAATTCATTTTTTGATAATCTTCTATGATATTTAGGTAAATCTGTTGAATTTGTTACTCCAAAAGTTGCCTTATCAAATTTAACTAAAATATTTTCATTTAATAATAAATTTCTATCTTCAAATGATGTATAATCATGTTCTGGAGTAAATAAAAATTTTTGGAGTCTATTTATTGAAATTAAATTACTGAAAAATTCACTTATTATTAAAGGAATTTGCATTAAAGGTGTTGTCATTAAACTTATTAATTGGAGAAAAGTAAATAAATCTGAAATTTCAAGTGCTTTATTTGAAAAGACATAAAGACCTAATGAAACAATGAAGATAACTAAAGGCATATTTGAATTAATTAAAGTTCTTGTTACATCTATATTAAAATTTCTTCTTAAATAATCTAATTCATCATTTCTTCTTTTTTTTATTTTGTTTGCAAATGTATCTTCCCAACCATTAATTTTAATACTTTTAATTATTTGAAAAATATAAGTTACAATTTTCATTCTATCATCTTTTTTATCTAATAATATTTGTAAATTTCTTAAATAAGCAAATTGTAACAATAATATTAATACAATTAACAAAGCTAAAACAATAAGAGCATAAACAAATTTTGGTCCAAATAAATTAAACAACAAAAACATAGAAATTAAAACTCTTAAAGGCAAAGAAACAATTTTAGGGGCGACAAAAAATAAATATCCTATTTTTTCAGAATCTACTTCAATTAAATTCATTTTTTCTCCTTCTGCTTTAGAAGCATTTGGACTATTAGTATTTCCCATTAAAATTTTTTCATACAATAAAGCATTCATTTCATTTGTTATTCTTTCACTTAACATTATATTTTTAAATTCTACTTGATGAGTAAATATTGTCATTAATAATTTAACAACAATAAAAAAAAATGCACATTGATAAACATCAAAATCATAATTTTTAATATTTTCCCATAAAGATAATTGATTATTATAAGCAAAGGTTTTACCAAAATTTCCAGTTGAAAAATGTTGAACAATTAATCTAAAAAAATACATATTTAAAAATTCTAAAGCAATATTACAAAAATCAAGTATTTGAAGAGATAAAATAGCTTTAATATGTACAACAAAAATAGCATAAGCTAAAGGATATCTCCAATCTTTATTTTTAGAAAATTTTTTCCAAGAATTTTGTAAAGGAGTAATATTATATCTTGTAGATTGTGTTGGATGTAATTCACTTACATCTGATGTTTTTAACATTCCATTATTTGATATTTGCATTGCTAATCTTGACCATGAAAAAAATATTCGAGATAATATGTTTGAATTATAAAAATTTACTTGTTTTTTTGCCTTTTCTTCTCGTGGAGACTTTCTACTTTCTTCTGTTAATAATTCTTCGTATGATGATGATGATGAACTTATTGAGAGTGAATCCATTTTTTTATATATATATTTTTTTATTGGATATACTTATACTTTTTTGATATAGATTTTTTCTCTTTTTTTTTACTTTTTTTAAGGTTTTATTTTTTTTTAATTATTGGAGATTCGTTTATAAAATTTATTTTAGTTTATTATGGGAAATTATTTTCTTAATAAATTTGGAGAATTTTGTTTTCTTTTTTTTAATAATTATTATAATCTTTAATAAATATTACTATTATACATGTATGTATTTAAATAATTATAAAAAATTTATTAAATCATTAAAATATTAATATAATTTTTCATTTATTAAATATAATAATCATAAATATTATTATAAAATTAGATTTTCTTAGAAAGAAAAGAAGAAAGACCTTCACTTTCATTATTTTTATTAATATTAGTATTTAAAAGATGTTTTTCTTCAAAGGTTTTTTTTCTTAAATTTTGAGTAGTTTTATCAAAACCACTAAAAATAGAATTTTTACAAATTCTAACATCATCTAATATATTTAATAAATTAGCTTCTTGAAATCTTCTTGTCATTTCACTGGAAAAATAACCAGGAATAGAAAAACCAAAAATTTTTTTTTCAACTCCTCCACTAAATAAAATATTATTATTATTATTAAATATAATTTTATAAATAAAATGTGAATTTTCATCTAAAATACATTCTGAAAAATCTTTAAAATGAGATAAAATTTGAATAGTTCCATTATTTAAAGCAATATATATTTCTTTTTTATTTGGATTATATAAAGCATCTTTTACTCCATAAGGTAAATTTAAAGAAAAAACTTCTGTTATTGAATTTCTATCTTTTTGAAGAGAAGTTGAAAATTGTCTTTCTATATTAAAATATTCTTTTTCAATTCCTTTAATATTTTTTTTACTTAAATTAAAAGAAAACATATCAAAATTACCTTCAGAATCGCCAATAAAAACTTTATTATTTTTAAAATCTGTTTTAAATAAAGAAATATTTTTTAATTGATTTTCTAAAACGAAAATTAGATTAATAATAGAATTATCATTAGTAATTGAACCAACATATAAAATTCCATTATTATCAAAGGAAAAATATAAATTAGGATAATTAGGGAATTTTTCTTTAAAATTATTATTAAAATAATTAAAACCAACTAAGTCATTTGAACTTGCAGGTAATTTACTTATTTTTTCTTTACTTTCTATAAAAGAAACTCCTATTTCACATTCATTATAACAAGCAGTATAAATATATTTTGTACTTGGATTATATCCTAATCCAATTATTTTATTTTCATTTTCTGATACTTTTATTATATTTATTGATTTTAAAATATTTGTTAATGCTGATGATTTTATATCTGTTTCAAATACTTCTATTGTTCCATCATAATAACATATAAATAAATAATTTCCCTTTTCATAAGGTATATATTCTAATTTTGATATTTCTCTTTTTGTTTCTTTACTATATATTAATTTTGCATTTTTGTCTTTTTCTTTATCTTCTGTTTCATTTTCATTTATTTTTTCCTCTGAATTATTTTTTATTTGTTCTAAAGAATAAATTAATAATTCTCCTAAATTTTCTTTTTTGAAAAATAACTTTACTTTACTAAATAATTTACTTTTTTCTAAAAAATTTCTTTCTACTTTTTTAGCACATCCTATTATTAACATATTATATTCATCTAAATAAATCATATCACTAACTTCATGTTTTAATTTATTAATTTGATATTTTACTTCAGGAGAAAATTGTTTTATTTTATCAAAATGTTTATCTAATTCAAAGAAATCAATAAAAACTTTAGAATTAAATATATCAGCTCTATAAATAATATTCTTTAAATATTCATTAAATTGTTCACAAATATTATTTAATATTATAGAAGAATCATTATTAATTTTCCCAAATTTTGGTTTTTGAGGAAGATTTAAACAAATTTTAGAAATATTATCTATAAAAGTTTTAAAGTCTTCAACTGTTTTATTTATTGTCCATTTATTTTTTGAAATTTCTGAATTAATATCTATTTGAAATATCGTTACTGGTAAATTTGTTTTTGGATCTGATTTTTTATCCCATTTATCTATTGAAAATGTAAATTGAAAATCTTCTGGATTTATTTCTTTTTTTTCATCATTTTCCATTTTTCTTAATTTAAAAAATATTTTGGATTATTTTTTTTAATTTTATTAATAATTTATTTATAAATTTGTAATTTAATAAACCAGTAAATATAATTTAAATCAATATAAATTTTTTTAATAAATTATTTTAATAATCTAATCCTTTATTTTTGATATTTAATTATTTTTAATAAAAACACTTAAATTAAATTCTTTATTGAATATGATTTTCATTAATTTGATTTTCATCATTATTATTTTCTTTATGATTTAAATTTATATTATTCTTTATTTTACAAAAAGGAAGATGTGATTTCACTTTTTTAAAATTTTGATGACAAAAAGGACAAAAATAAGGATCAATATTATTTTCTTGAAGTAAATTATTTTTATAAGAATATTCATATTTTTTTTTATTTTGTTCAATATTTTCATTTCCCCTTCCTTCAACACATTCATTATAATGTAAATTTTTATCATTTTCATCCATATTTTTTAAATAAATAAAATGACATATTGGGCATTTATTTCCATTTTTTTTTTCTTTTTTAATTTTAGTTTTTAATTCTTCATTTTCATATTTTCTTTTTCTTCCTAATTTCTCAAATTTAATTAATTCTTCTTCATCATTTGAATCAAAATCTCTTATTTTAATTGTACTATAATTATTATTATTATTATTTTTTAAAAATGTTTTTCCTTTTCTTTGATTTTTTTTTTTTTATTTTTTCTTTTTTTTTTTTTTTTTTTTTTTTTTTTTTTTTTTTTTTTTT
>JAEEGK010016688.1_pt1 | contig 16096 bp, 14 predicted proteins | sample 8958771 | NCBI WGS metagenome assembly JAEEGK01 (sample SAMN16246547, study PRJNA631951) | gut metagenome | biome: gut microbiome; feature: rumen; material: SC-attached | host: Bos | place: Iran: Karaj | collected 2018-10
GTACGCACGCCGCCCATATGGAGCGGACCGGTGGGGGAGGGTGCGAATCTTACTCTTGTCTTTCTCATTGTTCGTTCTTTTTAGGTTTGCGGCGGATGGCCGGTTCGTTTTCAAGGGCGCTGATGTCCTGGCCTTCTTCGACCAGGAGCGCGGGGCGCTTGTCCGGATCGTAGTGGAAGGCACGCTCATTGTCCTTGCTGGAAAAACCGATATGGGAGCTGCTGTCGGCAGGAAGGGATATACCCTCGCCGCTGGCGAGTTCTTCCTGGTCGTACACGTAGCTCTTCGTAATCGTGATGTAGTTGTCGGCATCGCTGAGCCCCGGACCGATTACGTCGGAGAAGCGTAAGCCAACCACTATGGAAGTAATGTGTATAGTGTCGCCGATCTCGGGGTTCTCGTCCCAGATCAGGCCGCGCTTGAAGTTGTTGTCGCCGCCAGTGTACTCGTCGATGAGGCGGTTGATCTCCTTCATGTCGTCCATCGTGAGACCCTGGTCGTTCTTGCCGCCGGTGATGTTCACCAGCACGTTCTTGGCCGTCTTGAGATCGAAATCGTTGAGCAGGGGGCTTTCGAAGGCTTCTTTGACCGCTTTCTGGATACGGTCGGGACCGGAACCCGTGCCGCAGCCCATAAGGGCCATTCCGCTGTCTTTCATCATGGTCTTCACATCCTCGAAGTCCACGTTGATGTAACCCTTCTTCTTGATGATTTCGATGATGCCCCTCACTGCGGTAGCCAGGACTTCGTCCGCCTTGGGGAAGGCATCGTGGATGAGCTGGTCGCCATAGTAGTCGTAGAGGCGCTCATTGTTGATTATGATCAGGCTGTCAACGTTCTTCTCGAGTTCGTGTATGCCGTCAAGGGCCCTGGAGAGGGCTTTCTTGCCTTCGTTGAGGAAGGGGATGGTGACTACCGCAACGGTGAGGATGCCGCGGTCCTTGGCCATCTTGGCAATCACGGGAGTGGCACCTGTGCCGGTGCCGCCGCCCATCCCTGCGGTGATGAAGAGCATCTGGGTATTGGTGTCGAGCACCTTGGCGGCGATTTCATCCTGGCTGTCTATGGCTGCATTGCGGCCCTTGGTAGGATTGGTGCCGGCGCCGAGGCCGTGGCCGAGCTGTATCTTGACAGGCACGGGGCTGGCGGTAAGATGCATGGAGTCCGTGTTGCAAACTATGAAGCTGCAACCTTCGATGCCCTGTTCGAACATATAGGAAACGGCATTGCAGCCACCTCCTCCTACGCCCAGGACTTTTATTGTCTTGTCGGATACCACCCAATCGGCGGGTGTGATCATATTATTGTCTTCTCCCATAATGCTCGTCGTTAATTGTCATCCATTCTGTCGTAAAGACTGCCCACGAAATCTTCGACGGGCTTTACGGCCTTCTTGGTCCATTTTATGAAAACATTCTCCTTGGTGGCACTGCTTTCCTTCTTCTTCTTCTTTTCGGGCTCTTTGACCTCCCAGATGTTCTGGTCGAATACGGTGCCCTCTTCGGGTGCGGCACTTTCTACCGCCGCCTCTTCCTTCCGAGCTACTTCTTCGATGCAATTCAGGTGCTTGTCGTTGCGTGCGTAAAGCAACATTCCTATAGTAGATACCGCACCCGTATCTCCGATGCCGGGGCAGCCTCCGTGGGTGAACCTCTTGGCACGGGGATAACCTATGCGCACGTTGTACCCGGACATCTCTTTGATGAGATTGGCGCAGCCTGCCAGATTCGCGCATCCGCCGGTGAGCACCAGGCCGTTGCGCAGCCTGTCGGCATAGCCGCTTTCCTGAATCTGGAAGAGTATGGCATCAACTATCTCCTTGACGCGCGAGGTGATGATTTCGGAGAGATACTTGACGGGGAGCTGCTGGTCGGAGCCGTTCTCCTCGTCGATTATCTGCAGTATCTTGTCGCTCATCGAGAGCAGTTTCTCGGGCATGCAGGCTCCGTAGCCGAGCTTGATGTTCTCGGCCAGGGATTCGTTGAATCCGCATTCGAGCTTGATGTCATTGGTGATGGTGCGTCCTCCGAAGGGGATGGCGTAGTAATAGCGGAGTATTCCGCCCTGATAGACCGTTACCGATGTCACGCCCGCGCCCATCTCTACCAGGGCCACGCCGTTTTCTTTCTCTTCGCTGCTCAGCACCGCCTCGGCCGTGATAGGGGGGAGGAAGTACTTCCTGGCGGGAGCTATGTCCGCCTTGTTGAGCATTATGTCGATGTTGCGGGATGCTTTCTTGTCTCCCACGAAGATCTTGAAGTTGCCTTGCAGAATGGCGCTGGGCATTCCCACGACGTCGTTTTCCGTGCAGGACCAGGCGTCGTCGGTATTGAAGGACTGGGCCGATGCTCCGTAGATCTCCTGCTTGGCAGGATCGTCCAGAGGATAGGAATCGAGGGCCATATCCTTGATGTTGTCGATTTCTTCCTGGGTGATGCAGGATTCGGCATCGCCTCGTTCGATCTTGGCGCCTGCGCTTTCCTGCCTTACCCCGTAGCGGGGTACTCCGATCACGACCTGCGTGATCTTGATGCTTAGTTCTTCCTCGGCTTCTTTTATGGCTTCTTTGAGCGGGATGGATGCCTTGGTCGGGTTGTAGATGCACCCGTAGCGGATGCCGTCGGACGGCCTCTGCTTGTAGTAGATTATCTCGGCGTTGTCGCCGGTAATCCTGGCTACTGAGAGAGCGAGCTTGGCCGTTCCGAGGTCCACTGTTGCTATGTAACGGTCTTCCATACTATATGATTGTTATTTTCTGCAAACTATCTGTCCTTTGTATTTCACGTTCACGGTGGAATAATACCCTTCTTCCATCACCGGACGTATCCTCTTGTAGTAATCGTTTATCTTCCCGAACTTGGCGGGCACATCCTCCGCCTTGCCGAAGAAGAACTTCTCCTTCCCTTCCAGAGGGAGCAGTACCAGATTCCCTTCGGAATCCATCTCCATTTCCATGAAGCGGGAGTCCCAGCGATTCTTCTTCATCCACTCCAGCATCTCCAGCAGCGCTCCGGCCCAGGTCCGGCATTGCAGGGCGGAGGGCATACGGATTACGGAGAATTTCTTTCCGCAGTCCCCCTGGATGGGGAAGATGAAGCCGCGGTCGTCGATGTAGAAGGAGTTGTCGGGCGTCTCTATCCTGGCGGCCGGTTCCCTCTGGGTGATGCTCACGAAGAGCACGCTGTCGGAAGTCCAGGCCTGGCTGGAAAGTATGGCGCTGCGCGAATCCAGCACCTTCTCTATCTCGTAAAGCCTTATGCTGTCTATGCGCTGGCCTATGAATACCGGGCAACCCTCCTTGAGGAAGGCGCGTATGTCTTTTTCCGAGACGAAGTTGAGGGTGTCCCGGAAGATGATTTCCATCCTCTTGCAGGTCGACAGATGCCTGCGCGCGCGGGCCTCTGCGGTAACTATGTAGCAGAGGGCCACGGTCAGCGCCAGCAAGAGCGCGAGGATCAGGTATTTCACGGCCTTTTTCATCAGCGGGCGAGCAGCATCTGTTTGATGGGTTCTATGAATCTGTCTATATTGCCGGCTCCGAAGGTCACCAGCACGTCCACCGGCTCCTTCTCCAGATAGGGCATAAGTTCCTCTTTGGTGAGGAGTATCTTTTCGGGGGCGGTGATGTCCTTGAAGATGATTTCGGAGCTGACTCCGGGAATGGGTTCCTCGCGGGCGGGATAGATATCCAGGAGTATCACCTTGTCAAGCCCGCTCAGCGCCTGCGCGAATTCCGGCGCGAAGTCGCGGGTGCGGGTGTAGAGATGAGGCTGGAATATTCCGGTCAGCTTCCTTCCCGGGAATATCTCGCGTATGGAGGAGATGGCGGTGGCGAGTTCTGCCGGATGATGGGCGTAGTCGTCGATGTAGGTAAGCGAGGCGGTGTTCACGTGTTCGTCCAGGCGGCGCTGGGCTCCCTGGAAAGTGCCTATGGCCTTGCGTATGGCTTCGGGGGCTACTCCGTGGCAGAGGCATATTGCCGCTGCAGCTACGCTGTTCTCCACGTTCACGCGGCCGAGCGTGCCGACGCGTATTCCGCTGATGACTCCGCCGGGATGATGGAGGTCGTAGATGAAATGCCCGAGGCCGTCGATCTGCATATTCTCGGCGTGGAAATCCGCCGCCTTGTCGTCATAGTGGTAGCTGAGTATCTTGGCGGAGGTATCTTTCCCGCTCACGGGCAGGCCGTATTTCAGTATCAGAGTGTCTTTTACCTGGGATGCGAACTGGCGGAAGGCTTCCTGCACGTGGGCGAGGTCGCCGTAGATGTCCAGGTGGTCGGCATCCATCGCCGTGATGGCTGCGATGTCCGGATTCAGCTGCAGGAAGCTCCTGTCGAACTCGTCGGCCTCGGCCACCACCACCTCGTTCTCGCTCATCAGCACGTTGGTGCCGTAGTTCTTGGAGATGCCCCCCAGGAAGGCGGTGCAGCCTTCGCCGCTTTCGGTGAGAATGTGGGCGACCAGGGTGGACGTGGTAGTCTTGCCGTGGGTGCCGGCGACCGCCAGGCACTTCTGCCCGCTGGCGATCTCTCCCAGCATACGGCTCCGTTTGATGACCCTGTAGCCATTTTCCTTCACGTACCTGAGTTCCGACAAGGTCTCGGGGATGGCGGGGGTATAGACCACCAGCGTATCCTCCACCCTCGTGGGTATGTATTTTATGTCGTCCTCGTAGTGGACGGCGATTCCTTCTTTTTCGAGTTCGCGGGTAAGCTCGGACGGAGTACGGTCGTACCCGCCCACGCTGTAGCCTTTGAATTTGTAATAACGGGCGATGGCGCTCATTCCTATGCCGCCGATGCCTATGAAGTATATGTTGGACCAGGCCATTTTATACAAGTTTATATATTTCTTCCGCTATGGTGAGGGCTGCGTCGAGCCTCGCGAGCGGAGCAACATTCTTTTCTATTTCTGCAATCTTCTCCGGGTCGGATGCAAGTCCCAGTGCGGTGGAGAGCAGTTTCTCTTCCGCTTCGGCATCCTTCACGATAAGGGCAGCGCCCTTGTTCACCAGGGCCATTGCGTTGTGGGTCTGATGGTCCTCGGCTACATTCGGGGAGGGGACGAACACGGCAGCCCTGCGCACTGCGCATATCTCCGAAATGGAGGATGCACCGCTGCGCGAGATCACCACATCCGCCGCCGCATAGGCGAGGTCCATCCTGGCGATGAAGTCCGAATAGTGGATGGAAGGAAGGTCTTTGCCGGCCATGAACTCATCTATGCCTTTCTTGTAGTACTTTCCGCACTGCCATATCACTTCTGCGTCCTCTCCGCCCGGGCATCCGTCGGAAATCCATTTCTTCATAGCCTTGTTGAGGGTTCCGCTGCCGAGGCTGCCGCCCACTATCAGTATATGTTTCTTGCCCGGGGTGAGCCCGTAGAACTGCAGAGCTTCCGCCTTTTCGGCCTCGCCGTAGGGGTGGAATTCCTTGCGTATGGGATTGCCGCTGAATACTATCTTCTCTGCAGGGAAGAAGCGCTCCATCCCTTCATAGGCCACGCATATGCACTGGACCTTCTTCGCGAGCATCTTGTTGGTAAGCCCTGCGAAGCCGTTCTGCTCCTGGATGAGCGAGGGAACTCCCTTCGCGGTAGCCTTCCTGAGCAGGGGGGCGCTGGCGAATCCGCCCACGCCGATTGCTATGTCCGGCTTGAATTCATCTATCAGGCGCCCGGCCATCCTCTCGCTCTTGAGCATAAGGAAGGGGACCTTGATGTCGTTGATAATGTTCTTCAGGTTCAGCTGGCGCTGCAGGCCGCGAATGGGAAGGCCGGCAATCTTGTATCCGGCCGCCGGAACCTTCTCCATTTCCATCTTCCCCTCCGCGCCTACGAAGAGGATTTCGGTCTCGGGATTGAGTTCCTTGAGTTTGTCCGCGATGCTGATGGCGGGGAAGATGTGCCCTCCCGTGCCGCCTCCGCTGATTATGGCTCTTATCTTCTTATATTTCATCTTCTTGTTCGTTCATTTCTTCTTCAATGTTCCCGCTCTCGAAATCGTCCAGGTCGGCGAGGTCGTGTTCGATGGGGGAGTAGTCGGTACGGTCAACCAGCGGATCGGCATTGCGGATTTCCTTTTCTATACGCTTGGATGCTATCTTGCTGATGGAGAGGATCACGCCGAAGGCGATGCAGAAGCAGAGGAAGGCGGAGGCTCCGTGGCTCACCAGCGGAAGTGTCTGCCCGGTCATAGGGCCTATGTCCACGTTCACGCAGATGTGCAGGAAAGCCTGCCCGCATATCAGCAGGGCCAGGCCGGCCACTGCCAGCTTGGCATACAGGTCGTTGCCGCAGTTGCGTACTATGATGGCGCTGCGTGCCAGCAGCGACAGATACAGTATTATTATCACCATCCCTCCGAGGATGCCGTATTCTTCGATAATGAAACTGAACATATAGTCCTCGGAGATATCCGGCACCACATAGCGCTGGGTGCTCTGGCCGGGGCCCTTGCCGAGGAAGCCCCCCTGGTGCACGGCAATCTTGGCGCTGTAGGGCTGGCGTATCTCGTCCAGGGCCTGGTAGTAATCCACGCTTCCCACACGGGCGTTCATCGCCTGGGCTTCGTAATCCTCGTCGTCGAACACTCGGGAGAGGCCGGTGCCTATGCGCCCCAGCATCTTTCCTCCAGAAATCTTGTATATGCCCACGCACAGGGCCAGGACTGCGATTCCCGCCAGCAGCAGGATGAACATATCCTTGCCCGAATCCCCTCCGAGGAGTATCACCAGGAACATAATGCCGCCGGTGAACAGTGCCGCCGAGTTGCTGCCCGGGAGCAGCAGGGCGGTGATTAGCAGGAAAGGACCGTAGATGTAGAATATCTTCTGATATTTCGGGGTGTCGTTAAGCAGCTTGAGCTCCTTGCGCTTGAAGGCGTCTATGGCCCAGGACAGGTAGAGTACCATCGCTACCTTGACGACCTCGTTCACGTGCAGCTGCAGGGGGCCTACCTGTATGATCCTTCGGGCACCGTTGATCTCGATGGAGCGCACGAAGCCGAGGTCCAGGCCGGAAATCAGCATCAGCAGCAGGCCCAGCGAGAATATGAAACCAAGGCTGGAGAGGGTGCGGAAGAATTTTATGTTGGGGATGAAATAGCAGGCAAGTATCAGCACGAGTCCCAGGAGAACTATCTTCAGATGGTCCCACACGAGGTCGAGGCGGCTCTGGCCGGGGCCGAGCAGCCTGGACGTGGACGAGAAGATGCAGAGGATGGATACCATTATCAGCATCAGCAGTATTATCCATACCACCTTGTCGCCCTCGGTGTTCTCGAAGAAATTCCAGAATGTCTTTTTCTTGTCTGCCATATAGCTTTAGAGTCTCCTTACGGCTTCTTTGAACTGGGTGCCACGGTCCTCGTAGCTGGTGAAGAGGTCGAAACTGGCGCAGCAGGGGCTGAGCAGCACCACGTCGCCGGATTCGGCGAAAGCTGCGCAGGCCTTGACCGCCTCTTCGGCGCTCTTGGTGTCGCATATCTTGTCGCTGCCCACGATGTCCTCGAAGGCTGCGTGTATCTTGCTGTTGTCAACTCCCAGGCAGACTATTGCCTTGACCTTCTCTTTTACGAGATCGGTGAGCACGCTGTAGTCGTTACCCTTGTCCTTGCCGCCCACTACCCATACGACGGGTTTTGTCTGGCATTCGAGGGCGTACCAAGCGGCATCCACATTGGTGGCTTTGGAGTCGTTTATGTACAGGACTCCGCCCACGCTGAGCACGGGCTCGAGCCTGTGCTCCACCGCGGTGAAGGTCTTGAGGCTGTTGCGTATTACCTCGTTGTCTATGCCTGCGGCCTTGGCTGCCAGCGCCGCCGCCATCGAATTGTAAACATTGTGGCGTCCGCCGAGGGCGAGTTCCTTGAGGTAGATCTCGCTTTCGCTCTGCTCGTAGCGCACGATGATGCGGTCGTCGCGCAGGAATGCTCCCTGCTCGAGCTCCTTCTGCTGCGAGAAGGGCAGCATCTTTGCCTGGAGCACTATCTTGTCGAGATGCTCTATGGTAATCGCGTCATCGGAATCGAAGATGAAGCAATCCTCCGGCCTGAGGTTGCGGGTGATGCGGAACTTGGCGCGTATGTAATTCTCGAAGTTGTAGTCGTAACGGTCGAGGTGGTCGGGGGTGATGTTGGTGATGATGGCTATGTCCGGACGGAAATCATAGCAGTTGTCCAGCTGGAAACTGCTGATTTCGAGCACATAGTAATCGTGCTTTTCGGTAGCCACCTGAAGGGCGTAGCTCTTGCCTATGTTGCCTCCCAGCCCGACGTTCAGCCCGGCATTCTGCAGCAGGTAGTAGATGATGCTGGTAGTGGTGGTCTTGCCGTTCGAGCCGGTGATGCAGATTTTCTTGGCGCTGTCGTAACGGGCGGCGAACTCGATCTCGGAGATGATGTGGGTCCCCTGGGCCACCAGTTTCTGTATCATAGGCGCGGTGGAGGGGATGCCCGGGCTCTTGACCACCTCGTCGGCGTTCAGCACGAGTTCCTCTGTATGGCCTCCCTGCTCGAAGGGGATGTCCCATTCGCGCAATGTCTTGAGATATTCTTCCTTTATGCTGCCGTTGTCGGAAAGGAATACGTCGAATCCTTTCACCTTTGCGAGCACGGCTGCTCCGACTCCGCTCTCGGCACCGCCGAGAATAACCATTCTTGCCATATTATCTAACCTTCAATAAAGCCAATGTTGCGACTGCCAGTATGATTCCTATGATCCAGAAACGCGTGACTATGCGCGGCTCCGGCATGTCCATCTTCTGGTAATGATGATGCAGGGGTGCCATACGGAATACCCTGCGGCCCTCCCCGTATTTATGCTTAGTGTATTTGAAATAGTACTTCTGGATGAGCACGCTGAGGCTCTCCATAAAGAATATCCCGCAGAGCAGGGGAAGCAGGAGTTCCTTGCGTATGAGCACGGCGCTGACGCCGATGATGCCGCCGATGGTAAGGCTCCCCGTATCACCCATAAATACCTGGGCGGGGAAGGTATTGTACCACAGGAAGCCGATGAGCGAACCCACCAGGGCCGCCATGAACACGGCAATCTCGCCGGTGCCGGGGATGTACATTATGTTGAGGTACCTCGAGTCGATGACGTTGCCTCCGAGGTAGGCCAGCAATCCTATCACCACCGAAACTATAGCGGAGGTGCCGGAAGAGAGGCCGTCCAGGCCGTCGGTAAGGTTTACTCCGTTGGAACAGGCCAGCACCACCACTATTATCATTATCATATAGATACCCCAGGAGCAATAGACTCCGAGCTGCCCGCGGAAGGGGGAGAGCCAGGAATAATCGAACTCGTGGGCTTTCACGAAGGGGATGGTGGTAATCAGCCTGTCGGTAGGTATGTAGTTGCTCAGGCATACGGTGAGGGCTATCACCAGGCCGAGGCCGAACTGTGCTATGAGCTTTCCCTTCTCGGAAAGGCCTTCCTTGTTATGCTTGAAGACTTTGATGTAGTCGTCGGTGAAGCCAAGCCCTCCGCACCACAAGGTGGTGAGGATGAGCAGCTGCACATAGATATTGCCGAGGTCGCAGACCAGCAGCACGGTGACAAGCAGCGAAAGCAGTATGATTATGCCGCCCATCGTAGGGGTGCCCTTCTTCTCCATCTGCCCGGCGAGGCCGAGATCGCGTATGCTTTCGCCTATCTGCTTGCGCTGGAGCCAGCGTATGATCCTGCCGCCGAAGAAGAAAGCTATAAGCATACTTATGACTACGGCCGCCATTGCCCTGAAGCTCAGGTAGGTCATAAGCCCCATTCCGGGGAAGTCGATGTCCTTGAGATGTGTGAATAGATGGTACAGCATTACTTTATCAGGTCAAATATTTCAGTTACGATTTCTCTTTCGTCGAAGTGGTGTTTCACTTTTCCGATAATCTGGTAGGTCTCGTGCCCCTTGCCGGCGATAAGTATGGTCGAGGACGGCTTGGCCATAGTGATAGCCGCCTTGATGGCTTCCGCCCTGTCGGTGATGCAGATGGCCTTGAGCAGGCCCTTCTTGCTGAAGCCGGTCTTGATTTCGTCGATGATCGCGTCGGGATCCTCGGTGCGGCAGTTGTCGGAGGTGACGAAGATGCGGTCTGCGAGCTTCTCGGCGATTGCGGCCATCTCCGGACGCTTGCTGCGGTCGCGGTCGCCGCCGCAGCCGAAGAGGCATACCAGCTCCCTGGCGGGGGCTATGTCGCGAAGCGTCTCCAGCACGTTCTGCAGCGCATCGGGGGTGTGGGCGTAATCTATCACCACCGCAAGGTCGCGGGGCCCGCGGAGGGTTTCCAGCCTGCCGGGGGCGGGGTCGAGCTTGCTGATGGCAAGCAGGGCTTCGTCGGAAGGCACTCCCAGGGCGAGGGCGGTGCAGTAGATTGCAAGGGCGTTGTAGGCGTTGTGGGCTCCGGTAAGCTTGGTCCAGGCTTCCACTCCGTCGATGCGGAGCAGCATCCCCTCGAAACTTTCTTCCAGTATCTTGCAACGGTGGTCGGCGGCTCCGCGGCAGGAATAGGTCTCCACTTTGGCGCGAGTGTTCTGCACCATCACGGAGCCGTTCTTGTCGTCGGCGTTGATGATTGCTATGGCATCCTTCCCGAGCCCGTCGAAGAACATCTTCTTGCAGCGCAGATACTCCGCGAAGGTCTTATGATAGTCGAGATGGTCGTGGGTGAGATTCGAGAATATCCCCACCTTGAATTCCAGGCCGGCGACGCGCTCCTGCTCTATTCCTATGGAGCTGACCTCCATGAAGCAGTACTGGCATCCTTCCTCCACCATCTCCGCCATAAGGGAATTGATGGTGATGGGGTCGGCGGTGGTGTTCTCCGTCTCGCTGCGGCGCCTGCCCACATAGTTGGCTATGGTGGAAAGCAGGCCGCATTCATATCCGAGCCCCCTGAACATATGGTAGAGGAGGGTGACGGTAGTGGTCTTCCCGTTGGTTCCGGTTATTCCCACCAGCTGGAGTTTGCCGGAGGGATGGGAGTAGAAATTGTCGGCGCAGAGGGCCAGGCCCTTGCGGTCGGCATCCACCACCGCGGCGGCTCCCTTAGCTATGGCGTCGTCGATGAAAGCGTGGCCGTCGGCATTGCAGCCCTTCACCGCGATGAAGAGGGCTCCGGGGCAGGCCTTGCGGGAATCGCTCGTGATGGAGCTGATCTCAGTCGCGGGGCTGCCGTGCAGTATGCTTGCGCCAGTATTCTTTATTATCTTCTCGAGTTTCATTTCTTAGGGAGTTTTGTACGGAAACGGGGATCGTTGGTATATACATAGTCGACCAGCGTCTTGATGGCGGCGGCGGGGATTCCTCCACCCTGGTAGCTGGTCCTGGTAGGCCTTGAATAGACGGCGCAGATGACGCTGTACTGCGGGTCCTCCGCGGGGAAGTATCCCACGAACGTGCCCTGGTACTGCCTGCGGCCGTTCTCATCGACATATTTGCCGTTGGGGAAGGTGGCGAAGGAGGTGCCGGTCTTGCCTGCGACCTTGCACTTGGCGCTCTTGAGCCTGCGCGCGGTTCCTTCTTCCGTAACCGAGAGCAGGGCCCTGGTCATGGTGTCGGCGATGGCCTTCGAGCATATGGATGCGTTCAGCACGCTGGGCCCGCGCCTGTCGGTCACGGTGCCGGCCTTCTCTATGCATTCCACGAGGTAGGGCTTGACCATCTTGCCCTTGTTGGCTATGGCGTTGTAGAAGGTGAGGATGTGCAGGGGAGTCTCCTCCGTGGCGTACCCGAAGCCCATGGTGCCGAGGGTGGTATTGGACCAGTACTTCGACTTGGGGTCGGGAATCAGCGGGGTGAGCAGCCCTTCGAGGTCGAAGTCGAAGGAATCGCCCAGGCCGTAGGAATACACCTTCTCCACATACTGGCGGGGGTTCTTGGCGTAGTTCTGGACCGCGAGGGTGCCGAATACGTAGTTGGAAGATATCTTGAATCCGTCCAGTATGCTGATTTCGTGGGTCTTGTTCTCGCGCTCCCAGTCGAGTATGTGGATATCCTGCTTCATCTTGGTATCCTTCACTACTCCGTGGTTGGTGGGGATGGTCTCGTCCAGGCTCTTGTAGATGCCGTCGCTCATCACGCTGAGCAGCGTCACGGTCTTGAACACCGAACCCGGCTCGCAGCGGCGGCCGATGGCGAAATTGCTGATCTCTTCGAAGGAATTCCCTCTGTGGGGGTCGCGGGAGAGGTTCACCATCGCCCGGATGGCGCCGGTATTCACCTCCATCAGCACCAGGCAGGCGCCGTTCAGGTCCTCGAGGGAATCTATCCTCTCGCGCAGGGCCCTGTCCGCCACGTCCTGATAGTCGATGTTGAGAGTGGTGCGGAGGTCCTTTCCGTCCACCGCGCGCACATAGCTGCTGTCGTAGTTGCGCACGCGACCGCGGTCGGTCTGCTTGAGATACTCGCGCCCGTCTTTACCGTGGAGTATGGCGTCATAGCGGCCTTCTAGCCCGGGATTGCCCTTGATTTCCTCCTCGGGCAGGCCCTGGTTGTCGCGGACGAAGCCTATGGTCCTGCGCGCCAGGCGTCCGTAGGGATATTTGCGTATGTTGCGGGACTCCACTATCATACCGCCGCGGTTGGCGCCTTCGCGGTAGAGGGGGAGTTCCTTGATCTTGAGCATGGTGCTGCGGTCGACGCCCTTGGCAATGGAAAGATACTTCCTGCCATTGGCGCGACCGTCCTTTATCTGCTTGTACATCCTTGCTGCATCCACTCCGTCCACCAGTCCGGCCAGGCCCTCGGACAGCTGGCGGGCCTTGTTCTGCCACTCCTCTTCCTTGAGCCGGCCCTTCTCCTTGTTCTTCATCTTCGCGAACTCGGCCTTCATCACCGTGCAGTCCATATGGATGTCGTAAACCGGATAGGACATTGCGAGGAGCCTCCCTTCGCAGTCGATGATGTTGCCTCGCACAGGCTCGACGGTGCGCTTCACTATGCTTGGAGTGAGGGCCCCGGCAATCTTGGGCTCGGGCTTCCAGATGAGCTGGAAATACACCAGCTTGACCAGGACCATCACGGTGATCACGAGCAGCAGCACGTAGAAGACGTACAGGACCATGCCGATCCTGTCGCGCTTCTTCTTCGTAGTCTGCTGCGGCAGCTGCCGCATATTGTCATTGTCGCGATCCATCATTCGATAGTTATAGCCTGGGCGTCGGGTTCCTGGACGGAAGATCCCATAGCCGCCAATCTTTTCTGTACTTCGCTGCGCCTGCTCATCGATGCCACCTCGAAGGTCCTGTCGGCATAGATGATCTCCATCTCCTTGATCCTGGCATTGTTCTTCTCCACCTTGCTGAGGGCGTTCTCCGCCACCAGGCTCTCGAAAATCAGTATCCAGAAGAGCAGGAAGGTGTAGGCGATGTGCACGAAATACTTACCGGCATTGAGACGCAGGAGGAGGTTCCCCGTAACTATTGCGGAGATACCGTTGCGGAGCAGTTCCCAGATATCGGAAAGCTTCCATTTCCTCTTTTCTTCCATATGCCTAAAGTTTTTCGGCCACGCGGAGTTTGGCGCTGCGTGCCCTGGTGTTGTGTTCGATTTCTTCTTCGGTGGGGAGCAGGGGTTTGCCTCCGAGGGGCTTCAGGGGGGCGTTGCTCCTGCCGAAGATATCCTTCTCTACCGTTCCCTCTACATTGCCGGTACGGAAGAAGTTCTTCACCATACGGTCTTCGAGGGAGTGGTAGGTGATGATGACCAGGCGGCCACCTTGCTTGAGGGAGGCTGCGGCGCCGGAGAGGAACTTCTCCAGCGAGCGCATCTCCTGGTTGACTTCGATGCGGAAGGCCTGATAGACCTTGGCAAGGAATTTATGCTCGGCGAAAGACGGCAGGGCTGCTGCAATGGCATCGTGGAGGTCATCCGTGGTAAGGATAGGCCGCTGCTCGCGGGCTTTCACTATGAGTGAGGCCACTTTGCGGGCATTGTCGACTTCTCCATAGATTTTCAGGATCTTTTCCAACTCGTTTTGCGTATACGAAGCTACGATGTCGGCTGCAGTCTTGTCGCCCTGCACGTTCATTCGCATATCGAGCGGGGCGCTATAGCGGAACGAAAAACCACGTTCCGCCGTGTCAAACTGATGCGACGACACCCCGAGGTCGGCCAGGATGCCGTCGAGACCCTCCTTGCAGTGGAGGAGGGTGTAGTTATGTATGAATCTGAAATTGTTGTGTATCAGGGTGAAGCGAGGGTCGTCCGGGGCGTTGACGGCGGCATCGGCGTCGCGGTCGAATGCCAGCAGCCGGCCTTCGGGGGCGAGCTGGCCCAGGATGCCGCGGCTATGGCCTCCTCCGCCGAAAGTGGCGTCGGCATAGCAGCCCCTGGGGTCTGTGATCAGTGCGGAAAGGCTCTCGCGGAGCAATACGGGATTGTGATACTCGCTCATAGCAGATGCTCCTTCCTATTTTTCGGAAAGGCTTTCTGCGATGGCAATGTATTCGTCGTTCGAGATTCTCTTCTTCTCAAATTCTTCCTTGGCCCAGATCTCGATCTTGAAATCATTGCCGGAGAAAACCACTTCTTTGGTTACACCGATAGAGTCAAGAAGCTTGCGCGACACGGTGATACGCCCCAGCTTGGCGTCGGGCTCCACCACATCACGGTCGCGCATATATTCTCTCCAGAATATTGCGTGCTGTCTGTTGAAGAAATTGAGCTTGCTCTTTACCTCTGCGCTGGTGTGCTCCCATTCTTCCATGGTGTACATCTGCAGGCAGGGCTCGAAAAGATCCTTCTTGATGACAAACCTAAGGTCGCTCCCGGGCGGTAATACACTCTTGAGCGGCGCAGGAAAGACCATTCTTCCCTTGTCGTCGATCTTGGATGTGTATTCTCCGATGAAAGTGACCATAATACTTCGTATACGCAATGGTGCAAAGTTAGTGAAATTTCTTCCACTTTATTACATTTCCTTACATTTTTTTCCACAAATAATGAACAGATGAAAGTTAAACGATTCAAACGTTTAATCTATTGCTTTCTATGGGTGTTTTTCTTTTCTTGCACTCGCTATGAAGATGAAAGAGATTTGTGTGAGCGAGCGTCCTCGGGAGAAGATGCTTGCCAAGGGGGCCGCCGCCCTGAGCGAGGCGGAATTGCTGGCAGTGCTGCTGCGCAGCGGAACCAGGGAAAAAGGTGTTTTGGATTTGGCGAATTCGCTGCTGATGCTTTCGGGAGGGAGCCTGGTGGGCCTCTTCTCGATGAAGCTGGATGAGCTTCGGAGCATCTCGGGGATAGGGCCGGAAAAGGCTTGTTCGCTGATGGCCGCCTGGGAGCTGGGCCGGCGCTTTCTGGAAGAGGGGGCCAGGATGCCCAAGACGCCCGTAACCACTGCCAGGCGCGTTTTCGAACTGATGATCCCTCTTATGAAAGGGATGGACCACGAGGAGTTCTGGGTACTTCTTCTGAACAAAAGCAACCGCCTCATCCGTAAGCAAAAGCTCTTCAGCGGCGGCGTCGACTCCACCAGCATCGACACCCGTATGGTGATGGATGAATGCATACGCCGCAAAGCCGTCTCCATCGTGCTAGTCCACAACCATCCCTCCGGCGATCCCAAGCCTTCCCAGGCCGACATCGCCTGGACCGGCAAAATCCAGCACGCCTGCCGCTCCTTCGACATCAAGATGCTGGACCACGTAGTCATCAGCGACGAATCCTTCTTCTCCCTCGCCGACGACCGCCTCTACGGCGGAGGCGGCGGGAACGGCGTCCCCGGCAACGGCGCGAAAACCCCCGCCACCGCCCCGGTCCCCGCCGCTCCGGTCGCGCTTGCTGCGGTTCCCGCCGCCGTAGAGGCGGTTGTCGGTGCCCCGGATGCCTCGGTCGCTCCCGATCCCACCGCCCCTCCGGCCTCCGTCACGGCCCCGCTTCCCGTCATCGCTCCCGAACAGTAGCCGCCCTCCTGCTTCTACGGGCAGCCGCAATGCCTTCTTCCCTGTCATGCCCCGATGCACTCAACCTCCTGACCACGAAAACCCCAGACCAGAACCCCTGGGTGTTCCCGGTCTGCCAAAAAATTGCAGACCAGGAACAAAAACGGCCAAAATCGTTCCTGGTCTCACAAAAACTTGCAGACCGGGAACACC
>JAEEGK010016689.1_pt1 | contig 16095 bp, 9 predicted proteins | sample 8958771 | NCBI WGS metagenome assembly JAEEGK01 (sample SAMN16246547, study PRJNA631951) | gut metagenome | biome: gut microbiome; feature: rumen; material: SC-attached | host: Bos | place: Iran: Karaj | collected 2018-10
GGATTTGGGATTTGGCCCAATCCCCAATCCCCAATCCCCATAAAACTTTTAAAATTATATTTAAATAATTTTGAATTATTATTTTTTTTATTAAAATAAATTTTATTTATTTTCTTTCTTATTATTTATAAAAATATTTAAAATTTAATAATATAATTATTAAATAAATAATTGTTATGAATTTAATGAAAAATGCAGTTTTATCAAACAAAAATAATAAATCACAGAATCCATATAAAAGACTAAAATCATTAAAATCTCTCACAACAATTGAAAAAAAATCACAAAATATAAAAAATATTCCTTTAAATAATTCAAAAAATTCTTTAATAATTCAAAATAAAAATAGTAATAATAAAATTAATAATTTACTTTTTATTAATTCAAATAAAACAAGTGGTAATAGTATATTTTCAAAAAATACATCAAGTACAAATACTCCATTAGTAATGAAAAATTTTGAATTTAGTAATAGCGAAAAAAGTATAATTCAAAATAAAAATAAAATAAATGAATCCTTAGAAAAAAATAATTCCAAAAATGGAATAATAAAAATTATTCATAAAAAAGATTTTGAAAAGAATAATAATGTTAAAACAAACAATTCTCAAAGTAAAAAAGAAATAAATTATAATTCAAATAAAATTGATTTTTTTAACAAAGAAATTAAACATTTAAGATCAAAGAGTTATGATATGGATAGTAGTGAATCATTAAGTGATATAAATATATATGATTTTAGTAGTTTAGATTTAACTCCTTTGCCTATTTTAGATGAAAATGATAATAAAAGTACTTTGTATGGTGCGAAATATTTAAGAAGATTAGAATATGATATTCAAATTAATAAAGGATTTAGATATTTATTAGAAAGAAATAATTATTATAGAAAAAAAAAATTAAGTAAATATTATTCATATTTAAAAAAATTTGTTCAAATTACGAGAAAATTATCTAAAAAAAAAGGTGGAATTGGAGAAAAAATTATTTTTTTAAGATTTATTTATAGACTTAATTATGAATGTTATAATTTAAATTTTAGATATTTTATTTCATTATTTAAGAAATACCATCCTAAAAAAAAAAACACAAAAAATAATAAAAATTTAAAATCAAAAAAAAATATTACTAATAATAATATTATTTGTTTTGAAAATAAAATTAATATTATAAGAAATAAAAATCTAAATTTTTCAATTGAAAAAAATAATAATTTTTTATATAAAAAATTTAAAAAATCTTTTCAAATTTCTAAAAATATTAATATTAATTTTTTAAAAAATAAAAAATTATTTGATATTGAAAAAGAAACAGAATTTGAGATTGTAAATAATAAATTATCAATAGATTATTTTAATCAATTTATTAAACATTTATCAAATATTTTTGGAGAAAATATTAATCTTTCAGGAATGAGAAATTTCCCAAGACCAATTTGTGAACAAGGAAAAAATAAAAACATTTTAAAAAAAACGTATTTTAAACGAATTTATAATTTAGAAAATAAAATTAAATTTAAAGATATTTATTATAATGAAAAATCTAAAAATAATAAAAAAAATAATTTTGATTTAAATATAATTAAAAAAAGTAAATCACATGAAAATTCTTTAGATGAAATTAGTCAAAAAAATGAACAACAATTTGATTTAATTGATGAAGAAATTCAAATTAAATACAATGATAATCAAATTAAAAATAAACATATAAAATTAATTAAAAAAAAAATTAAAAATAAATTGAGCTTTCTAACAAAAATAATTATTAAAAATGATAAATCAAAAATAAATAATAATTTAAATAATACAAATTCTAATTATGAAAATAAAAAAAATATTAAGAAAATAAATAATAATAGACTAATAATTGATTTATTAATAATATTTATTAACAATTTTTGGCTTATTAAAATAAAAAAAATGTTTTTTGATTTATTTTTAAATGATTATTATTATCCTTTTAAAAGAGATAAAAATGATTTTAAAAGATTTTCATCAAAATGCGAATTAATGGATGATGATGAAGAAAAATTAAATAAATTAAATTCATATTTTTCATCAAAAAAGTATGAAAATAATTTATTTAAAAAATAAAATATTTTTATAAATAATTATTCATATAAATAAAAATAGATTAAAATAATTGATATAATATTTATTTTTATATTTTATATTATTTTATTATTTTATTATATTAATATTTAAATTGAATTATATTATAATATTATTAAATATTATATAATAAATTATATTTAATTATTTAATAAGTATAAGAAAAATAAGTAAAATATTCTAAAAAATCATTAATTATTTCTTGTATTAAATTTGGTAAATGTAATAAAGAAAAAATATTTAATAAAATAGGATAAATAATATTAGAATAAATTGGTTCTCTAAAAAAATATAAAATTAAATTAATTTTACGATAAATTTTTTCAAAATGATATGCTTTTTGTTGAGTGAAATTTAAATTTTTTAAATAATCTTTTTTCCAAAAAAATATTATACAATCTAATAATATATTAATTAAAAAGGGTATTAAAGGTTTATTATAAAATCTAATTTTTAAATTTAAATAAATAAAAGGTCTAAAAATATATAAAATTTCACTTAAATATTTTTTATCTAATTGTTTTATAATATTTTTTAATTTTTCTTTTGATTTTAAAAAATTTTGAATTTTTTTGTTTTTTTCATTTTTATTTATTTGTTCATTATTATTTAATAATTTATTTAATTTACTATTATTTTTAAGAGGATAAAAAAAATTTCCTTTTTTTGGTTTAATTGATAAATCATAATTTATTTCATTTATATTAATATTATTAATTGTAAATAAATCATTTTCATCTATTTCTAAAACATTTTCATAAAATACTTTTTTATCTATATAAAAATTATAATTTAATTTTTTTAAATTTTCAAATTCTTCAAATTTAAAACCAATTTTTATTAATTCTGTTATTATTAAAGAAAATAATATTTTATTTTCTTTTAATTTTGAATTAATTAATTTATAATATAATCTAAATAATAATTCAATACTTAATTGAATATTTGTTATAATTTCAGAATTATAAATTATAATCTTATTCAATTTAAGTAAATTATTATTATTATTTATATAAATATATTTTTTAATTTCTTTAAATATTTTATATGTTTGTAAAATAATTTGAATTTTTGGAAAATTCATAAAATAAAAATAAAATAAATTTTATAATTATTATTTTAAATAAATAAAAAATAAGATTTTACAAAAAATAAATTTTTTTATCTGATTTATATAAATAATTTTTCTTTTAAATAACATTTATTTTGATTTTTTTTATAATATTTTTATTCTAAAAAATAAATAGTATTTTTAATAAAATATAAAAATTTATGGAAGAAAAAACAATTTCAGGAGAATTAAAAGAAATTTTTAGAATTTTTGATAAAGATAATGATGGATTTATAACAATAAATGAATTAAGAACTGCAATGAAAAGTTTAGGCTATGAAACAGGAATTGAAGAATTACAAAAATTAATAAAAGAATTTGATAAAGATGAAAATGGTAATTTAGATATAAATGAATTTGTTGAATTAATAAATAAAAAAATTGATGAAGCTGAAAAAGAAAAAGAATTAATTGATACTTTTAATTTATTTGATAGAGAAGGAAATGGATTTTTAGAAAAAAATGATTTGTTAAATATTTTTAATTTCTTTCATCAAGAAATTGAAGAAAAACTTTTAGATGATTTTTTTGGGCAAGTTGAAGGAGGAAAAATAAATTGTGACCAATTTGTAAAATTATTAAAATAATATTTTTTAATTAATTTTATATTTTATATATATAATTATTATAATAATAAAACGATTTTTATATTATAAATAAAAATAATAAATTTATAATTTAATTAAAAATAACTTTCTAAAAATATGTTAAATAAAGAAGATATAATTGCAAAATATCATGTGAATTCTTTAGATGAAATAAAGAATTTAAATTTATGGGGAAGTGATTTAACAAATATTGATATTATTTCTGAAATGAAAAATATTAAAATAGTAAGTTTATCTTTAAATAAAATAACTTCATTAAAAGCTTTTGAAAATTTACAAAATTTAGAAGAATTATATTTAAGAAAAAATAATATTTCAAATATTGATGAAATAAAATTCTTACAAAATTGTAAAAATTTAAAAGTTTTGTGGTTAAGTGAAAATCCAATTTGCCAAATTCCAAATTATAGAAATTTAGTTATTGAATGTTTACCACAAATTATTAAATTAGATAATATAACTATAAATAAAAATAAAGAAAAAACTAGTTCCATTCAAAAAAATGATTTACCTCTTCAAAATGAAATTAATAATAATATTAATAATAATAATAATATTGAAAATAATGATAATATTAATAATGTGAATCAAGAAGAAAATAATGTAAATAATAATTTAAATAATAATGTAGATGATGAAAATAATAAAAATGAAGTTGAAAAAGAAAAAAATTCTTCCATTCCTAAAGAAAATAATACTAATATTAGTCAAGCAATTTCTCAAAATAATGAAAATAATAATAATAATTTAACTAATTTATTAAATGATTTTATTCCACAAAATAATAATAATAATAATATTAATAATAATATTACAAATAATAATTTAGATTTTTCTCAAAATAATCTTGTTAATAATATTCTTAAAGATGTTAATTCATCTCAAACAATTATAAGAAAAAATGATGAAAAAATAAATAACATTTTACAAAATTTTGATACAACGAATTCAATTATTAATAATAATAAAAATGAAAATTATAATAATAATAAAGATTTTAATAAATTAAATGTTATAAATGAAAATTCTTATGAAAATAAACTTAATAATATTGATGATATTAAAAATTACTTTAATCAAGTTCCAAACAAACAAAATTTTGAAATGAATAATGAACGTTATTATCAAAAAGAAAATAATCAATTTAATATAAAAAATCAAATAAATTATAATAATAATCAAAATAAAAAAAATAATAATGAATTTAAAATAAGAGCAATAATTAATTTAATTAATGATTTAAATTTAAATGATTTAATTCAAATTAGAACAGAAATTTATCATAAATTAAAAAATTAACATTAAAAGTTAATTAAAATTTATTATTATAAATATAAATTAATTTTATTTATTTTTTAATAATTTTAATGAATAAAAATTTAATTCCTCATCCGTTTAATATTTATTCTCCTTCTATAAATAATAATATTAATAAATTTAATCATCGAACTTCTTTTAGTCATAGTAATAATAATTTAAATTTAATCAAAAAAAGAAAATTTTCTCCTCGACTCATTAGAAATTCTGAAGGAAATGTTTTTATAAATAAAAATAAACAATATTTTTTAAATATAAATAATAATAATAATTCAAATAAAAACAAAGAATTAAAAAATATTTTTAAAAAACAAAATAGTTTAAATTCTAATATTTTAAATAAGAATAAAAGTAATGATTTTAATTTAAATAAAATTCCAAATTCAGGAAGAGAAAATAAATCTAAATTAAAAAAACGAGAAGCAAGTTTAAAAAATAAACATTTTAATATTAATGAATATAGTATAAGTTACAATAATTCAATTTCAAATCAAAATAATAGTAAAAATATTTCAAATAATAATTTAATAAATCACGAAAGTAAAAATAATTCACATAAATTATTAAATCTTTCATATTATAAAAAAAATACAAATTCAGAAAATCCATCAAAATTTTCTAAATTTTTTGAACATAAATTTAATAATAACTTAAATAATTTAACAAAAGAAGAAGAATATTTTGATTATTCAAATTTAAATTCAAAAGAAATTGAATTAACAAAAGAAGAAAAAAATATTTTCGGTGAAAGAACAATGAAAACATATCATAAAATAAAATTATTAGGAAAAGGTGGATGCGGAATTGTTTGGTTAGCAAAAAAAATAATAAATGATAATGATGATATAATTTTTTCTGAAGAAGAATATGCTCTAAAACAAACTTCAAAAAAAGGAAATATTTTTGGAACAATAAATGTAGAAAATTTAAATATAGCAAGAAATGAAATTGAGATATTAAAAATATTAAATGAAAATAAATGCGAAGTTATTCCAAAAATATTTGAATATTATGAAGATAATAATGATATTTGGTTTTCATTTGAAAAAGGAGGATTATCATTAAGTAATTTATCATTTAAAATAAAAGGTGAATTTTTAAATAATGAAAGAATTTATAATATTCAAAAAGGAATTTTTCTTCGATATTTATTTGAAAATGTAGATGAATTTAAATTTTTAATTAAAAATTTATTAGAAGGAATTGATTATATAAATTCAAAAGGCATTATTCATAGTGATTTAAAACCTGAAAATATTTTAATTGAATTTATTAAACCAGGATTTGACCAAAAATTTTCTATAACTAAAATAAAAATTATTGATTATGGTTCAGCTTTTCATTATGATAATATAAATGAAATTACTTCAAATACACCTGAATATTTATGCCCAGAAATTACAATAGGAAATAAAAAGTTTTTAAATGAAATAAATAAATATATTAATTCTATTGATATATGGAGCTTGGGAATTACTTTATTAGAATTATGTTTATGTTGTCCGGTTTGGATGAATTTTAAAGCGAAAGTTATTTTAAATAATAAAATTAAATTTACTACTGGATTATTTGGAATAAGAGGAAGAGATTCTAATAAAATATATCATAAACAAATTGAATTAAATAAAAATTTAAAAAGTTTATTAAAAAATAGCTATTTATATAATTTTAATGAAGAAGATAGAGAAAATTTTGAAGATTTATTAAGTAAAATGTTAAATATTGATTATAAAAAAAGAATTTCTTCTAAAGAAGCATTAAATCATAAATTTTTAAATTAATTAATTAAATATGAATTTATAAATAAATATTTTAATATTTATTTCTATACATTTTAAATAAATTATTATTATTTATTAATATTCATTTAATATTCCAAATTTTAATTTCTCCATTATTATCATGTGATATTATCATTTCACCAAACGAAGGAATATTAATTTTTTCAATAGAATTTATGTAATTTGTTATTTTAATTAATTTTTTAACTTGCTCATTTTTTATATCAATTAAATAAATATATTGTCCTATTCCTCCCGCTAAACAATATTGTTCGTTCCAAATACATAAACAACATAAATTTTCTTTTTTATTTCCACAATAAATATTTTTTATTAAATTTCCATTATGAAAATCAAATATATTTAAATATTCATCAGCAGCAAATATTATAGAAATTTTTTTATTAATCTCAATAATTTTAAAACATTTATTTTTTCCTTTTGATTTATATTTTTGATAAATAAATCCAGTTTCTAATTCAAAATTTATTGCTATATTAATTCCACTGCTTATTATATAATATTTTTTTATATATTTATCATAATATGTATCTAAATATAATTTATTTGAACATTCAGATAATAATCTTATAAATTTAGAATTTGAATCCCAAATTTTTAAATCATCATCATCTCTACAAAATGAAATTACATATTTATATTCATTCATTAATAACATTGAAGAAATTCCATAAAAATAATTTCCAATCAAAGGATCTTTTAAAAATGCATTTATAAATTTAATTATAATTAAACCAGATTCAACATTAATAACTAATATTTTATTTTCTCTACTACATAAAATTATATAATCATTTACAATGTCTGAGTAATGTCTTATGCATAAAATATTACTTTTATAAAGATTATAAAATGTTTTTATGTTTTGTTCTGTTAATAAATCATAAATATAAATATAATTATTATTGTTTTGATTTGAATAATATGCTAATAAATATTTATTATAAACTGATTTAAAAACTGTTATTTGACAACTAAAAGTATTAAAAGTTTGTGCATTTTTTATTGTCTTTTTTAAAAGTAATTTTTTTATTTTAGAATTAAAAAATTTTACTGAATTTTTATTTAAAAATAAATTATTTAAAGGAAAACATTTAATAATATTTGAAGGTTTTAAAAAATAGTAATTTTCTAAATTTTCAATTATTTTTTTATTTTCATATTTAAATATAGATTTATCAGGAATTTTTACATCATCACAATTTAATATATTACTTAAATTTTTTAATATTTCAAAATTTTTATTGTTTTGCAATAAATAAATAAAATATTTTATTAAATCTTTTTCTATTTTTATTTTATTTTTAAAAGAATCATAAATACTTATAATTTTTTTTTCTATAAATTTTTCCTTTAAATTAAATATTTCATTTAATTTTGAATTTATTAATTCAGTTTTTTTTTTGATATTATTTTGTGTAATTAATATATCAATTTCGTCAAAATTTTTATAACAATTTTGACAAAATGAATTATAATAAATAAAATGAATAGGACAATAATTATCAATATTTTTATATTCAATAAAATTTTTATGCTTTAAATTATAATGATTATTATTACAATTATCACAAAATAATTTACTACATTCAAAACAATAAAAAAGTTTATCTATTTTTTTAATTTCATTGCATAAATTGCATTTATTAAAACTTTTATTATTTTTAATTATTTTCATATTTTGTAAAAAATCACTTGCTTCTATTAAATTATAATGTTTTAATTTACAATATTCTTCAACGAAAATTTTATTATTTATATGTTTAATTCCTATAAAAGGAATTAAATGGCAATTAGAACATCTATATAATGAATAATTATTTTCTAAATTATTTGTTAAATTCATATAATAAATATATTATAATTTTAATAATTGAAATAATTAAAATAAAATATTTAAATATTTTTTTCATAAATTTAATAAATTAACATATTTTAATGAATAATATATATATATTATAAATAATAATTTAATGACATGAAATGTTTTCAATTTACATTTATCATTAACAAATTAAAAACTTTTTTTTAATTTGTTAGCAATATATTATATGATAATATAATTTATTTATTATTAAATAATGTATTATATTTATTTATAATATAAATTGATTTCAATAAAAATTACATTTTAATAAATACTTAATAAAGAATACAAATAATTATTTATTTTTAATACATTTTTTCGTCATTACACATTTATGTAATTGAATTAAAGGTTTTTCTATTTGAACGTTATAAATTTTTTTAACTTCATTATCGATAGTTTTATCAAAATCAAAAATATTTAATATGGAATCATTATTATTTTGAGATTCTTCTTTTTGGTTTTTAATTTTTAAATTTAATTTTGATATTTTTTCTTTTAATTTTTTTGATTTTTCTGATTTTAATGAATAATGTTTTTTAAATTGTCTTGTAAATTTTTTTGTTTTTTTACTGTCATTACTAATAGAACTTGAATTTATTTTTTTATTGTTTTTTAAAGTATTTGAATGTTTTATAAAATCTTCTTTTTTCTTTGATTTTTTATTTTCTTCACAAAAATGAATATTAGTATTTTTATGTTTTTGTTTCAAATTTTTTTTTTTAGTTTGATCAATTAAATCTATATTATGTAATTTATTAATATTTGATGATTTTAATACTTTATTTGGTGATGAGAATACATTAAGTTTTTTCTTTAAATTAGAATTAATAAAATTTTTTGCATATTTTTTTAAATATCTAATTGAATTTATTTGTAATTTATCATCTTCATTTTGTGCAATTAAATGATGTAAAATAATGACATTATTATTATTATTTTGTGATTTTCCTTTATGAAGTTGCTTTTTTTTTAAATGCTGTTGAATTACTTTTCTTTCTTCGAGTTCAGTTGATATATCAATTAAATTTTCATCCGAATTTATTTTCGATTTTACATGTAAATTATCTAAAAATGTTATATTTAAATTGGGAGAAATAAAATTATCATTTACAATTTCTTCGCCTTTGATTGTAATTTCTATCTTATTTATATTATATTTTTCATTTAAATCTTTGATTGAAACACAATTTATGTTCATTTCTTCGTTTTTTTTTAATTTTGATTCTAATTCTTTTTGAACTGTTAATAAAAGTATAGTTCTAGTTTTATTTATTTTCTTATTTAAAATAGACATTTTATTTAATATTATTAAAAAACAATGAATTTATTAATTAATTATTTTATGATATAATAAATAATAATTATTTATTATACATATTAAAAAAATATTTTGAGTTAAATTAAAATATTAAATAAATTAAATATTTTTACCATTTATAATTATTTATTATTGTTTGTAATAGTTGATAATAAATTAATAGGTAATTCTTCAATAATTTTTTCTGGTGAAATTAATCTTATTTTTTCTATAATATCTTTATCATTTTCAGTTATAAAATTAATTATCATTCCTTTTTGTGAAAAAGATTCATCCCTTCCAACAATTTTTATATATTCATTAATATCAGAAGGCATATCATATATAATAATTAAACTTTCTTGATATATATCAATTTCTTTTGAAGATATATTACTATTTGCAATTACAATTCGTATATTTCCATTTTTAAATAAATTAAAAATTTTCTCTTTATCTGTATTTATATCTCCTGAAATAAAATCTTCTTTATTTAATAATTCATTTAATTTTTCAGATGATTCTTTATTTTTACAATATATAATTACTTGACTAATTTCCATTAATTTATATAAATTTTTTAATATTTCATATTTCCATTCTTCTTTTAAACTTATTTTAAAAAGTTTTAAACATTTTAATAAACTTGAATTATCATCTGTTATATTTGAAATTTCAACTACATTATGTAATTTTAATAAATTGTATAAATCATTATTTATTTTTGTATGTGAATTACTATAAATTGCTTTTTGACATTTTTCATTAATATTTCTTAAAATATTTTTTATATTTTCTATAAATCCTCTATTTAATAATTCATCTATATCATCCATTATAAATAATTTTAATTCATTCACATTTAATATTTTTTTATTTATCATATCTAATATTCTTCCGGGGGTTCCTACAACTATTTGTATATTTTGAGTTAAATTTTTTATATCTTCTTTAATTGAAGAACTAATTAATGGTTTAATTTTAACATTTATATATTTTCCAATTTTTTTATATAAATTAAAAATATATTGTGAATTATCACTATTATATGTTAATATTAAACATTGTATTTCATTTATTTTTTCTAGATCTACAATTTGTAATGAATATATTATATAACTTAATGTTTTTCCAGTTACTCCAACACTTTGAACAATTATATCATTTTTTAATATTAATTCACTAAATATTTTATTTTGAATATTTGTTGGTCTTTCAAAACCATAGGAATAAATTCCTCTTAATAATTCTGATTTTAAATTATATTTATCATAATATTCATTTGGATTAAATATCTCAAAATCATGATGATTTTTCTCTGAATTCATAATTAATTTTTTTTTAATAATTAATTAATTTTAAAAAATTAATTAAAATTTTCATTGTTTTTATATTTTAATAATAAAATAAGTAATAATTAAAAATATTAAATAACATTATAATATAATATTTAATTAGATTTATAAAAATTTTCATATTTTTCATAAAACATTTTAATTAAATTTCCATTAAAATTAGAAATATGATTATTTTCTTTTTCTTGTAAATATAATATATCTAATATATATAATAATTTTTTTATTTGATATGAAAATAATTTTGAATGTTTATTAATTTCTTTTAAAAAATAATATTTGTGTTTATCATTAATTTCATTTTCAATTTCTTTTTCAATATTAATATATTTATTTTTTATTATTTCTCCTTCTATTTTGATAGTTTCATTTTTAATAATATTATCATAAACATTTGGAATTTCTAAATTTTTATTAGGTTCATTTTCATTAATAAATATTTTTAAATTAGGAATTTTAAAGGGATAATCAAAACCTATTTCAATATAAACAGTAGTTGTAAAAATATTATTTTTAATTTCTAAATTATAATAATTAGCTTCATTTTTATTATATTTTTTTATTTTTTCTTTATAAAAAATTTTTGAAAGATTTCCATTATCGTCTCTTTTTAATATTGAAAAAAAATTATGGTCATAATCTAAATTATTTATTTTAGAATAATAATCATTTTGATTTATTACAGAAAAATTTTTGATTTTATTTTTATAATTTTTATTATTATCATCTAAAATATTATTATTATTTAATAAACAATCAGTTTGTTTAAATAAAGAAGGTAAATAAATTTTTTTTCTTTTAATTATATTATTAATGAAATTATCAATAGTTAAATTTGATATAGATTCATTAAAATAAATATTTTCATATGTTATAAAGTAATTTTCTTTATTAATTAAAGAAATTTTAAATATATTTTGAATATTATATTCAGAATTATTACATAAAATTTGAATATATTCATAAAATTTTTCATGTTCTGAAAAATTATTTAATATTTTTGATAAAATTATATTAATTTCTTCTTCTTCATTTGTTTTTTTATTTATTATAGTAAAATTTTCTTTATATTTAAAAATATTTGATAATATTTGTTCAGTTGAATAATTAAATTCAGATGAAATATTTTTTTTATAATTACATTCACATGTTACAATATTTAAAATAGGATAAAATTTAAATTTAATTTCTAAATTTGAAATTTTTAAAATAATAAATAAAGGAAAAAAATCAATTTTTTTATCATAAATAAAAGATGAAGAATGTTTATATAAATTAAAAAAATTATCTTCAGTTTCACTATTATAATCTTCTTCATTTAAAATTGCATTTTTATTTAAATATTTTATATTTTTATTATTAAAATAATTTTCATTTTTATAAATTTCAAAAAAATTTTCAATGTCATTTTCATTTCCTGAAATTTCAACATAAAAATTAAGATTTTTATTATTATAACTTTTTAATAAATTATAAAAAATAAATAAAGGTTTTGGTAATTTATTTATATATTTTTCTTCTTTAATTTTTTCAGTAATATTTATTTGATATAAATTTTGAACTTTTATTGTTTCATTTTCAATATTTGTTAAAGTTATAGGAATACTTTTAATAAAATTTTCCTTTTCTTTGTAAATTTTTAAATTATTTTCTTTTTCTAGATTTAATTGTTCATATTTTTCATATAATTTTTTTCTATTTAAAAATTCATTATTTAATTTTTCAAGAGTCACATTATTTTTATCAAATTTTTTATATATTTTATTTATTTCTGGTGTTGAAATTGATTCATTTAAATTAATTTGATTAATTATTATTTCTTTTTGATATAAATAATTTTGAAAATTAATATTTTTTTCTTCACAGTTTTTTTGTTCATTTAAACAAATATTTTTTGATTTTTCTGTATCCATTTTAATTATTGTGTTTAATTTTTTTATAGAAATCAAATCTAATAAACCATCTGATAATATTTCATTTGCTTCAGTTTGTTTAAAATCAGGTTTTGAACACATTTCTTTTAATTTTAAAATTTTATTTTTTAAAGAATTTAATGAATTTTTATATTCTTCAATTGTATTTTTATTATTTGACATTTAAATTAAATGTATAATTTATTTTTTATTTTTTTATTTAAATTTGAATAGAAACCAAATTAATAAAATAAAAAATAATATTAAAAATATTATATTAAATTCATAAATAACAAATGATTAAAATAATTATTTAAATATATTTAATTCTTGTAATTTTTTTTATTAAAGTTATATTTAGTTGAATTAATTTAAAAAAATTAAAATTTAAATTTAAAAATAATTTAATTTTATTATTTTCTTTAATTAATTAATTATAATTTTTATTTTATATAAAATTATAGAAAATATGTCTAAATTTGAGAAAAAAATTGGACATTATTTAAAAATGAATAAATCAAAAGAATTTTTTGATAATTTAATAAACAATGAAAATATAAAAGAATCAATAGATAATTTATTTTCAAAAGATAATTGTTCATGTAAGCAAATAATAGAAATTTATTCATCTAATTCAAATAATCCTTCTTCAACAATTATTAACAATAATAATAATATTAATTCTAAAAATGTAAAAATTATTGATAGAATTAAAAAATTTGATATAAATGAAAAAATTGTATTAGATTCTTTATTAAAAATTAAAGAAGAAGCAACATTAACATGTCAAGAAATTATTGAATATAAAAACGAAGATAATTTAATTAAAAGATTGTTTTATTCTATTGAAAGAATTGTTCATAAAAATTTACATTGTAAAAAAGAATTAAATAAAAACTGTAAAGTATTAAATAAAGAAGAAAACAATGATTTTAAAGAAGATAATAATAGTATTAATATTAATAATAATTATTTAGAAAAAATAATAGAAAAAAAACAAAAAGATAATAAAGAAATTGAATTTATTGCAATAAAAACTATAATTATTAGTATGATGAACATTACAACTGAAATGACTTGTATTTATTTACAAACTTTAGTTAAAAACACAAATAATAATAATGAAAATTCATTTGATATAAAAGATTTTAAAATTATTCATGATGAATATGTTTTAGTTAGTAATTATTGTACAACATTAGAAAATTATTTTCAAAAATCTTTTGAAAATTTTAAAAATAAATATCAAATAAATTTTACATTAAGTGAATTATTTACTGATATTTTTTGGAATTCTTTATTTCATAGAAAAATATTTTGTGAATCTTTTATTAATAATTACGGAAATGAGAATATTTCAAAATCAATTCAAGAAGATTTAAATAAAATAATAAAATGTTTATTACTTCCAATTTTATCTTTAAAACATCAAATATCAGAATTATTAGAAATAAAAGAATTAACAGAAAAAAATGAAAAATATGATTTAATTAGTTTAATTAATATAGAAAAAAATAAATATCAAGAACAAATTAATTTAAATAAAATTAAAGAAGATAAAAAAAATAAAAATAATAATAATTTATTTAAAAGTTTAAGTTTTACAAATAATAATAATAATTTAAATAATAGTAGTAGTGATGAAGATATTATATCAAACAAAGATTTTGAAAATTTTGAAATAAAAGAAGATAAAAAAGAAACAACAATTACTAGAATTTTAGAATACAATAGTACAACTGTAGAGAAATTTCATGATAAAAAAATTATTGAAAAAAAAGAAATTTATAGATGTGAAAATATAATAGAAAATAATTTTAATCATATTAAAAAAAATAAATTTATTGAACTTTTAGATGAAGGAAATAATAAAAAAGAAAATATTTTTAATACTATTGATATTATTAATAGTAGTAATGATAATGTTAATAATAATAATAATGAAGAAGAAGAATTTAAAATTGATTCACCTGAATTTAAATTTATTAAAGCAAAAGAATTTACACCAAATATTAATGAATTACTTCAAAATAAATTTAATAATAAAAATAATATAAATAAAAATAATAATAAATTAAATAATAATAAATCAATCAGTTCATTTAAAGATTTATTAAGAAAAGAAAAAAAATATATAATAAAAAATCATTATATATTATCCAAAGCGGGAAAGGACGATTCTGGTAGTATGAAAATAAATCAAGATTCATATTTATTTCTTCCAAAAGTAAATGGCCTCAAAGATTTTAATATTTTTGGGGTTTTAGATGGTCACGGACCTGAAGGTCATTATGTTAGTCAATTTGTTTCAAGATATTTTCAACTTGAATTCAATAATAAAGAATTTATAGGTAACATAAAAGATATAAATTTAATATATCAAAAAATAAGTTCAAATAATTTCAGAATAATTCGAGATTTATTTATTAACGCGGATAATTTATTACATGATCAAGAAATAGAAAGTAGAAATAGTGGTACTACTTGTGTTTTAGTAATTCATATTGGAGAACATATTATATGTGCTAATACTGGTGATTCAAGAGCGATATTAATTTATGATAAATATAAAAAAAATGAATTTAAAGTTTTTCCTTTATCTATAGATTGCAAACCGGAATTAAAAGAAGAAAAAGAAAGGATTAAAAAAATGGGAGGTATTGTTGAAAAAATAAAAAATAAAATGGAAAAGAAATCGGACCTTATAGAGT
>JAEEGK010016691.1_pt1 | contig 16093 bp, 15 predicted proteins | sample 8958771 | NCBI WGS metagenome assembly JAEEGK01 (sample SAMN16246547, study PRJNA631951) | gut metagenome | biome: gut microbiome; feature: rumen; material: SC-attached | host: Bos | place: Iran: Karaj | collected 2018-10
ACCCGGAAGAGGAGATCATCAACGGGGAAAACCACGAGCGGCTGATGGCCTTCATCGAGGAGCTTTCCCCCCTGTACAAGGAAGTGATGGTCAAGTACATGATCGAGGAGCTGGAATACGAGGAGATCGCGAAGGAACTGAAACTGGAGTTGAACACGGTCCGCACCCGCATCCGCCGCGGCAAGCAGCAGCTGGCGGAAATGATGCTCCGAGGAGAAATCGAATGACACCGCAGGAATTCATCGACTTTGTCCAGGCCGATTTCGACCTGACACCCGCGCAGGAGGAACAGTTCCTTGCCTGCGACGCCCTGTACCGCGACTGGAACGCGAAGATCAACGTGATCTCGCGGAAGGACATCGACGGTCTGTACGACCACCATGTCCTCCACTCCCTCGCCATCGCCCGCTACCTGCTCACACAGCCGGAGACGCTGGAGAAGTTCCGCACAGCCGAAGTCCTGGACCTCGGCACCGGCGGCGGCTTCCCGGGCATCCCGCTGGCCATCCTCTTCCCGGAGGCCAAGTTCACGCTGTGTGATTCCGTGGGCAAGAAAACCATCGTCGCCAAGGCCGTCGCTGAGGCGCTGGGGCTGAAGAACGTGGAAGTGGTCAACGCCCGCGCGGAATCCCTGCCGCAGCAGTTCGGTTTCGTCGTCTCCCGCGCTGTCGCCTCGCTGACGGACTTCTACCCCTGGGTGAAGGGCAAGTTCACCGACGGCATCCTCTATCTCAAAGGCGGCGACGTCGTCGAGGAGATCGCGGAAGTGATGGCCCGCCACCGCCTCCGCCGCGGCTCCGTCCACACCTGGCCTGTCTCCGCCTGGCTCCACGACGAGTATTACGACGGAAAGCTGGTTATTTTCATCGAGAAATAGATTTCTCCACTCGCTTCGCTCGGTCGAAATGACAAAACAGGTCTCTTGTCATTTCGAGCTTGTCGAGAAATCTCAAATAAAATTTGGCGGTTTCCCCCGAAATTGCTACCTTTGCAGTCCGTCCGTGAAAACGGCTCCCAATCAGCAAAAATATAAAAGATAAATACGATGAAAAGAACATTTCAACCCTCCAATCGCAAGCGCGTGAACAAGCACGGCTTCCGCGCCCGCATGGCTTCCGCCAACGGCCGCCGCGTGCTCTCCGCCCGTCGTCGTCACTGCCGCAAGAAGCTCACCGTCTCCGACGAGGACCGCTGGTAGTCGATCGACCTACATCAGAAACTGAATGCAGACCTTCCGGGGTCTGCATTTTTTTGTGTATCTTGCGGGTATGAAAAGAACACTGACGCTGATAGCCATCCTCCTGGCGCTCCTCCCCGCCACGGCGCAGGTGCGGATCGTCCACAAGGGAGCGATGACGGGAAGTTTCATTCCCGGCCATCCCGGCGGGACTGCCGCCGAAAAGGAGGCCATCGACCTGGCCGCCCATTTCTTCCTCGCGGAATCCCTGACCCGGACCGCCCCTTGGGCGAAGGCCATCCGGAAGGGCGACATTGTCCTTTGCGAGACGGAAACGGAAGAGTACGGCGAGGACGGCTGCCGGATCGTCATCGACGACCGGAACGTCCGGATCTATGGGCACGGGAAGGGGCTGGTGTACGGCACGGTGGAATTCCTCAAAAGGTATGTCGGCATCGACTACTGGGGAGCCGGGGAGGCGTTCGAGCCCTTGCACAAGGAGCTCGTCCTGGATCCGGTCGATACCGTGATCACGCCCACCTTCCGCTATCGCCAGAGCCAGAACTATATGCTCCGGACGGATCCGCTGTACAAGACCTGGTACCACCTGGAGGAACCGTCCGAGGTCTTTGTCGCCAATTACTGGGTCCATACCTGCAACCGGCTGCTGCCCGCTTCCCGCTATGGGGCGGAGCATCCCGAGTATTACGCCTACTACAACGGGAAACGCAATCCCGGCAGCGCCAGCCAGTGGTGCATGTCCAACCCGGAGGTCTTGGAAATCGTCTGCGAAAGGCTGGACAGCCTGTTCAAGGCCTATCCCGACCGGAAGATGGTCAGCATCAGCCAGAACGACGGGTCTGATACCTATTGCCGATGCCCGGAATGCACCCGCATCATGGAAGAGGAGGGCGGCCCCTCCGGCCCGATCCTCCGCTTCATCAACGCCGTGGCGGACCGGTTCCCGGACAAGGAGATATCGACCCTCGCCTACCTCTTCTCCGTCCAACCACCCAGGAAGACGGTCCCCCGCGAGAACGTATCCATCATGCTGTGCGACATCGACTGCCGCCGGCAGACGGCCTTGACTGAGAACCCTTCCGGGCAGGAGTTCATGAAGGCGCTGGAGGGATGGTCGAAGATCTGCAAGAATCTGTTTGTGTGGGACTACGGCATCAATTTCGACAACTATCTCTCCCCGTTCCCGAACCTGTCGACGATCAAGGACAACATGGTCATCTTCCGCGACCATCACGTGAAGATGCACTTCTCGCAGATCGCCTCGGTCCGCGGCGGTGATTTTGCGGAACTCCGGTCCTATCTGGTCAATAACCTGATGTGGGACGCCGGGGCCTCGCTGGATTCGCTGGAGCACCGGTTCCTTACCCGCTACTACGGAAAGGCCGGCTGGCCTATCTACAAGTATATCAAGCTGATGGAGGGCGCCGCCGTAGGAACGGACGTGGATCTGTTCATCTATGACTCCCCCGTTTCCTACAAGGACAACATCCTTCGTCCGGAGCTGATGCGGCGCTACAACGCCCTGTTCGACGAGGCCGAAGCGGCGGTGGCCGGCGACCCGGTGCGCCTCGCCCGGGTGCGCCGCACCCGCCTCCCGCTCCAGTACTCCGCCCTGGAAATCGCCCGGACGGAACCGGACCGGGATCCGGAGGCTATCGGCCGGGCGCTGGACCTGTTCCAGGACCGCGCCTTGGAATTCGATGTCGAGATGCTCAACGAGCGGCACAATTCCCCGATAGAATATTGCAGGATGTACCGAAGCCGCTATCTGGGCGATTCCAAAGACAACCTGGCTTTCGGAAAGCCCGTCACCTACCTGGTCCAGCCCCGCCCCAAGTATCAGAAGCTGGGCGAAACCGCCTTGACGGACGGCATTTACGGCGGCACGACCTACGTGGAAAGCTGGGTCGGCTGGGAAGGGACCGACGGCGCCTTCATCATCGACCTGGGCGCCCCGACCGCCGTCCACAGCATCAGCGCCGACTTCCTGCACCAGCTCGGCGCCTGGATCCTCCTGCCGAAGCAGGTGAAATACAGCGTCTCCCTGGACGGGGAGCGCTACCGCTCCATCGCCGCCATCGACATTCCGGAGAGCCGCGCCACCGAGGTGGCCTTCGTTCCGGTGGAAGCCTCCTGCGACTGCGACGCCCGTTACATCCGGGTGGACATAACGGGCGTCAAAACCTGCCCCGAATGGCACTACGGCGTGGGCAATCCCTGCTGGTTCTTCCTCGACGAGGTGATCGTCAAATAATTATTTGCGTCCGGGACCGATCTCCTTTTGAAGGGAGTCTAAAGGGGCTATTTCGCAAACAGCTTTTTCTTCACGACCGCAAGAAGAGAAACCAGGTCAGGATGGCTTGAGCAAGGAGGATGACAGGAATGCCGAGGTTGAATTTCCGCTTTTGCGTTTTGTGCCGGAAGAGATACATCCCCACGAGCGCGCCGATGCTGCCACCGACGATGGACATCCAGATGAGCGTATCCTCCGGGATACGCCATTTCCCTCTACGGGCCTTCCATTTGTCAATCCCGAAGATCAGGAAGGTCAGGATATTGATGCCGATGAGGTATATGAAAAAAGCTCGCAAGGCTGTCCGGGTATTAGGCTGTTAATCGGCGTAAATATAAGTCAAATAGCCGAAAAGAAAAAGGGAAGAGTCCATGATGCAATGTACAAGTCAGACTTGTACGATTTCCCTTTCTGATTGCCGGTGCTTGTACAGGTCCATCGACGGGACCTATACAAGCGAAAACGACCGAAAATGCCCGTACCGGTCCAATGTCGGGACCTGTACGAGCACTGGGACAGGGGGCTGCGGAAAGGCCTGCCAGAAATTCCTGATTTTAAACACTTTACGAAATAAGAATCCGCAGGCCCACTGAAATAACAGAGGGTCTGCGGATTCTTCGTTTATAACTGATTGTCCAGCAAACGGTTCCCAAGCACGGGTCCGCAGACCCGCCACACGAGCCGTACGAACTCCGAATCACACCCCTTTCCAGGAGGCCGGGACGGGCGCTTCGAGGAAGATTTCCGTCTTCTTCACCGGGTGGATGAAGCGGATGGAGCGGGCGTGGAGGGAGATGCCGCCGTCGGGGTTGGAACGGGGGGCGCCGTACTTGAGGTCGCCCTTGATGGGGCAGCCGATGTGGGCGAGCTGGCAGCGGATCTGGTGGTGGCGGCCGGTGAGAAGTTCCACTTCTACCAGGTGGTACCGCTCGGTGCTCTTCAAGAACGTATACTTGAGCTTCGCCTCCTTGGCCTCTCCCCCGGGGCCCTTGGCGATGAAGGATTTGTTGAGTTTTTCGTTGCGGGTCATCCAGTCGGTGAGCAGCGCCGTCTCCGGCGACGGCTTGCCGCAACAGAGTGCCCAGTAAGTCTTGTGGACCTCACCTTCCCGGAACATCGCATTCAGCCGCTCCAGGGCCTTGGACGTCTTCGCGAACAGGCAGATGCCGCTCACGGGACGGTCCAGGCGGTGAGGGACGCCCATGAACACCTGGCCGGGCTTGGCGTCGCGCTGGGCGATGAAGGCCTTGAGCGTCTCGCTCACCGGCTCGTCGCCCGTCTTGTCGCCCTGGACAATCTCACCTGCCCGTTTGTTGAAAACGAGCAGGTGGTTGTCTTCAAAGAGAATCCGGGACGCGAGGTCCCGGAATTCCCGTTCGTCAAGCGTTCTGTAAACGCTCATCCTAGATGAAGATGTACTTGCAGATGAACAGCGCGGCAAGGACCCACATGGTCGGGGAAATCTTTTTGAACTTGCCCGCGCAGGCGTTCAGGAGCACGTAGGAGATCACGCCGAGGAGGATACCGTCGGAGATGGAGTAGGCGACGGGCATCATCAGGATGGTGATGAACGCCGGGATGCTCTCGGAGTAGTTCTCCCAGTCGATCTTCGCGACCGGGCTCATCATCATCACGCCGACGATCACCAGGGCCGGAGCCGTGGCGGCGCCGGGGATGGCGAGGAAGATCGGGGAGAAGAGGAGGGCCAGGGCGAAGAGGATCGCGACCGTGAAGGCGGTGAGGCCGGTACGTCCGCCCTCGCCCACGCCGGAAGCGCTCTCGACATAGGTCGTGGTGGTGGAGGTGCCGAGGCAGGCGCCGCAGACGGTGGCGATGGAGTCGGCCATGAACATCTTGTCGATGCCGTCCACATTGCCCTTCTCATCCACCATGCCGGCCTTCTGGGAAACACCGATGATGGTGCCCATCGTGTCGAACATGTCGATGAACAGGAAGGTGAAGACGACGGCGAGCATGTCCCAGCTCAGGATCTGGCTCCACTCGAACTGCAGGAAGATGGGCGCGACGCTGTCCGGGGCGGAGATGACACCGGAGAACTTCGTCAAGGCCTCGCCGGAGGCGGGATCCTTGATGAACAGGCCGATGATTGCGGTCACGAGGATACCGATCAGGATGCTGCCCTTGACTTTCAGGATGACGAGGGCGCCGGTGATGACGATACCGATGATGCCGAGCAGGGCGGCGCCGTGGGTGATGTCACCGAGGGAGACGAGGGTGGAGTCGTTGTTCGCGATGATACCGGCGTTCTGCAGGCCGATGAAGGCGATGAACAGGCCGATACCCGCGCCGATGGCATGCTTGAGCGAGAGCGGAATCGCGTTCAGGATCCAGGAACGCACCTTCGTGAGCGTGAGGATGATGAACAGGAGACCCTCCAGGAACACGGCCGTCAGGGCGAACTGCCAGGAGTGTCCCATCGTGAGGCACACCGTGAACACGAAGAAGGCGTTCAGGCCCATGCCCGGGGCGAGGGCGAACGGCTTCTTGGCGTAGAACGCCATCACGAGCGTACCGATGAGGGCTGCGAGGGCGGTGGCGGTGAAGACCGCGCCCTTGGGCATGTCCAGGGCGCTGAAGATGCTCGGGTTGACGGCCAGGATGTAGGCCATCGTCAGGAACGTGGTGATGCCCGCGACAATCTCAGTCCGGACATTGTGCTTCTCGGCGTCAAAGCCGAAAGCCTTTCCCAGGAACTTGCTCATAGGTCAGCGATTAGAAAACCCACTTGGTACCGATGCAAGGCATCACATGGAAGCCTTGCATGCCGGCGAAATTGTAGCTGAGCTCCACCTCGCCGCCGATGTTGAAGTGGTCGAAGAGCTGGAACCAGAGCTGCGGCTCGGAGAGGATCACGAGATTGTCATACTCGCACCAGAAATCCACGAATCCGGAGAAGCGGAGACCGCCCAGGCCAAACAGGTCCTGGCAGCCCCAGACGGCGGTAAACTGCATGGGAACCTTGGAAGGCATGCCCACGAACTTCTTGTACAGGAGCTTCAGGTTCAGCGTGTTGTTGAAGTCACCGCTGTGCAGGAACCAGTCCACACCGAAGAGGAAGGCGCTATTCACCGGGAAGGCCGTACCCAAGCCATAGGCGGGGGTATTGGTCGCCATACCGAAACCGCCGTTGTATTCGACCTGGAGGCTCAGCGGTGCCAAGGCGGTGTCACCCCAGAAATTCAGGCAACGGGCAATCTCGAAATAGGTGTTGCTCGGAGAGATGATCTTGTTTCCATCCCGGTTGTTGTAGTCGTAGTCGATGAAGAAGAAGGTGTTGCCCCAGTTGTCCTGGTGGAAACCTTCCAACGTGGTGGTGAAATGTTTACGGCCGAAGTCGTAAAAGGTCTGGAAGTTGGTCTGCGCATGGACGGTTACGCCCAGTGCCAATGCTGCGACGGCAGCAAAAAGGTGTTTGGTGGACATAAAACGTGGTTTAGGAAGAATTATTCGGATTTTTTGTCTTTTCGGAGAGACGGGTTGATCTCGAAGTCGACGGCCTTGTCACCCTTCGGGTTCTTCCCGAACTCATAATCTTTTCCCGGCAGGATGGCGTTCAGCAGGATGCCCACAAGGGCGGCGACGGCGAGGCCGCTGAGGGAGGTGAAGCCCAGGGAGATGCTGTCGTTCGCGCCGTACTTGATGCCGATGGCGAGCACCAGGATGAGGGCGGCGATGATGACGTTGCGGGAGGAGGTGAAATCGACCTGGTTGTCCACGATGTTGCGCACGCCCACGGCGGAGATCATACCGTACAGGACCAGGGAGACGCCGCCGATGGTGGCCGCCGGCATGGAGGCGATCAGGGCGGAGAACTTCGGGCAGAAGGACAGGACGATGGCGAAGCACGCGGCGATGCGGATCACGCGCGGGTCATAGACCTTGGTGAGGTTCAGTACGCCGGTATTCTCGCCGTAGGTGGTATTCGCCGGGGCGCCGAACAGGGAGGCCAGGGCGGTAGCGAGACCGTCGCCCATCAGGGTGCGGTGCAGGCCGGGATCTTCCAGGTAGTTGATGCCCACGGTGGAGGAGATGGCGCACATGTCGCCGATGTGCTCGATCATCGTGGCGAGGGAGATCGGGAGGATGGCGATGATGGCCGAGACCACGAGGCCCCAGTTCGGATCCTGGAACACGTGGAAGGCGGTGTTCTGCCACTGGAAAGGAACGCCGATCCAGGCGGCTTCCTTCACCGCGCTGAAGTCACAGAGGCCGAAGCAGGCTGCCACGATGTAGGAGCCCAGCACACCCAGGAGGATGGGGATGATCTTGATCATCTTCTTGCCCCAGATGTTGCACACGATGATGATCAGGATCGCGAGCAGGGCGATCCACCAGTTCTGCGTGCAGTTCTGGATGGCCGATCCGGACAGGGTCAGACCGATCGCGATGATGATCGGGCCCGTCACGATGGGCGGGAAGAACCGCATCACCTTCTTCGCGCCGAAGGCCGCGAACAGGCCGGCGAGCACGAAATAAAAAAGGCCTGCGCAGAAGACTCCGATGCAGGCGTAGGGAAGGGACTGGGCGGTGGAAAGACCTTGGGCTTCACCCATCGAGACGACGGCGGCATACCCGCCGAGGAACGCGAAGGACGAGCCGAGGAACGCCGGGACCCGCATCTTGGTCAGGAGGTGGAACAGGAGGGTGCCGAGACCTGCGAAAAGCAGGGTGGCAGACATGGAGAGACCGGTGATGACCGGGACCAGGACCGTGGCTCCGAACATGGCGAACATGTGCTGGAGACCGAGGGTAAGCATCTTCCCGGTACCGAGGGTCCGGGCATCGTAGATGGCTTGCTGCTGCTGTGACATTATGGTAGGTTTATAGGTTGTCCTTGCGAGGGGGGTCCAATAACCGTAAACAAAGGTAACTTTTTCCTCCCGAAATAGCCAATCAAGTTTTCCACAGGGACTTGTTGATAACTTGTCTCCAAACGCCCTATGTTTCACTTTATAAGCGTTATTCATCTTTCCTATAATTATTCTAATGGATATTCATACAATTCAAAGAAAGTGTTATCTTTGTACTATGGAACTACATGTCGTCAACGAAACCGCCCGCCTGCGGGAAGTCGTCCTCGGAATGCCCTGGGCGAACGGGCCCGTCCCGTCCCTGTCTGAGACCTTTGACAGCAAATCCTACGAATCCGTCCTGAACGGGACCTACCCTGCCGAACAGGACATCGTCGCCGAGATGGGCGCCTTCGAGGCCGTGCTCAAGAAGTACGGCGTGAAGGTGTACCGTCCCGCCCTCGTACCGGACTGCAACCAGGTCTTCGCCCGCGACGTCGGCTTCGTCATCGACGACAAGATCATCGTCTCGAACATCATCCCCGACCGGCAGGACGAGATCGACGCCTACGGGGACATCTACCGCCAGATCCATTACAAGAACATCTACAACCTTCCCGAGACCGTCCATGTGGAAGGCGGGGATGTCGTCCTGTACGACAACATCATCTTCCTGGGCCAGTACGACTTCCTGGACTATCCGTCGGTGAAGACGGCCCGCACGAACCGCCTCGCCCTGGACTACCTGAACATGATCTTCCCCTCGAAGACCATCATCCCGCTGAACCTCCGCAAGAGCGACACCAACCCCTACGAAGGCATCCTGCACCTGGACTGCACCTTCATGCCGGTGGGCCGGGGCAAGGCCATCATCTACCGGGACGGCTTCATGAATCCGCGTGACGCCGACCACCTGGTGGAACTGTTCGGAAAGGAGAATGTCTTCGAGCTGACGAAGGAGGAAATGTACTGGATGAACTCCAACATCTTCTCCATCAGCGAGGACGTCGTCGTGACGGAGGAGCATTTCACCCGGCTGAACGCGCATCTGCGGGAGGCCTGGGGCATGACCGTCGAGACGGTCCCCTACCGCGAGATCTCCAAGATGGGCGGCCTCCTGCGCTGCTCCACCCTGCCCCTCCGCCGGGACTGAACCGGAACCACAACCTACACTAAACGATATGACCACCAAGAAGTACACCGCCGCCGAGCTCATCGAGATGGAGCAGAAATACGGCGCACACAACTATCACCCGCTGCCCGTCGTCCTGGAAAGGGGCGAGGGCGTCTATGTCTGGGACGTGGACGGCAAGCGCTACTATGATTTCCTGTCGGCCTATTCCGCCGTCAACCAGGGACACTGCCACCCCAAGATCGTGAAGGCCCTCTGCGACCAGGCCCAGAAGCTGTGCCTGACCTCCCGTGCCTTCTACAACGACTGCCTGGGTCCCTACGAGAAGATGGCCACCGAGTACTTCGGCTATGACAAGCTCCTGCCGATGAACTCCGGTGCCGAAGCCGTCGAGACATCCCTCAAGCTGGCCCGCCGCTGGGGTTACAAAGTGAAGGGCATCCCCGAGAACGAGGCCCTCATCATCGTGGCGGACGGCAATTTCCACGGCCGGACCATCACCATCGTCACCATGTCCAACGACCCGGACAGCTATTCCCAGTACGGTCCCTTCACGCCCGGTTTCGTCCACATTCCCTATGACGACACCGAGGCGCTGCGCAAAGTGCTGGACGAGAAGGGTGACAAGGTTTGCGCCATGATCGTCGAGCCCATCCAGGGCGAAGCCGGTGTCTATGTCCCGCACGAGGGCTATCTCAAGGAATGCTATGACCTGTGCCACGCGCACAACGTCCTGTTCGTCGCCGACGAGGTGCAGACGGGCATCGGCCGCACCGGCAAGCTGTTCGCCTGCGACCATGAAGGCGTGCGCCCGGACATGGTCACCATCGGCAAGGCCCTCTCCGGCGGCGCCCTGCCCGTTTCCGCCGTCCTCGCCGACGATGAGATCATGCTCACCATCGGCCCCGGCGAGCACGGGTCCACCTTCGGCGGCTTCCCGCTGGCGGCCAAGGTCGCCGTCGCCGCCCTTGAGGTCATCCGGGACGAGCACCTGACCGAGAACGCCGCCCGCCTGGGCGTGATCTTCCGCGAGGAGATCGCCAAGATCAAGAGCCCGTTCTTCAAGTTCGTCCGTGGCAAGGGCCTGCTGAATGCGGTCGTCACCGAGCCGCAGAACGGCATCGAGGCCTGGGACATCTGCCTCAAGCTCGCGGAAAAGGGACTGCTCGCGAAGCCGACGCACCGCCATATCATCCGTTTCGCGCCGCCGCTCGTGATCACTGAGGAGCAGCTGCGGGAGGCGATCGGCATCATCAAGGACGTCTTCGAGTCGCTATGAGACCTTTAGCCGTGCTCGCCTTCGGCGGCAACGCGCTGCTCAGAAGCAACCAGAAAGGCACCTACGAGGAACAGTTCCAGAACGTCGAGAACACCTGCCGGCAGATCCTCCCGCTCATCCGGTGGGGCTATGACATCGTCATCTGCCACGGGAACGGTCCCCAGGTAGGCAACGTCCTGCTCCAGCAGGAGGCCGGCCGACACGCCTTCGGGCTTCAGGAAATGCCCATGGACGTGTGCGGCGCGGAGACCCAGGGGGCCATCGCGTACATGATCGAGACGGCGATGGACCGCGTCCTGTACGCGGGCGGCATCACCACCCGCCGGGTCATCTCCCTGGTGACGCGGGTGGAAGTCGACCCCAAGGACCCGATGTTCCAGAATCCGACCAAACCCGTGGGCCCGTTCTACCCGGCCGAAGAAGCGGAACGCCTGGCCGTCGAGACCGGCGCCGTATATAAGGAGGACCCGAAGGGACGCGGCTGGCGCAAGGTCGTGCCCTCCCCCGCCCCAATGCACATTTCCAACGTTGACATCGTCTCCCGGCTCGCCCGCGAGGGAAAGATTGTCGTCACCTGCGGGGGCGGCGGCATCCCCGTCATCTGGGAGGCCGGCGGCTACAAGGGGGTGGAAGCAGTCATCGACAAGGACCTCGCTTCGGCCCTGTGCGCCTGCCAGATTGGCGCGGACGCCCTGTACATCCTGACAGACGTCCCGAAGGTCTATATCAATTTCCGGAAACCCGGGGAAAAGGCCCTGGACACCCTCACGGTCGCCCAGGCCGAAAAATATCTGGCCGAAGGCCAGTTTGCGGAAGGATCGATGGCGCCGAAGGTCCGCGCAGGCATACATTTTGTGCGCAAAGGGGGCGACCAGTGCGTCATCACCGAGGCCGGGCAGCTCGGCAATCCTGCCTGCGGAACCCGAATCATACTCAAGTAATTATGGCATACGAGCTTCACGGCCGCAGCTTCCTCAAGCTGCTTGACCTCACTCCCCAGGAAATCCAGTACCTGCTGGACCTCGCCCGCGACCTCAAGCGCGCCAAGCGCGAAGGGACCGAGCGCCCCACGATGACCGGCAAGAACATCGCCCTCATCTTCGAGAAAACCTCCACCCGCACTCGCTGTGCCTTCGAGGTCGCCGCCCATGACCAGGGCGCGCACGTGACCTACCTAGGCCCCACCGGTTCCCAGATCGGCATCAAGGAATCCATGAAGGACACCGCCCGTGTGCTGGGTCGGATGTTCGACGGAATCGAGTACCGTGGTTTCGCCCAGACGACCGTCGAGCAGCTCGCGGCGTATTCCGGCGTCCCCGTGTGGAACGGCCTCACCAACGAGTTCCACCCGACGCAGATTCTCGCCGACTTCCTCACGATGACCGAACACAGCGAGAAGCCGTTGAAGGACATCTCCTATGCGTATCTGGGCGATGCCCGCTTCAACATGGGCAATTCCCTGCTGGTGGGCGGTGCCAAGATGGGGATGGACGTGCGGATTGTCGCCCCGAAGTCCCTGCAGCCGGCCCCGGAACTGGTTGCGCAGTGCCAGGCCATCGCCAAGGAAACGGGCGCCCGCATCACAATCACGGACGACGTGGATGCCGGCGTAAAAGGCTGCGACTTCGTGTACACGGACATCTGGGTGTCCATGGGCGAGCCCGCCGAAGTCTGGAAGGAGCGCATCGACCTCCTGATGCCCTACCAGGTCAATGCGAAACTCATGGAGCGCACCGGCAATCCGGATTGCAAGTTCATGCACTGCCTCCCCTCCTACCACAACCTGGAGACGCAGGCCGGCCGGGACGTCTACAAGCAGTTCGGGCTGGACGGTGTCGAGGTGACCGAGGACGTGTTCGAATCCCCGAACAGCATCGTCTTCGACGAGGCGGAGAACCGCATGCATACCATCAAGGCCGTCATGGTCGCCACCCTGGGAGAGTAGCCTTATGAACCGTACCGACATCTTTCGCAAGGAGGTCCGCCAGGTCCTCGAGAACAACATCCTGAATTACTGGCTTACCTTGAAGGACCCGCACGGCGGGTTCTACGGGGAGGCCGACGGCACCGCGGAGATCCAGTACGGCGCACCGCGCGGCGTCATCCTGAACGCCCGCATCCTCTGGGCCTTTTCCGCCGCCTACCGGGCGCTCCGCAAGACGGAATACCTGGTGGCGGCCGTCCATGCCCGGGACTATTTCCTGGAGCATTTCTGCGACCACCGGTACGGTGGCGTATACTGGAGCGTGGACGCCTCGGGCAAGCGCCTGGAGACCAAGAAACAGCTCTACGCGCAGGGATTCGCCATCTATGGCCTCAGCGAACTGTTCAAGGCCACCCGCGACGACGAAGTCCTGAAGAATGCCGTCAACCTGTTCCAGATCGTGGAATCCCGTTTCAAGGATCCGGAGAACGGCGGTTACGTCGAAGCCCTCGCCCGCGATTTCACCCCGCTCGAGGACATGTCCCTCAGCGCCCACGACATCAACGCCGACAAGACGATGAACTCGCACCTGCACCTGCTCGAGGCCTATGCGAACCTCTACCAGGTGTGGCCGGACAAGGCCCTCCGTGATGCGGTCAAGGAGCTCCTGGAAATCGTCTGCGACAAGGTGATGGGCCCGGACGGGCACCTGCAGCTGTATTTCCAGCGTGACTGGACCGTCATCCCCGGCGCCGTGTCCTACGGGCACGACATCGAGACCTCCTGGCTCGCCCTCGAATGCGCTTCAGCCATCCACGATATCGACGTGGTGAACCGTGTACGGCCGGCGGCCGCCCTGATGGGCAAGGCCGGCAACGAAGGCCTCCGCAGCGACGGATCGATGGTTTACGAGAAACTGGAGGACGGCACCCTGGACCTTTCCCGCCAGTGGTGGGTCCTCGCCGAGTCCGTCGTCGGCAATCTCTGGCTGTGGAAGTACCACGGTGACCTCGAGGCCCCGGACCGCGCCCTCGCCACCTGGGCCTACATCCGCGACAATCTCGTGGACTTTGACAACGGCGAATGGTTCTGGGCCATCCATCCCGACGGCACGCCTGACAAGGACTCCCCGAAGGCCGGCTTCTGGAAATGCCCCTACCACAACACCCGGATGTGCCTCCAGGTATTGGAACTCGTTTAATGAAAGAAACTCAGGCTGGAAAGCCTGAGTTTCTAGTCTATCCCCTGACGGACGGGATTCTACTTGGGGTATTCGCGGTTTTTCTTCCGCAACCTCGCGCACCAGGTACTCGGAGACTCCTGCATCACGGCCTTGAAGGCCTGGTTGAAGGTGGTGCCCGAGTGGAAACCGGCCAAAGAGCCGAGTTCCGACACCGTGAGCGACTTGTTCCTCCGGAACAGCTCCATCGCGTACATCACCCGATAATAGTTGATATAGCTGCGGAAATTCTTTCCGGAGTAGTAGTTGATGGTCTTGGAGAGATACACCTTGTTGGTAAACAGCACGCTCGCAAGGTCACCCAGGGAGAAGGACTCCACCAGGAACGGCTTGCGGTCCGCCATGTACCGGCAACACCTGTCGTAAAGAAACTGGTCGACCACAGCAGGCCCGTCTGCCTGTGATTCGGTGTTGCCTCCCTGCTTAGCGAGGGAAGACTGCCGCTGCACGGTCTCGTGGTGAGCCCGGCTGCGGCCCAAGAGGTACACTCCAGTCAGGAGGACCGGAGCGAAAAACAGCATCAGGATCATTGGCATAAGCTGACGGTTTTTCGCCCCTCAGGGGAAGACTTTTATTTTCCTTTGATGGCCTCGAACCCGCGCCCATACACGCCGTTCACGGAGGAGACGGACAGGAAGGCGTTCGGGTCGATGGCCTTGATTTGCCTCAGGAACAGGTTGACATCTGTCTTGCGGGTGATCACCATCAGGACCTCGGCCGGTTCCTTGGTGTACCAGCCCTTGCCGTCCAGGACGGTAACGCCCCGGTGCAGGTCATGGGTGATGGAATCGGCGATCTCCGCATAGTGCTTGGACAGGATGAACAGCTGCACGCTCTGCTGGGAGCCGGACAGGTAACTGTCGATGACCCGCCCGTTCACCGTCACCAGGATAAGGCCGTAGATGACCGTCGTCACCTTCTCGGAGAACGGCATCAGATGCGTGAGCGGCTGTCCGTCCGGGCCCAGAAGCTGCTTTCCCGTCTCCGGATCCAGGTCCGGGACAATGGAAGGGATCAGCAGGGAGGACAGGATGATGACGAAGTCGATGTACAGGATCACCTTGCCCGGCGACACGTTCCGGTACTTGGTGTAGATGAGCGCGATGATGTCCGTGCCGCCCGTACTGCCGCCGTTGGAGATAGACATGCCGATGCCGATGCCGGCCATCAGGCCGCCGCAGAGGGTGGACATCAGCTTGCCGTTCTGCAGGGCCAGCGTCTGGATGATCTCCGTGGGGATGAGGTCCGGCAGGAACCGCAAGCCGACAGAGGCCAGGATGATTGCGTAAATGGTCTTCGCGCCGAATCCCATGCCGATCACCACCATCGCGAGGATGATCAGGATGGCGTTCAGGACGAAGTAGGAATAACCCATCTGGATCGCTCCGCCCGTGGCGTACTGGATCATCGAGGAGATACCGGAAACGCCGCCGCCCACCAGGTTGTTGGGCATCAGGAACAAGGCCCATCCCGTCACGTAGATCAGGATGCCGAGGGTGACGAGCGCCCATTCCTTGGCGACAGTCCAGAAAGACTTTTTGAGTACTGGCATAGGTTATTGGTTTTTCTTCTTGCGCGGAAGGCCCACCTTCATCTCGTCGAAGCCTTCGCCGAAAACATTATTCGCGGGGACGACCGTCACGAACGCCTTGGAATCGATGTCCTTGACGCATTTCACAAGCTCCGAAAGCTCCGTCCGCCGGAGCATGACCATCAGCACGAGGCGGTCCTGCTGCGTATACCAGCCCATGGCCTTGAGGGCCGTAACCCCGCGTTCCATGCGCTTGGTGATGTAGTCGCCGATCTCTCCGATCCGGTCCGAGAAGATGATCACCTGCACGGTGGAATCCTTGCCCAGGATGATCAGGTCCAGCACATAGGAGCAGACGCCCATGGTGATGTAACCGTACACCACGTCCGTGAAGCAGTGCCCCGGGACCAGGATCAGCAGGGTGATCACGACGAAGTCCGCATACAGGTAGAAGCGGCCGACGGTGACGGGCCAGAACTTGTTCACGATCAGGGCGAGGATGTCCGTGCCGCCCGTGGAACCACCCCGCATGATGATCATCGCCAGGCCGACGGCCTCCAGGAGACCGCCGATGATGGGGACCAGGATCGCTTCCTTCACATGCAGCGCATTCCCTTCGATGGACCAGAGCCACGACATGTTCTCACTGCCGAGGACCCGGAACAGGGCGGTGGACAGCAGGATG
>JAEEGK010016692.1_pt1 | contig 16093 bp, 10 predicted proteins | sample 8958771 | NCBI WGS metagenome assembly JAEEGK01 (sample SAMN16246547, study PRJNA631951) | gut metagenome | biome: gut microbiome; feature: rumen; material: SC-attached | host: Bos | place: Iran: Karaj | collected 2018-10
TTTATAATTTGCTTATTTGAAAAAGATTCAATTGTATTTAAATTTTGTTCATAATTGTTATTTATTGGAACATTCGATAATATATTAAATCTTTGGATAATTTGTATTTGTAAATTATCATTATTATATAATTCTTTTGGTTGGGTATTTTCAGAAATGTATATCATTTTATTTTTTAATAAATCTATATTTTTTCTGAATTCTTTTAACTTCAAATGTAATTCAAGTATTATATTATCTTTTTCTTCTATTATTTTTTTCAATTTTAATATTTCATTTTCATTATTTATTATTTCTCTGCTTTTATTTTTATAATTAAATTTATAATCTTTAATGTTGTTATATATATCTTTATTTAAAATTATTTTGTTTTTTTCATTAAAATCATTTATTTAAATTTATTTTAATTTATATTATTTTATTTATACACATAATAAAAAATATAAAAATAATATTTATATATATTTAAAATTTATTATTTAAAATTAATTTTATAATTTTATATTAAAAAATTATAAAATAATTATTTTATAATTAATTTATATATACTATTTATAATGAAAATAATATAAATTTTATAAATATTTATTTTAAATCTAAATATAAATATTTTTTTTCATAAAATTATAAATAATATTTCTTATTAATATATTTCATTTTAATTAAACAATACATACAAATATTTTTTAAAATAGATAGAAAAATATATTTTTCGTATAATTAAAATTTCAATGGTTTTATATAAACAATAGTTGTAAATTTACTTCTTACTCTCATTGTAGTTGTAATATTTATATATTTTTTTTTATTTTTATTATTACATTCTGGTTCAATATTATTATTATTATTTTCAGGAACACATAAAAAAGAAAAATTTTCATTATTTTTATTATTTTCTTCATTTAATTTTTCTTTTTTATTTAAATCATTTATATTATTATTATTACAATTCATAAATAAATGATTAATAAAAATATGTTTTGGAATAGTAATATTTTTATAATCATAAGAATACAAATTTTTTTCATCATTTACATTTAAAAATTTAGAATTTCCTAAAAAATTTTGATTCGTATTAAAATTTACATTCATTTTATAATTAAAAAATGAAGGTAAAATTGGAATTTTAAAATTATAAGAATTAGGAAAATAATTTCCATAATTTTTTTTTTTATATTCAACATTAGAAATATTTTTACTACTCGAACGGGTTTTAATTTTATTATTATTAAAAGAAACATTAGAATTATTTTTTTTATTTTTATTAATTTTATCATTCATAATTTTTGTATTATCAATTTGATTATTAGCATTATTATTTTCATCAAAAACAATTTCATAATAATTAGAACAATTCCAATTTCCGTCAACAATGAATTTAAATTGAAAAATTCCTTTTGGTAAATACAATAATAGTTCAAAATTATTATTATTATTATTTTTATTCATAGCAAATTGATGAGCCCAATTGCAAAAAGAACCAGTTATTAATACATTTTTTCCTCCTTCTTTCCATTCAAAAATTGTTGGAATTTTAATTTCTTCTTGAGTTAAATTTTCTTCTTCAATTAATTTTTTATTTATTTTTTTCTCATTTGTTGATGATGAATTTGATTTTGAAAAATTCGATGAATAATTTATTGAACTATTTGAAAATGAAGATTTACTTTGGGAATTTTTTGATTTTGTTTTTATATTTTTATGAAGTTCTTGACTTGAATTATGTTGACTTCCCATAATAATTTCAGATAATAAAATAAAAATAAAATTTATTTTTTTTTTAAATATTTTTTTATAAAATTTTTTTATTAATTTAATTTATTTTATATTTATAAAAAAATATTATTTATAATATAAATATTATTTATTAAACATTTTTTTTCATTTATAAATTTAATTTATAATTTTTTTTTCAACAAAATTATCAAAAAATGATGAAATATTTAAATATGAATTTTTATTAAATTTTAAATAAACTTCTGATTTTTTATAATTTTTAAATATTTTATTTAAATAAAAATTATTTAAAGTCTTTTTTGATATTAATAAACAATTATTAAAATCATTTTTTTTATAACCAGAATAAAAAATTAAATTAGAATTCCAAATAAAAATTTCTTCTTTAAAAAATATTTTTCTAGCTAAATAATAACAACTTGCTGCTTTTATACTATTTTTAAACTTACAAAAATTAATATTATAAATACAAATTTCAATAAAAAATTGAGCCAAATAAAAAATTTTTTTATTATTAAAATCACCTGAAATAAAATGAAATCTATTTAAAAAAAAATATGAACTCACAGTTAAACATTCAAAATTTATTAATTTTAAAATATTAAATTCCATTTTAATAATTTCTTCTTTTTTAATAATATTTTGATAAAATTCTTTTGATAAATATATAAAATCTGCTATTAAAGGTGGATAAATTTCTTCATATTTTGTAGAAATTAACATTAAAGTACAATTTAAAATTTGAATATTTTTTTTATCATTCAAATCAATTTCATTATTTTCTATTAAAAATCTGTCTAATAAATTAATAGATAAATAAAATGATTCTTCTTTTAATTTAAATTCAGTACAAATTCTTGAAAAAAATTCAATTGATGTAATTCTTATTTTTTCATTTATTTTTTTATTATTAAATTTTGAATAATTTGGTGAATTTATTTCTTCTGTTAATAAACAATTTTCATAAATAATATTTGAATATTCATTTAAATTTTGAGGATTATTTTTATTTTCATTATTATTATTAAAATTATTTGATATTTTTATTTTTTTATTTGATTTTTGTTCATTTTTTATTATTTCTTTATTATTAAAATTAACATTTTTATCATTTTTTTTATAAAAATCTTGATTGTATTTTTTTAAATTATTATTTAAATTAGTAATGTCTTTTAAAATTTTATTTTCTTTTATTATTTTAATATTTTTATATTTTATAATTTCAATATTTTTATTTGAATTATTATTTTTTTTGATTATAATCTAAATTAAAATTATAATAAATTAATTTTACTTCATATTTTTTAAATGAGTCTTTTGGCTCATTTTTTTTTTCCATTTTTAAATTTAAATTTCAAATTTTATTATTTCTTTTAATTTAAATAATTAAATAATTTTTCTTTCTAAAAACAAATAATATTAATTTTCTTATTTATTTTTAATTAATAATTATAAAATTAAATATTTATTTTCAATAATTTTTTATACAAATTTTTAAATAAATAAATAAAATAAATAAAATTATATAAAATTAATATAAATAATAAATTAAATATATAATAAAAAAATAATATTTTAATACAAAAACATAATTAAAAAATTTTATTTCAAATAAAAAAATTAACAATAGCACCAATTTTCATCATCATTATTTTTATTAATTAAATTATTATTATTATTTAATTTAATTCCTTTTTTTTTATTTTCTTTTTTTTTATTTCCATCTAAAATATCTTTAATAAACTCCAAAAAACTATTTTCAATATTTTCCCCAGTCAAAGCACTCGTTTCATAATATTTAAATCCACTTTCTTTACTATATTTTAATCCTTCTTCTTTATTAACTTCTCTTATTAAATCAATTTTATTTCCTATAATAATAACATTCACATTATCTTCATTTTCATTATTATTATTATTATTTGTTTTTCCTAAATTATTATGAACTGAATCTATCCAAAATTGTAAATTTTCAAATGAGTCTTTTTTACTCACATCGAAAACTATTATTATTCCATCTGCGTTTCGAAAAAAAGATTTTGAAAGAGATTTAAAACGTTCTTGACCGGCTGTGTCCCAAATTTTAATTCGAATTAATTTGTTTGGGTTTGTTAGTTCAATGTCTTTTGAAAAAAAATCTATTCCTATTGTGGCTAAATAATTCCAAGAAAATTCATTTTTACAAAATCTTGTTAAAATCGAAGTTTTTCCTACTGTTGAATCACCTATAATTAATATTTTTAATTTTTCATCGTAGTTCATATTCATTTTATATTAAAATTATATGGGAAAATAAAATAATAATATAATAATATTATTATTATTTTTTTTTATTTAAATTAAATTTAAATTATATTTAAAAAAATTTATGTTTCAATATTATTATTATTAACATTATTATTATTATTAATATTATTATTATTATTATTTCTTGTATTTATTACACTTCCTATTTTTTCTGACCATGGTTCTCTATCTAAAGGACATTTATCATTTCCGCTTTCAAGCCATTTATAAATACAATGTAAATGAAAAAAATGTCCACAATTTCCTTCAATAGGTGGACAATCATCTCCAGGAATTTTACAATTTGGGCAGGGACATTCATAATTATTCATACAAATTGTACAATGTTCATTATCATCTAAATTCCAATTCCAATTTCCAACTAAATGAAATTTATTAATTTTAACTTTCATATATATAAAATAAATATATAAAATATAAAAAAAAATAAATAAACAATATTAATTATTATTATTTATAATATATTAATTATTATCTGGTTCAGTTTGTTCAAATTCTTGATTAACTTCATCTATTTTATTTTCATCTTCAATATTTTCTTTAGCTAAAGATGAATGAATTAATTGAATTTTTTCTTGTTTATTTTCAGCTTGATTAACTTCATATAATTTAAAAATATAAGTTGAGCCAATATTTAAATCTTTTGGAATAAATAAAGAAGGCAAAATAAATATTAAATCATCTGATGAAACAAATGTTGCATTTCCATTTTCAATTTTACTTAAAGTACATATAACTTTATTTAAATATTTGTTATTTCCGTTGTTTTCATCATCTGAATCAAATGAATTTCTGTTTAGATTATTATTTAATGATGAATATGAATCGGATTTTTTTAGATTTTTGTTTTCTAAATTTAAATTCTTATCGGAAAAACTATTATTATTTGAAATTGAATCATTTTTTTGAAATTCATAATTTTCTGATTCAAAAATTTCAATTTCTTTTTCTAATGTTTTTTTAAATAATTTTTTAAAATTTGTTTGATCTTCATTTTCTGATTTAATAGGTTTTTTTATTTCATGATTTTTTAGAATTTTTGTTATTTTGTTATTTAAATTTAAAATTTCATTTAAAGAATTTTTTTTTCGAAATGATAAATTATTTTCTATTATTTTATTATCATCATTATCATTATTATTATTATTATCTATATTTAATTTGTTTATTGTTTCCTTATTATTTTTAATATTATTATTTAATTCATTTTTGTCTAAAGAAAATTTTTTATTAAAAATTCCACTTCGAAAAACAACTTTATCTGTTAAAACATTAATATCATCTGATTTTTTTGTTGATGAATTACTTAAATCCATAAAAAAAATTATATATTTAATTTTATATTTAAAATATATTAAAGAGATTATAATAATAATAATAAATTTAAAAAATATTATTATTATTATTTTTAATAATATTTTTATAAAATTATTTTAAAAAATATTTATGTCTTTTAATAACGATTATAATAATAATAATAGTAATATTAATAATTCTAAAAATATAAATAATGAAGATTATCAAAAAATTAGAGAAAAATTAAAATTTAACATTTCAGAATATATAATAGAAAAATACATAAATTTCGGACATTTAGGTCATTATCATTTTTGTCACAGAAAAAAATCAGAAATAATAAAATTCATAAAAATCTTTAAAAAATCAACAATAATAAAATTCAATAAAAATAATCGATTATTAGAAGAATTTGAATGGTATTTATTTTTTTCAAACTCTCATTTATTACCAACAATAAGAGGAATAACAATAAATGATCCAAAATACATAGGCTTTTTATTTGATTTTATTCCGGGTGGAACAATAAGAACATTATTAGATAGATTTACAACATTAACATTAGAACAAGCGAAATTTTATATTGCGAATTTATTAATAATTTTAGATTATTTACATAAAAATAAATTTTTATACAGAGATTTAATACCTGAAAACATTTTAATAAAAGAAAATGGTTATGTAACTTTATTAGATTTTTCATATGCAAAAAAAATTGAAGATAATAATAATTTATATACAAATACTTTAATTGGAAAACCAAATTACATTCCACCTGAAATGATTTTAAATAAACCTTACAATCAAAGTTGTGATTTTTGGGCTTTGGGGATTATTTTATATGAATTATTATGTGGGTTTGATCCTTATAGAAATAAAGATCCTATTATGATTTATCAAAATATTTTAGAAGAAAAAAAAACTTTTCCTAAAAATTTGGATAGAGATGCGAAATTTTTAATTAATCATTTGTTGAATAATAATCCTCAAAAAAGATATGGATGTTTAAAAAATGGAATTAAAGATATTAAAGATCATAGAGTTTTTAATGATTTTAATTGGGAAAAATTGGAAAAAGAAGATGTTATTGCTCCTTTTATACCGAAAATTAATAATTCTCAAGATATTTATTATTACAGTAGTGATAAAAGAAATAAACTTTTATTTGAAAAATATGATAAAATAAAAGAAATAAAAGATGCAGAAAAAATTGAAAGAGAAAAAGAAATTTTAGATAATAAAGATAAAAAAAAAGATAAAAAAATAGAATTTAATACAGGAATTGATTTAATTGATAGTGACACTGAAGCAATAAATTATTCAGAAGAAGATGATATTTTTCAAAAATGGTAAAAAAAAATAATTTTTTTTTAATATAAATTATAATTTAATTAATATAAAATTATATTCTTAAAATAATTGAAATTTTTTTATGTCTTTAAATGTACAAAAATTAAATTATTTAAATGCTTTTCATTTATTTGATAAAAATCATGGTGGAATAATTTCAATAGAAAAATTAAAAGAATTTTTAAATAAATTAAATTTATTTCCGAATGAAAATGATTTAAAACAAATGATTAAATCATTTAATGAAAATAATAAAAATTTTATTGATTTTGAAACTTTTGAAGAAAAAATGAAAAAATATGAAGAAATTGATGAAGAAAATGAATTAATAAATTTTTTTAAAATTTTTGATAAAAAAAATAATGGAAAAATAAATAAAAAAGATTTATTTAATATTTTAAAATATTTTTCAGATGAAACATTAACAAATAAAGAAATAGAAGAAATTATTTTTGAATTAGATGAAGATTTTGATGATTTTATAAATTATGAAAAAATAATAAAAATATTAAAAGAAAAAAATAATTTTAAATAAAATTTTAATAAAATAATAATAATAATATTATTAAATAATTAATAATAATAATTTTATTTTTTTTTATTTACACATAAAATTATTTATTTGATTTATGAGGACTCAAAGTTTGTGCTATTATTTGACCTATGTCTTCATTTTGTTTTTGAATTTCGTTATTGATTTTATTTTCTTTTTTTATATTATTAATTTCATTTGATAATTTTTCAATTTCTTTTATTAAATTAAAATTATTTAATTTTTCTTCATTAAATTTTAATTCTAAATTTTCAAAATTTTCTCTTAAAATTTTAATTTCTTTATTTTTTTCATTTAAACTTTCATTAATTTGTTCATTTACAATTTCTAATTTTGGATCTTGAATTAAAATATTAATTTTGTTATTAAGTTCTTTTATTTCATTGTCTTTAATTTGAATATTATTTGAAATATTTTTTAATTTTTGTTCATAATTTTTTGTAAGTTCAATAATATTAAAATTAATTTCATTAATATTATTTTCTTTTTCATTTAAATTTTGATTTAATTGTTTATTTTCAATAATTTTATTTTCAAATTCTTTTTTAATATCATCAATTTTTTTTTTATTTATTTTAATTTCTTTTTCTGTTTTTTCTTTTTCTTCTTTTAATGATTTATTTTCTCTTTCTTTTTTTAATATTTTTTTATTAAGTTTTTCATTTTCTGATTTTATTTTTTCATAATTTTTTTCGATTTCTTTGAATTTTGATTGAAAATCATTGTAATGTTTATTTAAAGTATTAAATTTAATTTCACTTTCATTATTTTTATTTTTAAGTTCTAATAAATTTTTATTTAATTCTGAATTTTTATTTTTTTCATTTGTTAATAAATTAATATTTTCATTATTATTTTCATTATTATTTTTATTTAAAATATTCATTAAATCTTTATTTAAATTTTCTATTTCTAAATTTTTATTTAAAATTTCTTTTGCTAGAATTTCATTATGTTTTGATTTTAATTGAAAATTTTCATTTAAATTTTTATTATCATTTTCTAATTTTAAATTAATTTCTTTTAAATTGTTAATTTCATTATTTTTTAATATTATCATTTTTTCTTTATCTTCAATGTTATAGCCCATTTTTATTAAAGCTCCTTGAAATTTTTTTATTACTTCTGTCATTTGATTATTTTCATCTAAAATATTTTCATAACCATCTTTTTCAATGTTTAATTCAAGAATTTTTCTTTCATATGAATTTATTAATGAATCACTTTCTTTTAATTTTTTATTTAAATTTTCTATTTTGTTGTTTAATAATTTAATGTCATATTCTCTTCGATGAAAATTTTTACTGTTTTCTTCACTGATTTTTTCTAAATCGTAAATTCTATTGTTTAAAGTTTTTTCTTTTTCTAGTTTTTTTAATTCGATGTCTTTTATTTTTTTTGATATTATGTTATTTTCACGTTTGAGATTTTCAATTTCGGAAATGTAATTTGAAATTTCTTTTTCATTATTAATATTACTTTCTTTTTTATTATTTGATAATAATTTAATTTCATTATTTTTATCATTTAAATTAATTTCTAATGTATTGTAAGAATTTTGTAAATTTTCATAAGAATTTTGAAGTGAATTGAAATTTTCTTGTAATTTTTCAAATTCGAGATTTTTATTTTCAAATTCGTTAATTTTATTATTTAAATTTTCAATTTCTTTATTTTTTAAATTTAAACTATTTTGTAATTCATTAATTGTATTTAAATTAGAATTATTTAAAATTTTATTATCCAAAATTTTATTATTTAAATTTTTATTTTCTAAATCTAATGAATTTAATTTATTTTTCATTTCATTAATTTTATTATTAAAAATATTTTCATTTTCATTGATTTTTTTAATAGAATTTTCATAATTTTTTTTAATTTCATTTTTTTCATTAATTTCTTTATTTTTTTCATCATTTAAAATTTCAATTTCTTTTTCACATTTTTTATTTTGAATTTCATAATCCAAAATTTTTGTATTTAAATCTCTAATTTTATTATTAATTTCTCTATTTTTTTCAATTAAATCATTTTTATCTTTTTCAATTAAAGAAATTTTATCTTTTAATAAATTAATATTTTCAACTTTTTCATTAATTTTATTTTCATAATCAGGAATATTTTCAATTTTTTTATTTAAATTTTCAATTTCTTCTTTGAATTTTTTTTCTTTTTCAATAAAATTTTTTTCTTTGTCATTAATATAAAAATTTCTATTTTCTAAATCAGTCGCTAATTGTAAAATTTTATTATTTAAATTTGTAATTTCTTTTTCTTTTTGATAAATTTCTTGCATATTAAATCTTTTTAAATCTAATTCATCTCTTAAACTAATTTGCGAAGTTGACATATTTAATGATTTTTCTAATAAAATGCTTCTTTCTTGAATGTCTTTTTCAATTTGATAATTTAAATTTTTTAATTTTTGTTCATATTCTTTTTTTAATTTTTTATTTTGTTCATCCATTGTTTTTATTCTTTGTTTAAATTCTGATTCATTTTTATCTTTTGCTGATAAATATTTTTTTATTTTTTCTATGTCTTTTTGATATTTATCTCTTTCGATTTTAATTGAAGAATTTTCGTTTTCTAAATTTCGAATTTTTTCATTTGCGGATATTAATTTTTTTTCTGTTTCAGAAATTGTTGTGTTTTTTGATAGAATTTCTTTTTTAAAATCGGAATTTGTGTCTTTGTAATCTAACATTTCTTTTTTTAAATCTCCGATTTCTTGAAGTTTGTTTAAATATTCAGAATTTAATTTTTTTATTTCGTTTGTTTTATCTTCGAGTGTTTTTTTGTATTTTTCTTCGTTTGTTGTTATTTGAGATTTGTATAAATTTTTTAAATTACTAATTGCGTTGTCGGAATTTTTTTGAAGTTCTTCTTTTTCGTTTTTTAAATTTTGAATTTCGTTTGTGTTTTTTTCGTTTATTTTTAATTGTTTTTCATAATCAATTTCGAGTTTGTCATTGTTTGATTTTAATTTATAAAAATTTGATGTTAAATTTTCTAAATTTTTTTTTATTTCTTTGTTTTCATTGTAAATTTTTTCATTTTCATTTTTTAATTTGTTAATTTTATTTTCATAAAAATTATCTGAATTTTTATTATTATTGTTATTATTTAAATTATTTAATAATTCATTTCGTTTATTTTCTTCGATTTTATTTAAATTATTTTGTAATTTTTCTTTTTCTCTGTTTAATGAATTTATATTATCAATTAATTTTTTATTTTCTTTTGTTAAAATATTTTTTTCTTCTTTAAAATTATCATTTAATTTTATAATATCATCACGATATTTTTTATTATCATTTGATACTCTTTTAATTTCTGTATTTAAATCATTGTTTTCATTTGATAATTTTTTGTTTTCGTTTTGTAATTTTTTATTTTCTTCGTTTGTTAATTTTGATTCTTTTTTTATTGTTTCATTTTCTTTTGAAATTAAAGAAAATTTTTCTTGAAATTTATTGTGATTATTTAATAAATTATTATATGATTCTTGTAATAATTTGAATTTTAATGAAATATCAATTAAACTTTTATTTTCTTCAATTAACTTTTGATAATTATTATCTAAATTATTATTATTATTTGTTAATTTTTTATTTATTTCATTTAATAATTTAATTTCATCTGTTTGATTTTTAATTTTTTCATTTAATAAATTATTTTTTTCTTCAAATGAAGTATTTTTATTTGTTAATTGAATTATTAAATTATTTTTTTCTGTTAATTCTAATGAATTACTTGAAATTTTTTCATTTAAATCTTTAATTTCATTTTCAAAATTTTTAATATCATCATTTAATTTTGATTTATTAAACAATAAATTATTATTTTCTTGAATTAATTTATTATTTTCAGTTGAAAGATTAGTTAAAACTTTTTTTAAATTTTTAATTTCATCATTTAAAATATCAATTTGAAGTTCTTTATTTGTTTTTAAATATAATTGTTTTTTATTTTGATCATTTTCTTTTGAAGGAACAATTAAAACTTTGTCAGGATTTAAATAATCAGGAAGTTCATTATTATTATTATTATTATCATTTTCATCGTTTTTATTATTATTATTATTAATTAAATTTTCTTGACTTTTATTATTTAATAAATTATTTATAAAATTATTATTATTTTCTGCTCTTTCTTTTCGAAGACTTTCTATTAAATCTTTTAATTCTTTTATTTCATTTACTAAATTTTTTTCATTTTCTAATAAATTATTATTTTTATTTTCTAAAATTTTAATATTTTCTTTATTTGAATTATTTTCATTATTTAAATTATTAAAATTATCTTTTAATTTTAAATTTTCGTTTGTAATTTTTAAATTTTCTTTATTTAAATTTTCTAAATTATTTTGAATTTTTCTATTTTCATTATTTAAAATTTTATTTTCTTCTTTTAATCTTTTATTTTCATCATTAGAATTATTAATTTTTTCAATAATTGAATTATTATTATTTTCTTTTGATTTAATTTCATTATTTAAATTATCATTTTCTTTATTTAAAATATTAATTTTATTTTCTAATAATTTTTTTTCATTAATTTCATTTAAAATTTTTTGATTTAAATCATTATTTAAATTATTTAATTTTTCAATTTCATTCAAATGATTTTTATTTTCATTTGTAATTTTTTCGTTTAAATTTTTAATTTCATTTGATAATTTTTCATTTTGATTTTTTAATGTTTCATAAATTTTTGAATTGTTATTTTTATCACTTTGATTTTCATTTAATAAATTATCGAATTTATTTATTAAATTTTTATTTTCATTTTCTAAATTACTTAATTTTTCATTTAAATTTTTATTATCAATTTGAATATTTTTATTAATTTCTTTTAAATTTTTATTTTCATTTATTAATTTATTTAATTCATTACTTAATTCATTATTATTAATTTTAATTTTTTCATTTTCATTATTTAATTTATCATTTAAATTTTTAATATTAATTAAATCATCATTAAATTTTTCATTTAAATTTTTTTTATCATTTGATTCATTTTCAATTTTTTTATTTAAATTTTTAATTTCATTATTAGATTCAATTAAATTATTATTTAATTCTTTATTTTCATTTTTAATTTTATTATTTTCTTCTTTTAATTGATTAATAAGATTTTCTTTATAATCATTAATAGTTAAAATTGAATCAGCGTTTTTAATTTTTTCATTAATTTCTTTTAATTCATTATTTAAATTGTTAATTTTGTTATTTAAATTATTTTTTTCGAATAATAATTTTTCATTTTCTATTTTTAATTTTGTAATATTTTCATTTAAAATTTTATTTTCATTATTTAAATTTTGATAATTATTATTTAAAATTTCATTTTCATTATTAATTTTATTTAAATTATTTTTTAAATCTTCGATTTTTTTATTATTATTTTCATTAATTTCTTTGATTTTTTCATTTAAATTTTGATTATTATTATTTAAAATTGTAATTTTTTCATTTAAATTTTCATTATCTTTTTTTGATAATTCATTTTTTGTATTTAATTCATTAATTTTATCATTTAAAATTTTATTTTCATTATTTAAATCATTAATTCTTTCATTTAAATTTTTATTAATTTCTTTATAAGAATTTTCATTATTAATTGTATTACTAATGTTTGTAATTGAATTATTAATATTTATTAATTTTTCATTTAAAGATTTATTTTCTTTAATTTCTTTTAATAATTTTTCATTTAAATTTTTAATTTCGTCTTTGTAAATTTGATTTTCTTTTGAAATATTATTATAATCGTATTTAATTTTATTAAATTCATTTGAATTATTTTTATTTTTGTTATTTAATAATTTATTTTCGTTAATTTCATTTGTTAATTTTTCATTTAAAGTTTTTATTTCTTTATTTAAATTATTAATTTGTGTTTTTAATGTTTCATTTTCTCGTAAAATTTTTTTATTATTCATAAAAATATTATCATTTTCATCTTTTAAATTTTTTAAATTATTTTCATAATTTAATTTTTCTTTGTTTAATTTTAAATAATTTTCATTTACATTATTTAATTTTTTCATTTCTTTTTCAAATTTTGCTATTTCATTATTTAAATTTGAATTTTCGGTTTTTAATTTATTAATTTCATCTTCGTAATTTTTTGATAAAATTAAATTTTTATTATTTGCGTTTTTAATTTGAGATTTATTTTTTTCTTTTTGAGATTCTAATTCTTTTTTTATATTTTCAAATTTTTCTGAAATTTCTTTATTTTCTTCTTTTAATTTTAATAATTCTTCTTTTGTTTTATTAAAATCTTTTTCTTTTAATGAAAAATCATTTTTTAATTTATTATAATCATTTTTAATTTTATCATAATTTTTATTTTGATTTTTTAATAAATTATTTTCTTCATTTAATTTTTCATAATTTGAATTTAAAGTTTCATTTTTACTTAATAAATTTTCTAAATCTTTTTGTAATTGTTGATTATTTTCATTCAAACTTTTGAATTGATTCATAAAAATATTAATTTTATCTTTTAATTCATTATTTTCTTTTAAAATATTTTCATTTTCTTTATTTAATTCCAAATTTTCAATTTTAATTTCAGAAATTTCTTTTAAATAATCATTATTCGCTTTTTTTATTTTATTATTTTCTTGAGAAATTTGATTATTTTCTTTTAAAATTTCAAAATTTTCTTTACTTAAATCATTTAAATTATCAGTTTTAATAAGAATTTTATTAATTTGTTCTTTTAAATTTTTAATTTCTTTATTTTTATCAATATTATTTAATTCAGCTTTTCTTAATTTATTATTTAAATCATTAATTTGTCTCATATAATTTTTTTTTTCAACATCTAAACGATCACCTAATAATTTAATTTCTTCTTTATAAAAACTTTCATTAGATTTTCCACTATTTAAATTATCAATACTATTTGTATTAACATTTTTACTACTTAATAATTGATTTTTTAATAATTCACTTTCTTTTTGAAATTTTTCTGCCTTTGCTAAAACAGTAGGAAAAACACTATTTGCTCTATCTAAAATTTTTTTCAAATGAACAACAAGTTCTTCTAATTGTCGATTTTTTTCTTTGTAAGACTGAATTTCAATGTTGTGCTTTTCATTTAATTCATAAATATTTGAATAATTATTGTCGTTAAAATTATTGTTATTAATATTGTCATTAACGTAATTTTTATTTAATATGTTATTATATGAAAATGGTCTTCCTTCGTTTTGAGAGTTTTTTATTTCTTCATCATATGCTTTTAATTGTTGATTTAATTCGATGTTTGAAAATTTTAAGTTTATTACTTCTTCTTTTAAATCTTTTATTTGGTTGTTTAATTTAAAATCAAATTGAGGATTTTGTTGTTCTTCTATTTGATAATTTATTACTTGAGGATATTTTGGAGTTTTTGATTTGATGGAATGGATTGAATTATTTGAACTATTTTTGTTTATTACTTTGTTTGAAGGATTTTTATTTAATAGTTGCATTGTTTTTTGAATAAATTGGTCATTTTTTTTTTGCATTTTTAATTATATTTTTTTTATTATTATTTTTTTAAAATAAAAATATTAAAAATATGATTAAAAATAATTTAAGATTTGTTAAATTAATTATTAATAATAATATTAAATGTTAATATTTTAAATATCTTTTTGATTTAAATACAATATTACATCTTTTTTATTATCTTTAATAATATTAGTTTCAATATATTTAAATAATTCATTATTATTTATCCCAATATTTTCTTTAAATCTTTTATACCCTTCAATTTGTGCATCATTAATTTTTTTATAACTTTCACAATCAGCTTCATTTTGTTTTAACATTCCAATAGCATCACCTTGTGCTTTAATAATCATAACTTCTTTTTGATATTCAGCACTTTTTATTTTAGTTTCAACTTCAACATTAATTTTATTATATTCAGCCATTGCTCTTTGAATATCTTGTTTTTTTACTTCAGATTCTTGAATACTTTCTTCAAATAAATCAGGCAAATCAACATTTCTTAATTGTAAAAATACAATATTAGCAAATAAAACATTATTAAAAAATTCATTTAAATTTCTTTGAAAATCATCTTTTATTAAACCTCTATCCATAAAAAAATTATATGCTGTATATTTTGTAGCTTCTTCAGTTAATAAATGAATAGCCATATTTTGAAATATTTTTAAATAATCTTTACCATATTTGTTATATAATTTAAAAACATTTTCAGGTTGAAGAACATATTGAAATGATATTTCTAATCTTACTTCTAAACCATCGGATGTTCTACTTAAAATTGGACCTCTATTTGCGTTTCTTTCATGCGAAAATTCTATTGTTTGAACTGTTTTTGGGAATCTTATGAATGAATGACAAATTCCTAAAAAATGAACTCCATTTTCTTTTATTTCTGGGGAAATTTGTTTAAAAATCCATGAATAATCGAGGCCAATTTCTGTGGCTTCTAAAGATGAAAAACCGGCTAATAATAATATTAAGCATATGAAAAATGTTATACCCACTATTATTAAACATATATATTTAAAAAATTCAGCATTAATGGCATTATCCATTTTTTATTTAATTGGTTATTGTTTATTATTAGATAAGTTAAATTTAATAAAAAAACTTTTAATATAAAAATTAATATTAATTAAATTAGATTTTTATATTTTTTTTAAATTATATTTATAAAATTTTTATTTGTATTCGATTTTTGAATCTATAAAAAAAGAAATTTTTTGTGTATAATCATTTTTATTTAAATTATCTTCTAAATAATCTTTTTTTATAATTTCACCTTGATTTTTTAATTTTAAATATAATAAATGAATTTGATATTTTCTAATTA
>JAEEGK010016696.1_pt1 | contig 16090 bp, 7 predicted proteins | sample 8958771 | NCBI WGS metagenome assembly JAEEGK01 (sample SAMN16246547, study PRJNA631951) | gut metagenome | biome: gut microbiome; feature: rumen; material: SC-attached | host: Bos | place: Iran: Karaj | collected 2018-10
AAAGATAAAAATATAAAAAAAGTAGAAAATAAAGAAAATAATACTAATGAAATATATAATGTAGAAAAAGAAGAAAAAAAAGAATTAAATGAAGAGGAAGTAATAAAAGAAAATACAGAAGAAGAAAAAAAAGAAAATGATAAAATGGAAATTGATGAAGAAATAGAAAAAAAAGAAGAAAATAAAATGAAAGAAGAAGAAGAAAAAAAAGAAGAAGAAAATAAAAAAGAAAATAATAAAGATAAAAAAGAAAATGAACAAGATGAAAATATAAAAGAAAATGAAGAGGAAGAAGAAGAAGAAAATGAAATAAAAAATGAAGAAAAAAAAGAAAAAGAAATAAGTAAAGAAGATGAAAATGAAGAAGAAGAAGAAGAAGAAAATGAAATAAAAAATGAAGAAAAAAAAGAAAAAGAAGAAGATAAAATGAAATTAGATGAATTAAAAGAAGAACACTTAATAAAAAAGAATTTTAATTTATTATCTTTAAATATTACAAAACCTCATCAATTTTCAATTAATAAAATAATAATTAGTAATCCAAATGAAGAACCAAAACATCCATTTGAAAATTTACTGAGAGCATTTAGACAAATTCATGTTGCTGGTGTAAATTATAAAAATGGGTTAATTTTCTTTTTAAGAAAAAAGAAGTCTAATCAAGAAAAAAAGAAAAATAATTAAATTAAAAATATATAAAATTTTTTAAATATATAATCATTTAAAATTATGATTCAATTATAATTTTAAAAATTATTTTTTTATTTAATATTTATATTATTAAAAATATTATTATTTTATTTGAATTAGTTTATATAATTTCTTTAAATAAAAAAAAATCTATTGTTTTATTTATTTTTCTCATATTTGATTGTATATTTATATACAATAATAAAAAATATTTAACTAAAAAGATAGATAAAAAATTTAATTAAAAAAAGATTTAATTAATAGAAAAATATTATATTAAATACTTTAAACATTTTAATTAAACAAAATTTATAAAAAATCCCACATAAATATAAAAACAAACCCCTTAAAACAAATTTATTTAATTTTAAAAAACAAATATTTAATATTTAAAATAACTAAATTCCAAATGTATATAATTTTTGTCAATAAAAAAAAAAAAAATTAATAATTAAAAAAAAATAATAAAATCAAAAAAAAAAAATGCAACAACCACAATTAGATTTTAAACATCGTTGTAACTGCAATGGAAAAGAACTTCGAAAAACTCATTATTCCTTAGGTACATTTGAATGGAATCCTCAAACAGAATACACAACTCAATATCCAGCAAAGGCATCAAACACAGACGCTCCTCAAATGGATAGTGTAAAGCTTCGTAAAACAAACTTTATATTAGGTGATGACAATCCTCCTCTTCAAACAACAAATATGATAGAAAGTGAGCCATTAGAATCAATTCCACCAGAACCAAATAAATTAAATGAAGATTTAAAAAATGATTTAAGAAAAAGTCATTTTATTTTAGGTAATTATGAACCTAATTATAACACAACTTTCAAAGCTGAATATTATGATAAATCAAATTATAAAACTAAAGATGATGTTGATTTTTATAAAGTTGAAAGAAAATTAAGAACTCAAAATTTTAATTTTGGAACAGATAGTAATGATTATTTAACTGAAACACAAGCAAAATTTACAAAACCAATAATTAATAAAAATGATTTACCTAATCAGAAAATTTCAACTGAAGGTTTACAACAAAATCATCATGTTTTTGGAATTTTTCCTAATGATTATAATACTACTCAAAGAATAAGTTATCCTCCTAAAAAAGCAGATGTGAAATTATATTCTAAAAATTTAAGAAAAACAAATTTTATTTTAGGTGAAGATAAACCAATTTTAAAAAGTGTTAATCAAGAAACTTATATTAAACATCCTATTAAAATAAAAGATAATTTAAATAAAAGTGAATTAATAAATGATTTAAGAAAACATCATTTTGAATTTGGTAAAGAAAATATTCCAATGCAAACAACAAATAATTTCGAGTTTCAAGATCCTGGAATTGCAGATAATGCACAACCAACATTAGATAATCAAAAATTAAGACAAAGTAATTGGAGTTTAGGAGATAAAAAATTAGAACCTGATAATTTATATCTTACTGAATATGCAGATAAAATGACACAAAAACCAATTATTAAAAATCCTCCAATTGATAATAAAAATTTTACATCTCATTTTAAAATAACTGGAAATGGACCAGTTAATTATCAAAGTAATTATAGAGCAAATTATATTCCTTTACAAAGTCAAATTGATCCAAATGATAAAAAAAAAATTGATGATGTTGTAAAAAATATAAAAAATTCTCATTTTAATTTAGGAGAAATGAATAATGATTATGGAACTACAATGAGTAATTCTTATCAATATGATCCAAATTATAAAAATGAAAAAATTAAAATTGATCAAGATTTAATTAATGATTTAAGAGCTTCACATTATAAATTAGGAGATGATCCTTTTTATGGACAAACTACTCAAAGAAGAGATTATGTTCCTTATAATGTTAGGAATATTAAAAGTGCTAGACCGGATTTACAAAGAAATCATTTTAATTTTGGTAATGAAAGAGAACCTAATAAATTAGATGGAAAAACTATATATATGACTGATTTTGTACCGAAACCAATTCCTGTTGATGATGAAAATGATTGTTGGTGTTAAGATTTTTTTTTTTTTTTTCTTGGTAATTAATATAAGATTTTTAATTTTTTTTTTTTTTTGCATTTTTTTTTAATTTTAAATTTTTTTTAAAGTTTTTTTTTTTGGATTAAATTATTATAATTATAATTTTAAAGGGAAGTAAATTTATTTTATTTTTTTTTTTATTCTTTTTTTATTTCTGTAATTGTTTTTTTTGATTCTTCTTCTTGACCATTTTTATTTATTTTTTTTGTTTCTATTATTGTTGTTTTTTCTGTTATTTTTTGAATTTTTTGTTCTTCATTATTTTCATTTTCTTTTTGATTTAAATTACTTGTTTTAATTTGATTTTCATTTTTATTTTTTATAAATAATTCATTTAATTTTTCATTAATTTCATCAAAACCACTTTTTTTATTTTTATTTTTTTTATCTTTATCAAGATTACCTTTTTGATTATCATCTTTTAAATTATCAAAAATTTTTTTTTCATTAGATTCTCTTAAATCAAAATCACTTTTTTTACTATCAGAATATTGAAGATTATAATTTCTACTATTTATAATATTATTTTTTTCTTTTTCAATTTTTTCTAAAAATGAAATTTTATTTGAAGGATTATTTAAATTAGTTTTAATAGTAAAATTTTTTAAATTAATATTTTCTTTATTAGTATAACCATATATTCCATTTACACTTACAGGTTTACTAGATGCTTTATTTACTTTATCATTTAAATTTGTTAAATTTCTAATTATTATATTTTTACTTGCAACATTTTTATAAATTGAAAAAAAATAATCATCTTTATTCTGATAATTACTAAATGTATTCTCTTTTACTTTTTTATTCATTAATAAATTTGATATTTCATTATAATCATTATTATGATGATTAATAGTATAATTTTCATTTTTTGGTAAAATTAAGGTTTTATATTTATTATTATTATTATTAAATAGATAATTATTTTTATTATAAGAATAACTTTTAAATAAAAATGGTTGATTAATTTCTATATTTGCATTATAAAATGGTTTATTTATTTCTTTTGGTCTTTCTTTCTTTTTTTCGTCGTTATTTTCTCCATTTTTAATATCATTAAATTCATTAATTGGTTTTATTACTGATTCTAATTTTGAATTATCAATTATAATTTCTTCTTTTTTTTTTTCTGAATTTTCTTCTTTATTTATTGAAGTTTCTATATTTGAAATTGTTTGTTTTAATATTTTTTCTCTGTTTTTATCTTCTGGTAAATTTTCTGATAAAAATTCTAAATCTCGAGAAATTTTGGTTTCTGGTTTTGTTACAAGTTCTTTTAATTGTTTTATTTTTATTGTCTCATTATTAGAAAAAATAGAATTTATTTTTTCAATTATTGAATTATCATTTCCATTTTTTACTTTTTCTTTTATTTCATTTAATAAATCTTCTTTATTTATTTCTGAATTTAAGTCTTTTAAATTGTTTATTTTATCATTTATAAATTGTTCAAAAGATATTTTTTGATTTTTTTTTTCATCATCTTCATTATTATCTTTCATTATTATAAAATTTTTAATATTTTGTTTAATTATATAATTAAATTTCTAATTTAAAAAATAGAATATAATTAATTCTAATCTATTTAAACTATAATTATTATAAATTTACAAAGAATATAAAAAAATCATAAAAATAAATCAAAAAAATCAGATAGTAATTTTAAAGTATACCAGAATGATTTTTTCCATAATTAATTCTTAAAGGTAGTTCACATTTAACTAAAATTCCATTTCTTTTAACAAAAGAAGAATATTTTGGAATAACAGGTTTTAATTCAGGTAATATTTGTTTATTTCTTTGACTTAATAACTCTTTTTCATTTAAATTACCTTGATTTTTAACTAAATTTAAATTAAATTTATTAATTAAATTAAAAGTTTTATGTTCTTTTTCCTTTAATTCTTTATTTTTATTTCTAATTTTTAAATCAACCATTTTTTTCAAAAAAAACTTTTTACAACTTGCATTTTTTCTTATAATTTTAGTATTAGAAATATTTTCATAGTCATCAACAGAATCTAATAAAGAAGAATTATTAGGAATACTTTTACTTAAAATAATTTGATTACAAGATGAAATTCTATCACTATAAATTTTACTTAGTTTATTACTAAAATTATTAATTTTTTGATTAGAATTATTTGAAGAACTTGATAATAATGAATTATCATCATAATTTTTAATTAAATTATTATTCATTTCTAAATTTTTATTTTCATTTAAATTTCTATCACTATTTATTTTATTTTTATTAATTTTAATAGTCTCTTCTAAAATATTATTATATTCATTATTTGAATATCTTTTATATAATTTTGAATATTCAAAATTTCCTCCTTTTTCTCCACTTTTTGATTTAATTAAAACTCCAATTTGAGGTGTAATATAAGTAAAATTATCACCTGAAGGCTCACATCTTGTAATTGGAAAATAATCTCCTTCGTTTTTTACTGGAACTATTTTTGTTTTTATATTTTTGAATTTATACTTTCTTTTAATAATATTTTTTCTTATCAAATTTTTTGATATTTCATTTAATAATTCATTTGATAAAAAATTTTTATCAGTATTTCTTTCTATTTTTATATTATTTTTAAGTGGCTTGTAAAAATTATAAAAATCATCTTCTTTTTGATTTAATTTTATAAATTTAGTTTTTGGAATTATTTGATAAAATTCATTTTTTAAATCATTCATTTTTTTTATATTTCTATTTATTAACTTACCATTTGAATCAAAAGTGTATTTTTCAGAATCAATAATTTGTTTTTGTTTATTTTTAAATAATTCATCATCTCCTATTTTTCCAAAATTTTTTTCTTTTTCATTTCTTATTTTTTTTAATTTTTCTTCAACTTCTTCTCTAAGAATTTGAATTTCTTCTGGTTCTTCATTATTTTCAAAATCTTTAATTGAATATGATTCAAAGTTTCTATTTGTCATTTTTTTTGATGTTTCTTTTCTTTGTGTTAATATATAATTAGTATTTTTTATTTTACCTATTTGTTGTTTTAATTTTTGGATAATTGGATTTGTTTTATTTTCTTTAATTTCTGTTATTTCATTTTCTCTTGTTTCACTTTCAATTTTATTTAATAAATAAGTATCAATGCAAATTTTTTTTGGTTCTTTAATTGTAACATCTATATTATTATCAATATCATAATCCATATATTCAATTTTAATCATTGGTGTAAATGTTCTTTTTAAATAATTAAAAATATATTCTTCACTTTTTTCTTCAACATTTTTGACAAAACTGAAATTTACAACTAAATCAATAATTTTATTAATAATTGCATTAGTAATAATTTCTGATTCAAATAATAATATTTTATCACATTTTTTTTTATCATTATTATTATTATAATAAAAAAATTTTCCAGTAGAATATAATTTTTTTTTTTCATTCATTCTTTTTAATTCTATTATTTTAAAATAATTCTTAAAAAAATAAATAAATAGAAAAAATTTTTAATTTTTATTCTTTATAATATATATTATATTTTAAAACAAAAAAAATTATATTAACCAGAATAAGAAATATAAGCCTCTAATTTTTTTTTAACTTCATCAGTACCAATTATTTTTTTTATAATATTTGCATGATCTTCTCTAATTAATTCAATATTAGCATATTCTTTATCAGCAAGTTTAAGAAGATTTTTTTCATAAATTGATAAAAAATCTTCTTTTTCCATTTTTTCCTTTAAACAAAAATGAATTTTATTCAAATCTTCATTGCTATCAACAATGAAAATATGAGGAAAATTCTTATCTAAAATATTAAATGCATCAAAATAATTTTTATAACTTCTTGACATTAAATTAATAATATAAATTCCTTTTTTTTTTAATAAATTCAAAATTTTTTTTATAAAATTTTCTTCAAAAAAAATAGGAGGAGGTGAAATTCCTTCTATTAAATTAGTATTATTAATATCCATAATAATTAAATCATAATATTCTTTTCTTGAAGAATCTAAAACAAATTTTTTACCATCTGTAAAATACCAATTTATATTTTTTTTTTCTTCTTTATAATTATTTAATTTAAAATATTCTCTTCCTATTTCAGTAACATTTTTATCTAATTCTACTGCATCAATTTTAACATTTGATTTTAATAATTTATCAAAATAAAAATTAATTGTTCCAATTCCAGCACCAAGAATTAAAATATTTATTTTTTCATTTGGATAATTACTCATATCTAAAAAGAAAATACTTGATAATAAAGTTTTAATATAAAACATTGAAAAAAAACTCTCATCAAAACATTGAATTAAACCTTTTTGAAAATATCTATCAAGAGTAAAGACAGGAATATATTTTTTTTCTTTATCATTTTTAATATTATTTCTCGATGTTAAAGTTAATTTTATTTCACTTTGAATTTCAGTTGGACTTGACTTAAAAATTAATTGTCTTAAATTATTTTTAGTTCCACTCTCAACAACATCTCTTACAATTAAATCTTTATTTTCATATACAATTTCCATTTGTTCATTATCATCACTCATTAACATAACTGGAATACTCTCATTAACACAATCTTTAAATTTAAATAATAAAATATAATTAATTAATTTATTTTTTATTTCACTTGTAGAATCATTATTAAAAGGAGCAGGTCTAATTAAAATTATTCTCGCAGAATCAGTTTGTTTACAAAGTGACATATTACCTTCTACAGTTAAATACATAAAATCACTTGAATAACTTTTAGAAACAATTATAGCAACACATTTTTTTTTTTTTAAAATTTCCTCATCATCACTATCACAAATCGTTAAAGTAAAATCAATATTATCACTCCATAATTGTTCTTTTATTTTAATTGGAATTGAATAACCTGGATGAAGATCTTTTAAATATCCATGATATTGATATATTTCAAACATGTAAGTTACACATTTTGGCATTTGATTTATTGTATAACCAATTGGTTTTGATATTGATAAATCATTATATACTTCATATGATAAAAGTTTTTCATTTTCTAATATTATATTTTCTTTTGATTCTCCCATTTTTTGAATATAAATTAAAGAAACTAAAGGTAATTTTTCTATTATATATAATTTTATAAATAATTTTGTTTTGTTATTTTCTCCTAATGCAATTTTTAATGTTTTAGGGATTTGAATTAAATATTGAAAGTCACACATTAACATTAAAGCACCATTGTCTTTTATTTTTGAAAGTAAATTATTAAATATTTCTTGATTTATTTTTTCACTTTCTTTAATTGAATCTATTTCATTTTCATTTAATACAAAATGATAAAAATTTTTACAATCTATTACATTATTAAATTGAACTGCTGCATCATTTAAATTAAAATTTGTTTCTATTTGAAATAAAGGATATAATTCTTCTGATTTTATTTCTATTTCTGGATATTTTAAATAAAGAGTTGGTTTTTGATTTTCTAATTTTTTCATCATTGTTTTTAATACTACTTCTAATTTTGTTTGAATTAAATTTAAAAAATTTGGTGTTAATGGATGAATATAATTTTCTATTTTTGGCATTGGAGTTAATTCTTTTTTTTTTTCTGGGTTTTCTGAGTTTTCGGTTTTTTTTTCTTTTTGATCCATTTAATATATAATTTTTTAATAATGATATTAATTAAATATTTAATTTTTGTTTTTTATTTAATGTATTTATTATATTATATTTATTGATAAAAGAGTTTGTAAAATAATTTAATTTTTCTATTATTGAAAAAAAAAAATTAATTTTTTTGTCTCTTTAGAATATTTATTTGTACATTTCTCATATCACATATTCAAATATTGAAATATCAAATAATATCAAAACTATTTAAATTAAATATCATAAAAGAAGTTAAAATAAGAGTAAAAATTAATAATTTATTTTTTTTTTTCAAATCTTAAAAGATGAATTTTTTTATAAAATTAACTGATTAAATTTTAATTTAAATATATTCAATATTTTTTTTAAATAGAACTATTTGAAAAAAAATATTATGATAATCAATATCAATTATCATTAAAATAATATAATAAAAAAGTTTAAAATTATGAAATAAATTAAAAACTTTTTTGTAAAAAATTAATTTGATTAAAAAAAAGTAATCAAATTACATTAATGTGCAATTTCTAAACTTTAATATTTTAATCTAATTCTTATTAAAATAAAACAAAATAAATAAAAAAAACAAAAAAACAAAACCTCAAAAACAAAAATCCAAGAAAAAAACCTTCTTAAAACCATGATCCAAGAATGTACACTCTAAAAAAATAAAATTTAAAAAATTTAAAAAATATCTTAAAAAATCTAATATCCCAAAAAATATAATAATTAATAACATATTTATAACCAAAAAACCAAAAATAAAATTATAAAACTAATAAAAAATGGAAAAAACAGAATCCTATCCAATATTAGATAAAAAATATAAATTATTATCAAAATTAGGAAGTGGAGCAACTTCTGAAGTATATTTAGGAGAAGATTTAAATTCAAATGAAAAATTAGCAATAAAAATATTAAAATTAGACACAAAAGCATATGAAAAAGAAACTGAAATGTTATCAAATCTTCATCACAAAAACATATTAAATTTAATATCAAATGGTGAAGGTCAAATAGAAAAAGAAGAAAATAAAAGTCTATCTTACAAATATATAATATTAGAATATGCTGAAAAGGGTGAATTATTCAATTATGTATATTTCCCAAGAACAGGTTTCGGAGAACAAATAGGAAAATATATTTTTAAAGAAATTTTAACAGGATTAAATCATTGTCATGAAAATAACATTGCTCACAGAGATTTAAAAATGGAAAATATTATGTTAGATAAAGATTTTACAATAAAATTAGCAGATTTCGGTTATGCAACATCATTAAAAGGAAAAACTGGTGATGGAAAATTAACAACTCCTTTAGGAACAAGAGCATATGCAGCTCCTGAAATTTTCTTAAAAAAACCTTATAATGGTATTTCTAGTGATATTTTCTCATTGGGAGTTGTCTTATTTACATTAGTTACTTGTAAAATGCCTTTTGGACAAGCTGTAAGAAGTGATAAATATTATCGTTTTATTATGGTTAATCAATATGATAAATATTGGGAAAGATTAAAAGCTGCTGGAAATGATGTTGATTCTCTTAGTAAAGAATTCAAACAATTATTTATTAATATGATTAAATTTAATCCTAATGAAAGACCTTCTACTAATGAAATTTTAAATAGTGATTGGATGAAAGGTGATTCTGCTAATAATTTTGATGTTTTAAGTGATTTTGCTGCAAGGGAAATTACAGTTAAACAACAATTAGAATTAGAAAAAATTTCTAATGAAAATGAAAATATTAGTAATAAAGTTTATAGAAGTGGAGTTGATTATGAAGATTATTTTAGTAATGATATTTTAATTAAAAAATTTGATAATTGTTTTAATTGCTTTAGAGATATTATTATTGTTAATGGTAAAAGTAATTATGTTGAATTTATGAATTTATTTGCTTCTAAAATTAAAAGTGAACAAAAAGGAGAAAAAACAATTGAAACTAGTGATAAAAATTTAAAGTTTACTATTCTATATGATGATGAAGATGAAGATAATAATAATAATGATGAAAATAATGAAAATTTAAAAAAATTTGATGATAATGTTAAATTTGAAGAAAATTATCATATTAAAGAAGATATTGAAGAAGATGATAATGTAGAATTTGAAGATTGTATTATTAATGTTAAGTTAAAAAAATTTTCTGATAAAGAAGGTTTTGTAATTATTTTTAATAAAGCTTCTGGAGATAGAAGAACATATTATGACAAAGTTAAAGAATTGAAAGAAATTGCTAATAAATTAATTTAAACTTAATTTGTTTTTATCAATTAGTTCAAAATATATATAGTTTCAATTTAAATTTTATTTGAATTTATTTTATATGAAGAATATATATTTAATATTTAATTTTTTTTTTTTAATTTAAATAAATAATAATGTTATTTATATATATATTAAAAAATATAATAAGCATCTATAATATATTTATTCATTATTTTCTGAATTTATTTTCACAAATTCAGAAATTAACTCCTGAACATCAAAAGGACTATTTACATAAAAATTAGCTTTAGAAGGTTTTTTACCAACAGTACAAGAAAAAATATTAACACCTTCACAATATTTTTTAATAGCATTTTTTTTATCATTTAAAAAATGGAACATTTTCTCATCTGTAGTATCATCACCTAAACACATAATAAAATCAAAAAAAATTCCTTGATTAAAAAATTGTTTTAAAATATAAGAAATAAAATAACCTTTATTAATTCCAGTAGCAATGACTTCAACATAACCTTTTCCATTAATAATTTTTAAATCTAATCTCTTTAAAGAACATTCTAATTCACTTGTAATTACACTAGCAAAACTTTTTCCTAATTCTTGATCACAATCACTATATTGCCATACAATACTTGATTTTTTTATTTCTAAAAATGAACCTTCACATCTTTCTGTATATGGTTCTAATATTTCTATACATGAATGAATCCATTCATTATTATAATTTTTTATCATTGATTTCCAATTTTCTTTTTTTTCATTTTTTTCGTTTTTTTCATTTTCATTTTTTTCAATTTTATTTATTTTATACATAAAACCATGTTCAGCTGCTAAACCTAAATTATCTATTTTATCAAACCATTCATTTACTAAATTTATTCCCCTTCCTGTTATTATAAAAATAGTATTTTTTTCATCTTTTGTTAATTTATTTAGTAAATTTAATATTTCTTCACTTGGTTTTTTTCCCTTTGATTGTATTAAATTATCATCATTTGAATTATAATTTGAAGGTAATGTTCCTTCATAATCTAAAAATAAAATTCTTTTATTTGATTTTTTATATGAATTAACACAATTTTCAAAATCTAATTTTTTTAAAGTTGATTTTATTTTCATTAATTTAAAATTTAATCCTTCCCCAACTCCTAAATAATATGTATTTTCATCTGATAATTTAGTATTTTTAATATCTTTTAAAAAACTATAAAACCAATCTTTACAAGAAGACTTCATAACATGTTGAAAATCTTTTTCTAAAGTTAAAATATTTCTTTCATCATGTTCACCAAACATAATTTGATTAGATTGTATAAATCCATTATAAATTGAATTATAATCAAAAGGATTTATTTTAATAGTTCCTGCTAAAGATGTATTAACTCCAGATAATTCAGATAAAATATAACATATTGTTTTTTCTTGATTTAAAAATTTTTTTAATATTAAAAATTCATATAAACCTAATGAAAAACTTTCTTGTTTACTTGTTCTTAAAAAACAATCTGCACTTGCAAAAATTGCTAATCTTTCTAAATAAGAAACTTTTTTTTCAATTAATATTAAAATATCATTTCCAAATTGATCTTTTATTTTCTTTGATAATAAATGTATTTTTTCTAACATTTCTTTTTGTGAATTATCTAATATTAAATTACCATTTTTATCTAAATCATTTGTACTATATCTTATATATTGTAAATATACATTTTTTTTTCCTTTTTCTCCCATATCACTTAAAAATTTTCTATAACCTTCTAATTTATTTTTAATACTTGATAAAAATTTCATGTGATCAAGAGAAACATAAATAGTTTTATTAGGAAATTTATTTTTAATTTCATTATAAAATTTTTTAAAATCATTTGATTCAAAATCTTCTTTTAAAAAATCAATTTCTGGAGTTGCATTTTTAACTCTAATCATTGCAGTACGGCCATAATAATTAATTGCTAAATCACCATTTATTGCAGATTCATAATTAATTGAAAGTAATCTTTTTGCACATTTTGTAAAATTTCTTGAATTTTCAAAAGTATGAAATCCAATAACAGAACAATTAATCATTGATTTTATTATTTCTTCTCTAAAAGGAATTTTTTTAAAAACTTCATTTGAAGGAAAAGGAGAATGCATAAATATTCCTATTGATAAATTTTGAAATACACTTTGTTTTTCTTGATGACATTTTGAATATAAAAAACTAGGAACTAGAAAAAAAGGATAATCATTTAAATAAATTAATGTTTTTTGATTTAAATATGATATTATTGTATCACAAATATTTTCTGAATATTTTTTATATGCTTCCCAATAAATTGAAAAATGAGAAAAATTTTCTATTATTTCTGGAGTAAGGGAAATATAATGAAATAAAGGTTCAAAAATTTCATTAAATAATATTAAAATTGTATTAAATATATCTTGAGGAATATTTAATATAAACATATTTTTTTCTTTTAATTTATTTGAAAGTTGTTTTTTTTCTTCTTCTGAAAAGAAATATTGATGTTTAAGTAAACCAAACCATTTTATATTTTTTTTATTTTTAATTAAACGATATAATGTATGATATAAAGGTTCATTTGTTAATTCTAAATCATATTCATTTTTATCATTTTTTACTGCATTAAATGGTAAATAAAAACTACATATTATAATTTCATCATTATCATTTATATCTAATAATTTAATTGAATTTTGTCTTTTTTGAAATGTTTCTTCATTTTCATTACTTGATTCATAATTTAAATCTAAAAATTTATCATCTATTTTATCAAATTCTTCATTATTACTAAAATTACCTTCATTTTTATAAGTATATATATTTATACTTTCATCTTTATCATATTTATCATAATTTGGATTTGATATTTCTTCATATAAATTTTTATCATTTTTATTTAAGTGAATAAAGTCATTATTATTATTAATATAATCACATTTTTCTATTTGTGAATTTATATTATTTTCTTTATCTAAAATAATAACTCTAATCATATTTAAAATTGTAAATTTTCTATTAATATGACTGGGAATATTTTCCCATCTATCAAAATTACCATTTTTATATATTACATATTTATATTCAAAAGTTGAATTTTGTGGAATTTTTATATTTTCTTTGCTTTTCCATATTGGAATATCTAATTTACTAAACATTAATTTCTCTGATTTTTTTATATCCCAATTTCCTAATTCTTCTATTGAACCAACTACTCTAACTTCTTCTCCTTCTTTAAGATTACATAAATATTTAAATTGAAAATAACAATATTTTTGCTCTTCCATTTATTTATATTTTTTTTATATTCTTCACTATTTTTTTTATTGATTACTTTTTTTATAAAAATTTTTTTTATAATAATTATAATAAAAAAATGGATGGGACTGATAAAATTTTTATAGATTACCTTTTTAGAATTGTAAAATTGAAATATAATAATTTAGGGTCTTGTAGTTCCAGAAACAACTGAAGGATTATTTAAAGTATTATCTAATAAAAATAATATAAAAGAAAAAAATGAAATTTATTTAAAAGCATTAAATGAATATATAAAATTTATTTCATCAAATGAACAAAATTTAAATTTTATATCAAAGCAAATTTTATTTAAATTTTTAGGAGAGGAAAAAAAATTATCTGATAGAAACAATAAATTGAAACATTTAATTATGAAAAAAGAAAAATATACTTCAAAATCTCCTTCATTAAAATATTTACTCCTTTTTAAAAAATTTTCTAAATGGAAACGTTTATTAAAGAATAATAGAAATCAAGATAAAATAAATCAAACATTTGATAATAGATCAATAACAAAAGAAGAATTAGAAGAATTAAAAGAATGTACATTTCATCCAAAAATTAATTCAAATTATTATTCTTCAAGAAATTCAAAAAAGAATACATTAAAAGAAAATGAAGAAGAAAAAAATTCAAAAGTTTATGAAAGATTATATAAAGTTTTTATTAAATATAATTTAAATAGAGAAGTAAAAAAAAATGAATCAGAACAATTAAATCAAAATTCATTTTCTCCTAAATTAAATAGAACACCAAAAAAATATAATAAAATATCAAATCAAAGTTTTACTGAGAGATTAAAATTTTTTGAAGATAAAAAAAATGAAAAATTAAAAAATATTGGTGAAAATATAAAAAAAGAAGAAGTTAAAAAATACACTTTTCAACCTAATTTAAATGAAAATAGAAGAAAAGTTAATATTGAAGAAGTTAAAAAAAGAGAAAAAGAAAAAAAACAAAAAGAAGAAAATGAAGATAAACCAAAATCAATAAAAAGAAATGTAGATAAAAAAAGAATTGAAAATTTATTTTTAAGTTATAAAGAAAAACAAAATAAAATTGAAAAAATTAAAAAAGAAATGGAAAAAGATGAAGGAATAACATTTAAACCTTATATTGAAACTGAAAATTCAGTTTTAGCAAAAAAATATAATAAAAAATTAGGTGATGATGATTTTTTAAAAAGAAATATGAGATTTGAAACTTTACAAACTCAAAGAAATAAAGAAAATAGAAAAAAATATTCTCCTCAAAAACCAAAAAAGAAAATTTATACTTCTAAAGAAAAAGAAATTATTACTCAAAATATTATTAATAGATTATATGGTGAAGGATTACAAGACCAATTACTTAAAAATAATATGAAAGAAAAAAGTCAACAAGAAGATAAATAAAAATTATTTAAATTAATTCTTTAATTTTTTTTTAAACTACTAATAAATAATATTTAAATATTATTTAAAAAAATTAAAAGTAATTTAAAATTTTTAATTTAAAATATAAAAATAAAAACTAAATAAAAAAAAGTAAAATAAAATTAAAAAAAAAAAAAAATTAATAAAAAAAAATATAATTTAATTATTTACTCTTTGACTGTTAATTGCAAGAGCATAAACTTTCATACAAACATCTTTAAACTTAGTTTCAATAGTATTATCACTATGAGTTTTAAATCTAATACGTCTTGCATTTTTAGTAGTAAATCCAACAGTTTGAATTTGACCACTTTCAATAGAATTATTCAAATATTGAATTGAAAAAGGGTATAACTCTTCTAACATTTCATATAAAGGTTTTTCAATAATTCTATTATAAGAATTAACATCTAAAATTTTTAAATTATTAATTGTATTTAAATAAACATTTCCAATTGCATCAAATGAATCATTACCTTCTAAATTATAACTAAAATAATATTGATTAATTAATTCTTTAAAATGAATAAAAGCATTTTGATAAAATCTATTATCACTATTATTAAGAGGAGAATTTTGAGGATAATATTGATTATTATAAGGATTAGGAATATATTGATCTATAAAATTTCTATTATAAACAACAGCATTACCATATAATGCAATATTATTATTATTATAATTATTATTATTATTATTATTATAATTATTATTATAATTATTATTATTATAATTATTATTATTATTATTATTATCATCACCTAAACAATAATCACATCCACAACATCCAAAACAACACCAAC
>JAEEGK010016697.1_pt1 | contig 16090 bp, 10 predicted proteins | sample 8958771 | NCBI WGS metagenome assembly JAEEGK01 (sample SAMN16246547, study PRJNA631951) | gut metagenome | biome: gut microbiome; feature: rumen; material: SC-attached | host: Bos | place: Iran: Karaj | collected 2018-10
GAAACAAAACCATATTATTTAAGTTTTGATGTCAAAAAAATTTTATCAATAATTAATGAAGAAAATAATAATATTGAAAAAGTAAAAAAATCAAAAGATGAAACATTAAAAAAAAAACCTTTAAATATAGGGAGAAAATTTTCTGAAGTACAAACTAAATTTAATGAAAAAGATAATTTTCATAAAAAAAGTATGAAATATGATTCTTTTGATGATTCATTATTTAATTCAATTAAAAGAGATTTAAGAAAAGAATATTTTTTAATGCAAGAAAATAATGCAAGATATGAATCAATTATTATTAGAAAAGAAAAAGAAAATAAAGAAATGAAAAGAATTTTAGAAGATTATGAAAAAATAAAAAAAGAAGAATTGGATATTAAAGATTTAAAAATAAATAATTTAAATGAAACAATTAAAAGTCAATTACAAAATATTAATAATATAAAAGATTTATTAAATGAAAAAGAAAAAGAAATTTTAAAATTAGTTTATGAAAAAGGAGAATTTATTAAAAAAGAAAAAGAAAATCAAGATATAATTAATAAATTAAAAAAAGAAAATCAAGATATAGTTAAAAAATTACAAAAAGAAAATCAAAATTTATTAAAAAATTCTTTTGAGATAAATAATAATTCTAAAGGTGAAAATGAAAGTGAATCAAATAATAATGTTTTTAATTTTAATGAACAAAAAAAAGAAAATAATAATTTTCATATTAAAACAAATAATATTAATGATTTAACCAATGATAATAGAAAAAATAATATTAATAATAATTTCAATTATAAATTATATAGTTTTGGTGTAACAAATAATTTAAATGAAGAAAATAATAAATCAGAAGAATCAACCATAGATAATATTATTGGAAAAAATAAATTTAAGGATGAAAAAATAGAAAATCTTGATAAAATTAACACTGATACTGAATCAACTAATTTATTAACAATTAATTATGAAAATAATATTAATAATAATAACTTTAATATAAATAAAAATAATATTAAATTTGGGAATAAAACAGAAGATATTAAAGAAGAAAATAAAGCAGAAGATATAAAAAATGAAAATAAAGTAGAAGATATTAAAAATGAGAATAAAAAAGAAGAAAGTAAAAAAGAAGAAAATAAAACAGAAGAAGATATTAAAAATGAAAATAAAAAAGAAGAAAATAAATCAGAAGAAATAAAATATGAAAATAAAAAAGAAGAAATTAAAATAGAAAATAATAAAAATGTAAATGAAAACATAAAAATAAATGAAATTCCAAATCCATTTTCAATAAATAATCTTTCAAAAGAATATACACAAGACAAAATAAATTCTAATAATAATATTTTTAATAATAATAACATCTCAAATAATAATAATACTACAATATTAAATAATGAAAATAATAATAATAAAAATGAAGAAAAAATAAATGTTTTTACCTTTCAAAATAACACAAATAATGATAATATATTAAATACAAATAATGTAAGTCAAATTTCTTTTGGAATAAATAATCCATTAAATAATAATAATAATATTCAAAACTCAAATCAAAATATTTTTGAGTTAAATAATACTACTCCTGGTAATTTATGTAATATGCAAACAAATCCTTTTCTTCAAATGCCTTCATCTACAGGTGAAAAAACAAATAATATTTTTGTGGCTCCTTCAATTAATAATAATAATTCATTAAATAATAATCAAAATAATAATTTTAATTTTTCTCAAAATAATAATTGTAATAATATAAATTCTTTTGCTGTTTCTTGTTTAAATTCTAATAATAATCATTTAGATTTCCCTTTTCAAAATACTCAATCAAATCCTTTTCAAAATATGAATGGAATGAATAATAATATGAATTTAGATCAAAATAATAATATTAATAATATTAATAATATGAATAATATTAATAATATGAATAATATTAATAATAATAATATTTTTGGGATAAATAATAATATTTCATCAAATAATCAAAATTTAAATAATAATAATAATATTTCATTTGGATTCTCATCAAATCAAAATTATCAAAACAACAACAATAATAATATATTCAAAAATATGAATACAAATATTAATACAATAAATAATCCTTTTGTAGCTCAAAATACTCAAAGTTTAAATTCAACACAAGCAACAATGAATGGAAATAATCAATTTCAAATAAACAATAACAGTTTTTTTTCAAATAATCAATCAAATAATAATATTAATAATAATAGTTTTAATAATACATTTCAAACTCAAATGTCAAATAATAATAATATGAATGATTCTTCATTTCAAAATATTTTATCTAATAATAATTTTATGTCAATTGATAATTCATCTTTAAAAAATAATCCTTTCTTTCCAAAAAGTCAAACAAATAATTCTCAAAATACTTCAATTTTTGATGAAACAAATGATAATAAAAAAAAAAAACTTATAGTTTATATACTAAATTTTAATATAATAAATATTATTTAATTTTTTTTTATTATAATTAAATAAACAATTCAATTGTTTTTTATTAGAAAGATTCTTCTTCAAATTCATTTTACATTTGATTTTCCGTTTTTCTATCATTTATATCAAACTCAGATTCAAAATCCTCTTCATTTAATGAAAAATGAATACCATTATTCTGAATTTCTCTTAATTCTCTTTCTTTGATATTTTTTTTTAAATTTTCATTTAAACCACAAAAATTAAGTTCAATAATTTCTAAATAAATAAATGTAGAGATTAAACATAAAATTTCTAATAATCCAATATCTATTAAATAATTTTTTTTTATTATTAAATGATAAATAATATATGCAAAATTATAACAAATTAAACTATGAATAGGAGTTAGATTTGAAATAATATAATAAAATAAATAATTTATAAATAGACAATTTATTAAATATAAAATAATAAAATAGAAATTAATATCTTCAATTATTATTTTCTCTTTTACTATAAAATATATTTTTATTGTATGAAAAATTGATTGAAAAATTCCAATAAAAGAACCTAATAAATATGTACTAATAAAATATTTTGTATTAATATATTTAATCAAAAAAAGAGAAAATCCATAAGCATAACTTTGTAAAATTAAAATACAAAAATCTATATTCATGAATTTATTAAAATGTTTTATAATTATTATTATCATAATAATGATTCCAAAATTAACAGAAATTATCTGATGTGAATAAAAATGATTTTGAAAAAAATTAAATCTATCAAAATAATTAAAATAAAATCAGTACATTTAGAATATTTATATAATTTACATTTAATTTTCAAATATAATGAAACTATATCAAAAATATTTGAGCAAAGTATTAATATATATATTATTTTTTTGTATTTGTTCTTTTTATTATTTATTTCTATATTTTGTAATTGAAATTGAATATAATTGTTTTTCATTAATTGTTCTCTATATTTTTCTTTTTCTGTTTTTGATTTGATTTTTTCAATAATATAAAAAATAATAAGTAAAATTTTTGAAATGGCATCAATTAAAATTTGTAAATTATTATTATGTACTTTTTCATTAAGATATCTTCTAAAAAAATAAAGAGGAGAAAACAATAAAATATATAAAAAATTTTTTTCAAATGAAAATGAAATTAACATTTATTAATAAATAAATAGATTATAAAAATAAATTATTTATTTAAACTTATTTCTAATGTACTTATAATTGTATTAAAATCATTTGACCTAGAAGAATCTTTCATTAAATCATCTTCTTGTTTTCCTCTTTTTTCAATCATATATTTAAGATTATCACTTAAACCACAAAAATTTAATTCTATTATTTCACCAAAAATTAATAAAGGAATTAAAATAGTTATTGAAAATAAAATTTTAATAAATATATTTATATATTTTGTTGAAAATATTTCATTAAATGATAAACAACAACATTGACATAATATTATAATAAATGGATTAAATTTTATTAAAAATGTATAATATAAATAATAATATAATAAACGAATTACAATATAAATATATAATAATAGATTTTCAAAATTTGGAATTTGAACATCAATTTTTTTAATATATTTTAAATAAATAAATAAATAAATAAATCTTGATAATCCAATTATACTACCTAAAAAATATATATTAATATAATAAGATGTATTTATTTTTTTACATAAAGAAAGAGAAAAACAAAAGCAATATTGATTTATAAGAATCAATATTAAAAGAAATATTTTTACCTTTTTAATTTCTTTTTTTATTGTAAGTATAATACAAATCCCTAATAAATGAAAAATAATAACAATATATTGATGAGAATAAAATTTTTCTTTAAAGAAAAGTGTTTGAATTATAAATAAAGATATTAAATCAATTAAATATAGTAAAAAAGTAGATGACATTTTTGTAGAAGAATACTTTGCAATCAATTCAAAAATTATTGTACTTAAAATTAATAAAAATATTTTAAAATAATTGTTTTTTTCTATTTTTTTATCTATTAAAGGATAATAATTTTGAGAAATATAATTTATCTTTTGTTTTTCAGAATTATCTTTTTTGTTTTTTTTTGATAAATAAATTTCAATTAAAAAAAATATAATTATAGAAAATTGTGTCATAAATTGAATTAAATCATTTTGAGCATATACTTTAATTTTACTATATTGTTTTTGAAAATTATAAATGACAATAAAAAATATAAAATAAAAACCTTCCAATCTTAAATTTATTGATATTAATCTTTTATTATCATTCATTTTTTATTTATTTAATTATTAATTAATTTAAAAAAATGTTAATTAAAAAAAAATATTATATATAAATTGTTAATTAAAAAATAAACTATTTTTAATTAAAAAAAAATGTCTAAAGATTCTAAAATATCAAAAATAAAAGTAAATTTAAATTTCGATGGTGTATTAGCAAATGATGTATATTTACCAGAAAAATTTAGTGATTTTCAAAATTTAATAAGAAAAGAATTTTCATTACCAGAAAAAATAATTGAAATAAATGAATTTAGTATTAGAAGAAAGAAAAATGAAACTTTAGAAGAAATTGATGAAGAATTATATAAAAAAATAATTGATAATACTGAAAAACTTGATGAAATTTATATTACAGAAAAGTCATTTAATCATAATTTATTATCTCAAAAAGCAGAAAATTTTGAAGAAAAAATGGCAAAAATTATTGAAGAACAATTATTAATTGCATCAAGAAATATTAAAACTTTAATTTTAGATGGTGAAATGAAAGAACAACAAAATGAAATAAATAATAAAGTTAATCGTAATGTTCATGAAATTAATTGTTCTAAATGTAATAAACAACCAATCACTGGATTTTATTATATTTGTAATCTTGAAGATAATATGACTTTATGTTCTAAATGTGCAGAAGAACATGAACATCCTTTATTTAAAATATTCTAAAAATTAAAATTTTTAAATTGTTTATTAAAAAAAAAATTTTTTAAAAAAAAAGAAGTTAAATTAAAATAAAATTATTTTATTCTAGTATTCAAAATTAAAATTAAAAAAAAAATTCCTTTAAAAAAAAATAAAAAATAATATTTCAAAATTAAAAAAAAACCAAACAAAAAAAAAAAATTAAAAAAATAAAAATAAACATTAAAAAAAAAATATGAGAGAAATAGACATCCCATTATCAAAACATTTATCTCAAATAAACGAAACATCTCGAGAAAATATATCAAGTGATCTTTCAAAATTAAAAGATGAAAACATATCAACATTAAAAGATAATTTAAATCCAGAATTATATCACAGATCACTAAGTGATTCAAATGACAATATAATAAGTATAAATTATAATACTTCAAAAAAAATTGACATTTCCCCAAAAGCAAGATCATTTGTTTTTTTTTTATTTCTTCTCTCAAATATTTTTATTAGTATGGATCACGGATCAATTCCAGCATCAACAAATGAATTAAGATTAATTACAACAATGGATCAAACAATTGGTTTATTTGGTTCTTTAGTTTATGTTGGTAATATTTTTGGAAGTATTATTGTCTTTATGTTTATTAATAAATATAATAGAAAAAATTTATTATTAATTTCTTTAGTTTTTAATTCAATTTGTTTATATACTTTTGTTTATTTTGAAAATATTCCTTTTTTATTTTTTAATAGAATCATTGTTGGTATTTTTCAAAGTTATATTACAATTTATTTACCTGTTTGGTGTAATCAATATGGAGAAAAAGATCATAAAAATATGATGATTGCTCTTGTACAATTCGTAAGTCCAATTGGAATTTTTTTTGGTTATTTAATTGCTGCAATTAGTATTAATAATGATATTGGTTGGAAATGTGCTTTTATTGTTCAAGGTACATTAATTTTATTATTATTAATTGTTTTTTATATTGTACCAAATAAATTTTTTGAAAATAATGTTTATTGTGTTTCAAATATGCAAGGTGAAGAAATGTTTATTATAAAAGTTGATGAAGATTTAAATGAATATGAAGATAATATTCCATTAAAAAAGAAATTAACATTAATTTTAAATAAAAAAATATTTTTATATTCAGTTATTGCTTTATCAAGTTTAATTTATGTTATTTCAGGAGTACAATATTGGATAAGTGATTATATGAATCAAATTTTATTAATTAAAGGTCAAAAAGAAAGATTATTTATATTTACTTTAGTTTGTTTTACTTCACCAACTTTAGGAGTTTTAATAGGAACTTTTACAAAAGATATTTTATGTAGAAATGATAGAATGAAATCTTTATTATTTTGTTTAATTTTAGGAATTTTTGCAACTTTTTTTGCAATTTCTGTTACTTTTACTAGTAATATTTATCTTTATACTATTTATATGTGGTTTGTTTTATTTTTTGGAGGAGGAATTGTACCAGTTATTACTAATTTAATTATTAATTCTGTTCCTAAAGAATTAGATGCTAGTGGGAATTCTATTACTAATTTATTCTCTAATTTATTTGGTTATTTACCTTCTCCTTATATTTATGGTTTGTTAATTGATATTTTTCAAGATAAAGGTTATATTGCTATGATTTTTACTATGTGGTATTCTTGTGTTGGGTGTTTTTTTATTGGAATGGCTAATTATGTTTGTTATATGAAAATTAAGGAAAAGGAAAAAAAAATTAAAAATAAAGAAGTTTAATATTTTTTTAATTTTTTTTTTTTGATTTTATTTTAATTTATTTTATTGGCTTAATTTTACTTTTTTTTTTTTTTTTTTGTGTTTTTATGGGGATTTTTGCTTATTTTTTTTTTAATTTTGTTTTATTTTTTTTAAATTTTTTTTTTTTTTTGATATAATAGATTTTTATTTAATTATTTTTTTTATTTTTTTATTTTTTTGTTTTAAAAGTTTAAATGTCAAATTTTTATGAAGAAATTAAGGGATTAATAAAATTTATTAGTATTATTGATAGGAATAATATACCAATTTCTTTTTTTAATTTTGATAATATTGATAATGAATTTCAATATCAAATAATGTGTTATTCATCTTTAGATTTATTAAAAAGAAATAGTCAAAAAAATAATTTTTTAGGATTAATAAATTCATTTTATGAAAAAGAAAATGAATATGGAAGTTATGGATATGTTGGAAATAATGGAACTAAAATTTGTATTATTAAAGAATTAAAAAATGAAAATGATATAAATGAAAAAATGAATAATATTTGTAAAAATATTTATAGTCAATTTATTAAATTATTATTAAATCCTTTTTTTGATGGAAATGAATTTAATACTTCAAATTCAGAACAAAAGAAAAAATTCGGAGAAAATATTATAGAATTTATGAAACAAAATCAAATAGTATAATTTCAAATAAATAAAAATAAAAAACTATAAAATATACAAATAATTAATAAATATTATATTTAATATAAAAAAATAATAATTTAAATTGAATTATTTTATTTCTTAAGAAATTATTATATATAAAAAATTAAATATTCATATATTTTTTACATAAAAAATTATTATAAAAATATTTTATAATTTTATTTTTCTTTTCCAAATCATTGAAAAAAGAAAAATAATATATCTAAAATATGATAAAAAAAACATAACAAAAAATAATACTTATAGGAGCAAAAAAGTCAGTCACTGACAAAAATGCTACCAATTTATATTTATATTTTATTCTATATTCCATAAAAATGACATAATAAAACGTTAAATTAATAAATCATAATTATAATTATTATTATTATATTATGATTTTGTTAGTTTTTCAAACTTACTTTAAATTACAATTTAAAGAAGAAATAAAACATTAAATCATAATATATCATATAATTAATTCATATTAATAATCTCCATTATAAAATCAGGAATATCATTTTTAAAATATTTTTTTATATTTTCAAAGGCTTCGATTTTATTTTTTTTTGGTAATTTCATTAATATTTTTTTAATAATATCTTTTCCATTATCATTTTTAATAATTTGATTTAAATTATCAGAAGTAAATAAAATTTTAGAAACATTTTTAATATTTTTAATATCACTTACTAAAACACATTTTAAAACTACAATAGAACTAAATTTCAAAATAGCATATTTTGAAATATCTTCAAATATTTTTAAAATCATATTTTTACAAGTTTCAAAATCCCATTTTTCCATAATTTGTAAAATTAAAGTATGTCCATTAGGATTATTAATAATATTCGGAAGATTTTCAATAACTTTATTTACAAATTTTTTTCTTGTTTCAGAAGATTTATTTGTTAATATTAAATTTTTTAATAAACCAATTCCATTTGAATTATAAATTAAATGATTAAAAATTTGAAATATTTCTTCTGTAATTGAAGACATTCCTTTCTCATTAAGTAATAATATTAATTTTTGTAATACAAAATTAGCTTGTTTGTCCATTGCTAATTCATAAACTTTTCCTTCAATACATTTTTTTATTATTTCTTGTTCTTCTGGTAAAGATACAATTTTAATTAAACTTTGTAATGAAAAACTTCCCCATTTATTTAAAGCAATTTCTATAAAATTATCTTTTATTGAATTTAAAATAAATAATCTTTGTTCTGTGTTACATAATTCAAATAATTTTTGAGATAATTTATTATTACTTATCATTATATCTTTTAATTTATGTTGAATCATATTTAATAATTCTGTTAATTTATTTGATGGTAATTTTTTTAATAAATTTATCATTGTTCCTGTATTATTTCTTGATTTTATATAATTTCCTATTTGTTTTCCTCCTTTTAAACTTTCTAATAATTCTTCTAATGTTTCAAAATTTTCTATTGTTGGAATTGGTTTTTGTTTTTTTTGATTTGGTTGATTATAATTTTCTTCTTCTTCACTTTCTTCATCTTTATTATTTAAATTTTGGATATTTAAATAATTTAAATTTTGAGTATTTTGGAAAAAAAATAAATTTGGATTTAATGATTGAATATTTTGGTTTATTTGAAATGAATTATTTTGGAAATTTTGATTTTTATATATTTGATTTTGAAATGTAAAATTATTATTATTTGTATTATAATTATTATGAGAATAAAAAAAATTATTTAAATTATTATTAAATGAGCTTTGAAAATAATTATTTGTATTTTGAAAATTATTAATATTATTATAAAAATTAATATTTTGGATATTATTGTTTTGAATAAAATTTATATTAGTATTATTAAAATTATTTGTTATATTATTATTTATATTTAATATAGGATTCATATTAAATGAATGTGATATTGAATCTATTGAATTATTATTATTAAAGTAATTAATATTATTAAAATTGTGAGGAATATAATTTTTTTCTTCTAACTTTATTTTTTGTTTTTTGATTGATTTATGATTATTATTTAAATTATTATTATTATTATTATATTTATTTATTATATGATGTAAATTATTTTCTTCAAATGTAAATCTTGAATGATTTGTGTTTTTATAATATTTATTATTTAAAATTGAATTATTTATTTGTTTACTATTTTCATTGTATTCTTCTTTCTCAATTTCATTTTTTGAATTTTCTTTTTTGAAATCTAATTTAAATGAACATAAATCATTCATTGTAAAATTTTTTTTATTCTCAAATTCGTCCATTTCTAAGATATAATTAATATTTTTACAAAAATTCAAAAAAGGAATTATTAAAATTAATATATTATAATAATTTTTAAGAAGTTATTAAAAAATCATATATTAAATGCAAAAAAAATAATATTTTATTATATTATATTACAAAATTTTTTAAAAAATAATTTCAAAAAATACAAAAAAATTAATTTAATATATTTTAAAAAATAAAAGAAAAAGTAAATTAAGTGATAAAATAAAATAAAATAAAAAAAAAATGCCAAATTTTTGGTCCAAAGCAGAACAATTTATAGGAGAAAGTTTAAATGGTCCAAGGACAAAAGACAAAGAATTTGATAAATTAACAGAAAAAATGAAAACAGTAGAAATAGGATTATCAAATTTAAAACAAATACTTCAAAAATTACCATCAATATTAAATCAATTAGAATTATTATTTGGAGATTTAAATAATTCAATAACTCAAATATATTATAATTCTCCTTTTATATTTGTAATTGATGAAATAAAAATAAAACAAGGATTAATAGAAAAAGAATTTGGTATTTTTTCAAAAACAATTTCTAAAATTTTTTCCAAAACTTCAGAATGGACAAAATTATTTAATGTATCAAAAGAACAAATTAAATTAAGAGAAGAAAAGAGAAAAACTTATGATCATTATGAAAAAAAATTAGAAAAAATAGATTCAAAAAATATTAAAAGTAAAAAAGAAAAAGAATTTTTTGAAAGAAATACAGAAAAATACCAAAAAGCTGCAGCAGATTATGTTGATATATCTGAAAAGACATTTAATTCAATTAATTCTTCTTTAAGTAGAACTTATGATATTGTTAATATAATATTAAGAGAATTAATTAATTGTGAAAAAAATTCTTTTGAAAAAATAAATGAATATTGTAAATATAATAAAGATGTTGAAAAAAAATTTGAAGACTGTAAAAATTTTGCAAATAATCCTAATAATATTGATAATTTTTATTCATATGATCCTACTAAATATATGGATAAAAATATTATGAAAAGAAGTTCTTTAAGTAAAAATAATAATAATTTATTTAATAAAGTTTCTCATAGTTCTAATTCAATTATTAATAATGATGATGAAAATAATGTTGTTTTGATTTATTTTAGAATTAGAAGTAGTTTTGTTGATTATAATAAAGAAGAATTTAAAAAATTTAAAGAAATTAAAGATGATATTAATAATTAATAATATTTAATAATTTAAATAAGGTATTTTATTTTTTTATTTATTGTTTGTTTTTAAAAAAGTTTAAAAATTATTTTTTTATTTTTTAAATTTTTTTATAAAAAAATAAATCAATTTAAATTAAATATAAGGACAATAGTTTATATAACCATATGATAATTTTTCATTTTGTTTCATTTCATTTAAAATATAATTTTTTGACCATTCAGAATTATGCATATGATATAATGTTACATTATCTGTTTTACCATCTATTTTTCTTGAATTCATTATTCTATTTTGGAAAAAATTAATTGGTTTGTTATTATTTAAATTATATGTATTTGGATAATTAAATGTTAATGGAATATTTCTTTTTTTTAATTTTTTTTTTTTTACTTGAATTAAATTTTTAAAATTTATATTTTTTGATTGTTTTGTTGTTTTATTTTTTGGATTACTTTTATTTTTTAATCTTATATTATTCATACTCATTGGTTTTTTTTTTATTAAATCCTTTTTTTTAAATAAATTTGGATATAATCTTTTATTGAGTTCATCTTTATTATATTCAATTGTTTTATATAGATTAGATTCATTTTTATTTGAATTAATAATTTCATTTTCCTTTTTTTTATTTTCAGTTTGTTTATCAATTTGATTATTAATTGCTTTATCATAAAATTTATTTAAATAATCTCTTAAATCTTTTTTTGTATTATTTTCTTTATCATAATTATTATATGTATTTACTAATTTTTTATTAAAATCAAATAATTTCATATGTTCTTTTTTAGTTTTCATTTTCTCATCATTTTCTCTTAAAATTTCTTCAATAGTTTTCCCATTAACTAACATAAAAAAAAAGAATTATAAAAAAAAAATTTAAAAATAATAAATTTAAATAAAAATTATAATAATAATAAAAAAAATTATAAAATATTAAACCAATAATAAAAAAGTTTGATTTCTAATTAATACCAAACTTTTCTAAAAAATTATCTAATTGTTCTTGTAAATTTTTATTTTTCTTTTCTTGAGTATTATTATTTTTATTTTTCCTAGTATCACTAATAGGTTTAATAATTCTATTATTAGCATATTCCGTTTCTTTAATATAATTATCAACAAAATCTCTAACTTCATTTTCTAATAAAGTTCTATTATTTTTTAATTTATAAACATTTCTAGGATAAAAAAAGAAAATAAATCTAGTTTTCATAGTATCTAAATAAAAATATAATTGATCTAACATAAAAGTACTTAAATAAGCATAAAAAGGGAAAAAAAAAGAAGAATAAATACAAATTTTTTTAAAAGATATTTTCACATTTGTAAAAGTAAACAAATAATAATTAATCAAAAATTCCATAATTAAAATAAAAAGTATAAAAATAAAAGGTAAATATTTTACAAATTGAGTAACTTTAACAGAAGAAACAACATCTAAAGCTTCTAATTTATTAGGATTTTTAGCTTTAGCTTTAATTCTCGCAGTTTCAGCATTTTTTTTAACTTGCCAAACAAAAGGTGAAGTTGCAATAATAATTGGTAAAGAACACAATAAATAAACATGAAATAATAAAAATGAAATAGTAGTTTTTTTAACATAAAATTTATAAGAATAATAAATTTCTTTTACTTCATTATCTTCTAAACCAACATTCTCTAATTCATTTAAATATCGAAATAATTTTTTTTTCAAATTTAATAATTCTTTCCTATCTTTAAATAAATTATAACATTTTGAAAATCTCTTAGAAATTTCAGTATATTTTTCAGTATCTAAATTACTATCTTTAGGAATATATAAATCTCTAACAATAGATAAAAGTGAATATTCTTTAAATGAAGGTGCAGTAAATGTAACAGCTTTCATTCTATTTTCAACTTCTTTTAAAATTATACCAATTGCTTCTTTTTTATTTTCTTTAAATAATTGTCCCCATTCATCAGGAATATTAAAAGGAATACCAAATTCAATAATAACATCACTTCTAAATTTATCTCTATTAAAATATGTGAAACCACAAGATAATATTTTAATATTTTTTGTATTGTGATTTGCCATTGCTCCTAAACTCATTAAAGCAACTCCTGCTTTTAATTTTAAGAAATCTGATCTATCATGAGATGTACCTTCTGGAAAAATACATACTGCATTTCCTTCATGTAATTTTAAATATGCTTCTTTATATAATGTTGAATTATCTAATTTTGGTATTAAATAATATAAATGTTTATCTTCTATTTCTTTATTTAATAATTCAAAAATATTATCTTCACTTTTTATTATTATTTTATCTTCACTTTCTACTTTTTCAACAATAACTCTGTGTTTATTATCAATTAATAAGGAACCAATTCCTAAATTGAAATTTGGATTATTTTCTATTTGAGATATAAATTTTGTATTAATACCATTTATTTCATTATTACTTATCATTTTAATAAAACCTAAACCTAAAATTTTCGAATCGTCAGGACGATAAACTGGAATTACATTTATTTTCTTTGCTAAATATCCTACAATTGGGAATGAATATGATGATGCTGCCATACAAAAACTTAATGGACGAGGACATTTTGCTAAAACTAACATTGCATCCATAAATTGATTTGCGTGATTACAACATACTATTGTTGGACCCGATTTTGGAATGTTTTCTAAACCTATTACACTTATTTTACGAAAGTAATTTGAAGTTACGCCTTTTACGAAGAGACGAATTCCTGAGTAGAGAAGAGACATTTTTTGTCTTTTTTTTTTTATTTTAATATTTTTTTTTTTATTTTTTAAATTAATTTTATTTTTTTAATATATAATATTTAGTATTTTTAATTGATAAAATGGAAAATTAAAGAAGTAAAATAGAACATAGAATTTCATTAGAAAATTCAGAAAGAAATATTGTTTCTTCAACTAATATTAAACAAAATAGGATTAAGCCTGATTATGATATATCTTCCAAAGATTTAGAAGATTTGATATCATCCTATATTGATGATTTAAAAAAATCAAATGAATTAAAAATAATAGAAAAATTAGGTGGTGTTCAATATATACTTAAAAAATTAAAAACATCTTCAGAAAAAGGAATTTTAAATGATTCTAAAAGAGAAATTATTTTTGGAAGTAATAAAATATTTGTTGAACCACCATTAAGCTATTTATCTTTCCTTAAAGAATCTTTGTCAGATATAATGATAATTATTCTTTTATCAGTTTCATTAGTTCAAATAATAATAGGTTGTACATTAACTGAGAATATAAGAACAGGATGGATTGATGGAACAAGTATAATAATGGCCGTTTTAATTGTTGTTTCAGTTGAATCATTAACAAATTACAAAAAGGATCAAAAATTTTATGAATTAAGTTCCATACAAGGTTCAACAGCAAATTATAAAGTAATAAGAAATGGAGAAATAGTTGATATGAAATCAGAAAATATATTAGTTGGAGATATAATTTATATAACTGCTGGAGAAATAATGCCAGCTGATTTGCTATTATTAGAAGGAAATAAAATTAAGTTCGATGAAAGTAATTTAACAGGAGAAAGTAAATTTATTAATAAAGATATATATGATAATTGTATATTACAACCAAAAGGAGAAATATCTCCTATTATTTTATCTGGAACAGGATGTATTGAAGGAAACGGAAAAGCTTTAATAATTGCAGTAGGGGAAAGAAGTTCAAAAGGTAAAATTAGAAGATTAATAGATAATTCCAAAGAAGAAAAAATTACTCCATTAGAAGAAAAATTAAATATTTTAGCTAAAAAAATCGGTATTTTTGCCTTAAGTTCAGGTTTAATTACTTTTTTATGTTTAACTATTAGATTGATTATAATTTTTATTTCAGATTATAAATTATATAAAAAAAGAATTAATAATAATATTGAAGATTTAGAACATCCAAGTAAATATATTTTTTCTAGAATGGTAGATAATTTTTTAATATCAATGGTAATTATAACAATAGCTTTACCAGAAGGATTACCTATGGCAGTAGCATTAACCTTAGCTTTTTCGATAAAAAAATTAATGGATAAAAAAAATTTAGTAAGAAAGATGAATTCTTGTGAAACAATGGGTGAAGCAAATTATATATGTACAGATAAAACGGGTACTTTAACTAATAATTGTTTAAATGTAGTTAAAATTTTAACTGTAAATCAAGAAATTGAACTAGATGATGAATCAAAATTAAGAGAAGAACATAAAATATATTTTAAAAATGAAAAATATTGGGATTTATTAAGAACTTCAATATCAATTAATGTTGATTGTCATATCAATTCGTTTTCTAAAGAAAATATAAATAGGGGCTTTGAAGAATTCCATTGCAAAAATAAAACAGATAATGCTTTCATAAACTTTTTATACAGGTTAAAATCACCAATATCTGAAATTTTGAAAAAATATCCAGAAGAAAATAAAAAACAAATATCTTTTGATTCTAATAAAAAAAGAATGTCTACTTATGTAAAAGAAAAAGACAATTTGTATAGAATTTATACTAAGGGAGGAGCTGAGTATATAAAAGAATATTGCAAATATTATATCGATTCTATGACTGGTGAAAAAATGATTTTTGATGAAATGGAAAAAAATAAATTAATAAAAAAAATTGAAAATTATAATAATTCAATGTTAAGAACATTATATGTTTGTTATAAAGATATAAATGAAAATGAATTTTATAATAATAATGAAGAGGACGATATAAATAATTTGGTTTTTTTAGCCATATTTGGAATTAGAGATACGATTAGAAAAGGTTTAAAGGAAGCAGTTGAAA
>JAEEGK010016698.1_pt1 | contig 16090 bp, 13 predicted proteins | sample 8958771 | NCBI WGS metagenome assembly JAEEGK01 (sample SAMN16246547, study PRJNA631951) | gut metagenome | biome: gut microbiome; feature: rumen; material: SC-attached | host: Bos | place: Iran: Karaj | collected 2018-10
GAAGAAGTAACTAGTGCAATGTTCGTAAAAGGTGTAACTGGTCCTAAAGTTATTAACTACATTTACGGACTTGGTGGTACAGACGTTAAGGCTGACGATATCGAAACCGTATATAATAGATTACTAGATATAGCAAATACAGGTAATGTCGGCGAACCATATAATTATTTGGGGATTTAAAATTGTAATTATCCAATACATTATTTGCGCAAGAATTAAATTTTGACTAGACTTTCGATGTGAAGCGTAACGACATCAAAATCATAATTATTGCTCAAAGAGAAAGGAATGATAAGAAATGGCATATAATCTTAAAGAATATGCAAAAAAACCTGAGCGTCTTGCTCCAGGTCATAGAATGTGTGCCGGATGCGGCGCACCACCGGTTGTAAGAGCTGTTATGAGAGCTCTTCATCCTGAAGATCATGCAGTAATTGCTTCTGCTACAGGTTGTTTAGAAGTTTGCACATATATTTATCCATATACAGCATGGGAAGATTCTTTTATTCATAGTGCTTTTGAAAACTCAGGAGCAACTATCTCCGGAGTTGAAGCTGCTTATACAGCTTTTAAGAGAAAAAATACTTTGAATACAGATAAAAATACTAAATTCATCGCTTTTGGTGGAGATGGTGGAACTTATGATATAGGCTTCCAATCATTATCTGGAGCTATGGAAAGAGGTCATGATATAGCTTATTTCTGCTATGATAACGAAGCATATATGAACACAGGTGTTCAACGTTCTTCTGCTACTCCTAAATATGCAGATACAACTACAACACCTGCTGGAAAAGTAAGACCTGGTAAACTTCAATTTAGAAAAGACTTAACTCGTGTTATGGCTGAGCATCACTTACCATACGTTGCTCAAACTGCTTGTTTTGGTAATTTTAGTGATATCACCACAAAAGCAGAAAAGGCAATTTATACAGAAGGCCCTTGCTTTGTAAACTGCTTAGCTCCATGCCCTACTGGTTGGAAATACAACTCAGCAGATTTAATGACATTAAATAAATTAGCTGTTGAAACTCGTTTCTGGCCATTATATGAAGTAGAAGATGGCAAATTTAATATAACATATATTCCAAAGGAAACTGTTCCAGTATCTGAGTTTTTAAAACCTCAAAAGAGATTTAAACACTTATTTGTACCTGGAAACGAACACTTAATTGAAGAAATTCAAGCTGATGTAGATAAGAGATGGAACGAATTATTAGAACTCGCTAACTTAAATAAGTAAACTAATACCGCCGGTTTGAAACCGGCGGTATTTTTATTATAAATATTATTCAACTGTAAAAGGTAACAATGCAATATGTCTAGCTCTTTTAATAGCTATTGTAAGCTCTCTTTGATGCTTTGCACATAGTCCGGTTACTCTTCTAGGAAGAATTTTACCTTTTTCAGAAACATACTTACGAAGCTTATCTGCTTGTTTGAAATCTATCTCTAAGTTCTCATCTGCACAATATGCGCAAACTTTCTTCTTAGGTTTTCTAATTCTTACATTATCATCATCATAGTTATTATTTCTATTGTTTTTCTTGTTACTACCTGCCATTTTATTTCCCTCCCATCTTTTATGTGAAGTATCTACTTCACAAAATTAGAACGGCAAATTAGAATCTTCTTCTATTGCCATAAATCCTTCTGATGCTGGAGTTTCTGTAGGTTGAGCTGATGCGTTAAATCCTGCTTCGAAGTTATTAGCATTACCTTGCTCACGTTTACTATCTGCAAAGTATGCTTCTTCCGCAACAACTTCAGTTACATATACTTTCTTACCATCTTTATCGTCATAATTTCTTGTTTGCATTCTTCCAATAACGCTAACTTGTTGACCCTTAACGAAATATTTACTGCAAAATTCAGCGGTTTTCCCCCAAGATACGATATTTATAAAATCAGCATCTGGTTGACCTTCTGATTTGAATCTTCTATTTACAGCAAGAGAAAATGAACAAACTAAAGCGTTAGTATTAGTAGTATATCTTACTTCAGGATCTCTTGTCAGTCTTCCCATTAAAATAACTTTATTCATTTCAACCTTCCTCCTAAATCAATTACTTATCTTCTTTTCTTACTGTTATAAATTTAATTACTGTATCTGTAATTTTATATATTCTTTCAAGCTCGTCAATGAATTCAGGTTTAGCTTCAAAGTTAACTAATACGTAGTAACCTTGAGTAAACTTCTTTATAGGATAAGCAAGTTTCTTCATTCCCCATTCATTGGTTTCAGTAACTTTACCACCTTCTGATTCAATTAAAGCGTTGAATTTCTCAACTAATCCTTTGATACCCTCTGCATCAACGTCAGGATTAATGATATAAATAGATTCATATTTGTTGAGCATTCATTTCACCTCCTTTTGGACTTTTAGACCCTACCTTTTAGATAGAGTAAGGAAAACTGCCCTTCTATATTACCACAAGTATGTAAAATTTGCAAGTACTTCCTTACTCCTTCGTTACAAATATCCTTTATCGATATAATATTCCAAAATATGTAAAAAATCAAGTAGTAAATTTTTACAATTTATTTTATAATTCTAATTTTTGTACCGTCACCGTTGCCTACATTTGCAGCATTTCCTTCGTCAGTATCAATATGCATAGCAAGAGAAAATTTATCACTAACTCTAACTACTGTATCTCCAAAAATAAGTTTTCTTCCTTCGCTTTCGACTTCAACACTAACTATGTCTTTATCTTTTACGCCAAACTCATTTGCGTCTTCTGGAGTCATATGAACATGACGTTTTGCGACAATTAAACCTTTATCTAAAGTCAAAGAACCTGTTTCCGTTATAAGTTCAACTCCAGGGGTTCCTTCTATATCTCCAGACTCACGAATAGGGCCCATAATTCCTAAAGCAAAACAATCCGACTTTGCAAGTTCAACTTGACAAGCACTTCTTACTGGCCCTAAAACCGAAACCCTTTCTATATTTTTCTTAGGGCCTACTATTGTAACTCTTTCTTCACAAGCAAATTGACCTGGCTGAGATAATTCCTTTTTAGGAGTTAAGGTATGTCCTGCTCCAAATAATATCTCAACTGCCTCCTGAGTCAAATGAATATGTCTTGCTGATACTTCCAATTTAATATCTTTCATAAAATCATCTCCTCAAAAAAATACAAACCGGATGTTTCCATCCGATTTGTATTTTATCATACGAAATTTGCTTTTTCAATTAGTTTGTTGCATTGTTATAGATATCTGTCATAACTGTTTTATCTGTTCGGTATGTAAATACTCTACCGCCCCAATCAGTTTCATTCGTAGTATTCTGAGCTTTGACGTAATTGTATATTGACTTGCCATTTTTGTCTAGTATCTCTATATTATATTTTACTGTTACCTTATCGTATTGTTCATATAACAAATCATTATATTTATCCATTACATCCATTGGCAAGTAAAATACCCATGTCCAATTTAACGTCTCATATTTTTGACCCTCAACTGTTTTAACAGAAGCCATATGGCTTTCATCTCCATTTTTGCCAAATTGCAAAGTCAAATATTTCTTTTTATCTGCAGATTTAAGCTCTATTGGTTTACCTTTTTCATCGTATAACTCATATGTTACCTTTATTTGGCTATCATTTATCGAAATACCTTCTGTCCTTAGTTGAGTTTCTACTGCATACCCATAAGCAACGTCACGATTAGATCTAGAATCAGCGATTAATTTTGCTTTCTGTAGCAATACTCCTGCTGACCCTATTCCTGCAGGGATTTTAATATATTTGTGTGTTTCTGCCCCTGATGATACAAAGTAATCTTTCCACCTCACATCACGAACAGATACAATAACAAAAGAATCTACATCTTCTTTCTTATCAGGCTCAAATTCAGCTTTAATAATAACATCACTTGCCGGCATGATAAATGTGTAATTTGGCTCCTTGCTTATTAGTCTACCATCTTCGTAATACCAGCCTGCAAATTTATATCCTGAATTAGGCTTTGCCTTTAACGGTACATTTTCTCCTTCTGGGTATTCGCCATCACCAGTTGCAGTACCTCCAGAGCTAGTTAAAATTTTTAACTCATATTTCTCTGTACCTTTTATGAAATGCGCTATTAATATAACATTATTTTCTTCCATCTCGAAACTAGTACTTTGTGGCAAGTTTGTCTTGGTTGAAGGTTCATATACTGTTTGTTTTTCCCAATAATCAAACTTATAGCCTTCATCTGGATATGCTGAAATTTTATACTTTTTCCCTGGTATAGCATTTTTTACACTTCCTTTAGCTTTACCATGGCCAGCACTCTTAACACTCAAGGTATATGCATCTTCATCGTTGTCAAAAATTGCTACCAAAGTCAAATCTTCATCTGGCATTTCTACCATAGCTATTTGCCCATATTTTGTAACTGTTTTATCTTCTTTTTCCCATCTCATAAACTTACTACCAGTATTTGGATATGCCCAAATTGGGTATTCATTACCTGCTATTGCATAAGGAGTTCCACCTATAGTATATCCATCACCTTCATGTTTTAATGTCAATTTATGATATTGGTCCTCATAGCCACCAGTTGGTTTGAAATGTACTATAAATGCACAGTCCTCTGTTACTGTATATTCAAAGTCGTGATCTGTAGGAGAAACTTCCTTGCCATTTACAATCTTTGCCCAATAATCAATTACAAAATCTTTATCAGGATATGATTCTAATTTAACTGTTGTACCTCCTGATACAGATATCGTTAACTCTTGGTTATTTTTAGTCGTTTTTTTGCCATTTACACCTGCTAATCCATTGCCATCACTATATACCGTAACATTATATTCTTCCTCACCATCACGGACAAATACTGCAAATAACGTCATGCTACCGCCTAATGAATTTACTGTTGTGTCTGGGTTCTTACCATATTCATTATCAAGGCTATCAAGATACCAGCCAACAAAATGTGCATTTTCATCAGCTTTTGCATAAATTTGTGATTTTGTATCCAATTCAGTTTCTTTACTTTGTTCTGTACTGTACTCAGAATTGTCTAACTTAACTTTACCTGGACCTACTGCAACTAATTTCAACTCACCCTTATCAGGGCCCTCGTCAAAAATTGCTACCAAGGTCAAATCTTTATTTGGCATTTTTACAAAATCTTTTTGCATATATTTTGTAATTGTTTTATCTTCTAGCTCCCATCTCATAAACTTACTGCCAGAACCTGGGCATGCCCAAATTGGATAATCTCTAGTTGCTATTGCATAAGGTGTTCCACCTATAGTATATCCATTGCCTTTATGTTTTAATATTAGCTTATGATATTCGCCTTCGCCAATTGGTTTGAAATGTACTATAAATACACAGTCTTCTGTTACCGTATGACCAAAGTCTTGATTTTTAGTTTTAACTTCCTTTCCATTTACAATCTTTGCCCAATAATCAATTTCAAAGTTCTTATCAGGATATGATTTTAATTGAACCGTCGTACCTTCTACTACAGATACCGTTAGCTCTTGATTATTTTTAGTCGTTTTCTTGCCATCTATACCTGCCAGTCCATTTCCATCGCTATATACCGTAACATTATATTTTTCTCCACCATTAGGTACAAACACAGCAAACAATGTCATATCACGTCCCAATGCCCTTACTGCTGCATTTGGGGTCTTTACATATTCATTATCAAGCCTATCAAGATACCAACCAACAAAATGTGCATTTTCATCAGCCTTTGCATAAATTTGTGATTTCGTATCTATTTCAACTTCCGCACTTTGTTTTATTCTATATTCAGAATTATTTAATTTAACTTTACCCGGACCTACTGCAACCAAATTCAATTTATCTTTACCAGACTCATAATGAACAAATTTTGCAATCAATGTCATATTATACCCTAATTGTCTTACAAATGTATCTAATTTAGAGCTATATTTTTCGCTGTCAACATTACCAAGATACCAACCATCAAAATCCCAACCCTCAGCAGCCTTTGCATAAATCTTTAATCTTGTATCTATTGCATTTTGCTTACTTTGGCTTGTACCATAGTCAGAATCGTCTAATTTAACTTGCCCTTCACCGTCTACCACTAAATTTAATATGTATTTATCAGGGTCTTCGCCACCTGCTGGAGTCAAATACAAATCATAAACGTGTGTTTCTCCACACGAACATTTAACTATAACCTGACCTTTAGATACTCCTTCTTTTGTAATTTCAAGTTCATTTGGTATTAACTCTTTAATTTTAAACTTACCTAAATAAGTATCATCATTAGGATCAGGAGGCACAATACGCTTCAATCCTTCAAAATAAACTTTATATTTAGTCTTCTGTCCACAAGAACAAGTTACAAATATTTGTCCATAAGGTGTGCCATCATCATCATAACTTAATTCTTCATAAACTATAGTACCAACTTTAAATGTTCCTGAATACTTATTATTATTCACATTTATTTTTGTGTTAGTTGATGTTGGCGTTGTTGAAGGGATATCCATATTCGGAATCCCATCAGGAAAATTAGGCATCCCATCAGGAAAATTAGGCATATTATCAAAATTACGATAATACCAAATACCACCATTTTGTCGATACATGCCATTTTCTTCTAGTACAGAATCTGGTGCATCACCATAAGTATATTGTTGCCATTGCCCATTCTCATTCATGCCCCAAAAAGTTGCATCAGGATTATTATAGTAATAACCCTCACGGGGGCCTACATACTCACCGTATTGCACGTCATCTCCAAATATTCCAAAAGCCGCCGCTTTATTTGTTAATACTGAAAAAAGTAAAAAAATCGAAAAAATAATCAATATTCTCTTTTTCATAATCGATCTCCTATTTTTAATTTCATAATATTTTTATTACCATTTAACATCACAATTCATCTTTCCTAATGCTTTATTCTTCAATAGTAGGTTTTTGTTTAATGGTTTTTTCTTCTCCAAGTGTTACTGTTTTGCCTTGTCCCTCTACTCTAAATCCTACGAACTCTATTATTACAGAGTGCATTTTTTCTGTATATGTTGCATCACCATAATTTTTAATTGTACTTGGTTTACCACATACTCCAATTTGTTCTCTACCAGTTTCATATTCATATCCACAAGAACAACTCTTTTTTGTAACTTTGTATAATGGGGTTGTACATTTTTGAGTTCCTGATTCAACGTCTTGCTCAATATCTCTTACCACATGGATATTACCAAACAAAGAGAATTCACTCCCTACAGCTAAAGGTCTCTCCTTACTTTGAACAGGATCTATACCGGAAGTAAACGCAGTGTCTCCCCAATCGCCATCCGCTTTTAATCCATATTCCTCATTCTCATGATCTAATGTACATTTTGTTGTATATGTACTTGTTGTAAAGCTGTGTTGATGTCCAGTTGGTATATTATCTGGTATATTATCTGGTATATTATCTGGTATATTATTTGGTATATTATTTGGCACCTCTGGTTCAGATTTTTTCTTATATAGTGCCAAAAAAGTTCCATCTTTTAATTTCACTACTATCTTACTTTCTGCCCCTGCAACCTCAGTATTATTCGAATGAGTTTCTATTATATCTCCTCCCGCAGCCAACTTAGTCTGATCGCCTGAACCATCTCTCTCCATATGATTATATACTACCGTATAATCATCACCAAGTTCAGCAGCAAGTAAATCTATATCTTCCTGAGTAACATCACCTGCTAACTTTTCTGTATCGAAACTCGTATCAGACAATAAATTATCCATTTCGTCTAGTGACGCATTGTAAACAGGTGTATTAGTGGTAGTAGTTGTATCGCCAGTCTCATAGGCATTTTCATCCGGGCTATAATTGTCATACCAACCTCCTGACGGCCATTCGTTTCCTGCTTGATTATTGCCACCTGCTTGATTATTGCCACCTGCTTGGTTATTGCCACCTGCTTGATTATTGCCTCCTGTTGGGACATTAGCTCCACCTTGCATGCCTCCAAAACCATAATCTGATGGATTATATCCATTTTGGTTAAGATAATATGCCTTCTGCTGTGGGTTCATATTTGAATTCATTATCTCTTCTGCTGTCGCCGCTACAGAAACAGAAGTAATCATAATTATAAAAAATCCAACCATTGTTAAAACCAATAACCTATTTAATAGTTTATTTCTTCTCATTTTTATCCTCCTAACTAATTATTTAATAATTACTATTCTTTATTCCCATTTAACATCACGAATATTAGCTATATAATTAGCAATATCCCCACGATTAGCATTTTCACTATACTCATCTATATCAGACATATCAGAGTAACCCTTACTTATAGAATAAAGTATATAATTTTCAGGCCAGCTATAATTCCATTTTGATACGTCACTCTTAAGTCCGTGAACATTTATCAACATTGCCAATGCTTCCGTATGAGTAACTAAATTGTTCGGTCTAAAAGTACCATCTTGGTATCCGCTTACAATACCAACCTTTGCAGCAATTTTTATGTTTCTCTCTGCCCAATGACCGGATATATCTGAAAAACTACTGTCTATTTCCTCGCCTGAATCAATAATATCCTGTGCATCGGATGAAAAAGCAATCGCAAGCGTAACAAGTTCTGCACGAGTTATATTATTTAAAGGTTTATATGTTCCATCAGGATAACCCGATGAATATCCAAACGCCTTTAAATAAAGTGCTGCGTCCTCATATTTTGTTCCTATAACATCCGGAAAGTTCTCGTATTTTGCCTTTCCTTTGTAAGTAAATGCCGTACAAACACTCATTTGCACCAAGAAAATTGTAAAAAGAATTGCCAATAATTTAGTTTTAACTTTCATTGCTTTTCCTCCTCAAATAATAATATTCACTTAAGTATCGGATATCATTTTAAATATATTTATATATTTTTATATATTTTTTTAACCTACATTAAATTAAAATTAAAAAGCAAGCAAATAACAGCATCTTACTGCATTTGCTTGCTTTTTTTATCAAATTATAATACATTTCTCTTTTAACTAGCCCGAATTCAAAATTTTTCGCATTCGTCATATTATCACCAAGTTTCATAAAAGTATAACTTATGTTTAAAATTATACCAATTTTATGTAAACTTGTCAAGACTTAATTTTTTATACTCCTCTAACACCGCAAAGCCCAATATTCCCCTTCGCAATACTAGCAGCGGCTAATACTTCATCTTTCTTATGAGGAATCATATTGTGGTACTTAGGATCATTTGTAATAATATTTCTAAATTGCTGAATAAAATATTTACTATCTTTCCCGACAAAGCCTTCGGTTATTTCATTAATATCTTTTTCGTTTAATACTGGCAAATACGTGGTTCTAAACTCGTGCTTAACTCCACTAGTCTTCAAAATTTTAATTGTACTCTTTATAAGCTCTAAATTAACTTTAGAACGAGTTACTTCATTATATTTTTCAGGTGAAGCCTTTATATCCATAGCAACGTAATCTAAAAGATTTTCATTTAATAAATCCTTTATAACCTCTGGGTGAGTACCATTAGTATCTAACTTAACTTTATACCCTAAAGCCTTTATCTCTTTTATAAAATCTTTTAAATCAGGGTTACAAGTAGGCTCTCCTCCGCTTATACAAACAGCATCTAACATATCTTTTCTAAGTTTTAGATACTCCATAACTTCTTCTTTAGGAATATAATTTCCATCTCCAGAAATAAGTGAAGGGTTATGGCAATAGCCACAATTAAAATTACAACCAACTAGGAAAATGGCACAAGCCATTTCCCCAGGATAATCTACAGTTGATAATTTATCGTATCCACCAATACGCATAGTAACTCCCCCAAATGTAATAATTTATGATAATGTGTCGCTAGTTTCACAATCAGTTATATCTTCTAATTGATCGATTTTAACAACATATTTCTTTCTATCTTTGTATTCTTGTCTCTTGCCAACGTGGAAATTATTGATTGGTCTAATAAATCCAACAACTCTTGACCAAACTTCAGTTTCGTGACCACAAGTAGGACAAGAAAATTCTTCTCCCTTTATATATCCATGCTCTGGGCAAACACTAAATGTAGGAGTAATAGATATATAAGGCATCTTATGAGTTGCAAAAGCTTTTTTAATAAGTTTCTTTGCAACTTCAGGATCTTCTATACTTTGACCCAAATACAAGTGTAATACTGTTCCACCTGTATATGTGCATTGTAAATCATCTTGAAGATCTAAAGTTCTAAATATATCGTCTGTATAAGAAACTGGTAATTGAGTAGAATTCGTATAATATGGAGTTTCTTCACCAGCAGTGATAATGTCTTTTCCATATTTTTCACGGTCAATCTTAGCTAATCTGTATGAAACACCCTCTGCTGGAGTAGCTTCTAGATTATATACGTGACCTGTTTCTTCTTGGTAACCAGTAATAATTTCTCTTAGATAATTCATAACATCTAAAGCAATCTTTTGACCTTCGTCAGTAGTTAAATCTTTTCCAATAAGGTTTAAAAGTGCTTCGTTCATTCCAATAACACCAATTGTGCTAAAGTGGTTATGCCAATAGTCACCAAATCTTTCTTTTGCATTTCTTAAATATCTAGCACAATAAGGATATAATCCTCTTTCAGTTTGTTCTTCAATAACTTTTCTCTTAATTTCAAGAGATTGTTTTGCTTTATCTGCAACTTCTTTTACCATAGCCTTAAACTCTTCTATATTATTGGCTTTATAGCCAATACGTGGTAAGTTAATAGTTACAACCCCAATAGAACCAGTTAAAGGGTTAGAGCCGAATAATCCGCCACCTCTTTTTCTAAGTTCTTTTAAGTCTAGTCTTAATCTACAGCACATAGAAAGTGCATCATCAGGAGATAAATCTGAATTTACATAGTTTGCAAAATAAGGTGTTCCATATTTGCAAGTAATCTTCATATATTCGTTAATAACTTCTGAATCCCAATCTAAATCTTTCGTTACGTTTAAAGTTGGAATAGGGAAAGTGAAAGTTCTACCGTGAGCATCGCCTTCATACATAACTTCACAGAAAGCTTTATTTATCATATCGCTTTCCTTTTGGAAATCGCCATAAGTCTTATCCATATATTGACCACCAATTATAACAGGCTCATGTTTTAAATTTTCAGGAATTGTTACATTCATAGTCAAGTTAGAGAAAGGACATTGGAAACCTACACGAGTAGGAACATTCATATTAAATATGAATTCTTGAATAGCCTGTTTTACTTGAGGATATTCTAATTTATCATAATATACGAAAGGTGCACAGAAAGTATCAAATCCAGACCATGCTTGAGCACCAGCAGTTTCTCCTTGAGTAGTAAAAGTAGAATTTACTATTTGACCCAAGAAAGAACGTAAATGCTTGGCAGGTTTACTATCTACTTTACCAGGTACTCCTCCAAATCCTTCAGTAAGAAGTTGTCTTAAATCCCATCCTGCACAATAAGCTCCAAAGAATCCTAAATCATGTAAATGCATTTCGCCGGATTCATGAGCTTTTCTAATATTTTCAGGATAAACTTCATTTAACCAATACATTTTTGTAAAAGCTTCACGAACATAGTTATTTAATCCGTTTATACTTTTTTGCATATTGGAATTTTCTTTTATTAACCAATCTTTATCCCCAAGATATTTGCCAAACATGTCAATAGTTCCACCTATTAATGCGTTAGCTTCTCTTGCTCCTTTACGTTTTTCTCTATAAAGAATATATGCTTTAGCTGTTTTAGCATGACCATTTTCAATTAATACTTTTTCTACTATATCTTGTATTTCTTCAACATCTGGGATATTATCTGCGTATTTTCCTTCAACTATTTTCATTACTTCATCCGACAATCTTTCAGCTTTAGAATAATCTTCTCCTCCGCAAGCATGAGCAGCCTTAAAAATCGCTCTTGTAATCTTTTCTTGGTGGAAATCTACGATTTCGCCACTTCTCTTCCTTATCTTTGTTACCATCCTGCATCCCCCTTAGCATAATTAAAAGTAGTTTTTCTCAAACCCGATATATATATCGGCAACCAAAACACAATATTTAGTATTTGGAAAAAACTTACACAACAATATCTTGTGTTTTTGTCGTAATACCAATATACAATTTTAAAAAAAGAAACTCAATAGAAAGTGTCAATTTAAATATTTAATTTTCTTCGTTTTTCTTTTTTTTTCTTTAAGATTCATAATATGGGTCTAATGTACTATTTTTGAGGTTTCCATATAATCTATTATTGTAAAACAATTACTTTTTTAAAAAGAAAAAGTGGGGCTCATACCCCGCTTTTAATCACCTTATTTCTTGTTAATCTCAATAAAGAACGTAGTTCCTTTCCCGCTTTCCGACTCAAATCTCATATCTCCGTTAAACTTTCCTTTTATAGTTGAATAACTCATATATAGTCCTAAACCTGTGCCATTCTTTCCTTTATTAGTAATCATCTCATTAAATAGTTTATCTTTAATATTTTCAGGGATTCCACCAGCATAATCTTTTACTTCGATATATACTTTCTCATTATCTTCACTTATTTTTAAGTCTATATCTCCACCATTTTCTCCATACGCATCCATTGCGTTCATAATCAAATTATCTAATACTTGAACTAACGCATTAAGCTGCCCTTTTACTTGAGTTTCTTCTTTTATATTAACTTCAGAATTTAAGTTACAATGCCTACGTTTTAATTCGTCTTTCATAAGAAGTTGAGTTCGTAAAATTAACTCTTTAGCAGAAAATTCCCCAGCTTCAGCAGTATTCATAGAAACAGCTTGCCCTTTTACAGCATCTATTACTTCCGTCATATAACTTAAATACGGTCTTATCTTGTCTATCCATTCCTTCATATCTGAAGCTATTTCATGATGATCACTAGCAGTAACACTCTTATCTTCAATAGAACCATCATACTCTTTTACCAAATCATTTAGCCCTTCTAATGCACCAGATATAGACATTATTGGCGTTTTTAAGTTATGAGCAATACCTCCAATTAACTGGCCTAAAGAAGATAGCCTTTCCTTTTCAATTAGTAACTCTTGATTTTTCTCCAGTTCTTTTAATTGCTTTTTCTGCTTTTCGCCAGTTTTTCTCTGGTAGTATACAATAAAGAAATCTGACATAAGCAACAACAGCAATATATAAGGGAAACTAACCTTATTATCTTCAATTACACTAAATAGTATCGCCATAGCCAAAAACACAAAATTATATATTGCCGTAAATAAGATCTGCTTTTTCATATTCATCACCTAAGATAATACTACCATATTTAAACATTAAATATCAATAATTCTTATTATTAAAATAGCCCATATCTTCTAAGATATTCTCCGCTGTAGCAGGCGTAACCGCATTTTGAATAAACATATCTAAAACTTTACTAGCCTCTTCAAAATCATTAATAATATAATCTGAAGTGTATTCTTCGCAAGCGACAAATTTTCCAGCCTTTTTCTCTTTTTTCTCAATTTTTAATCCAAAATTTTCTTCATTATTTTCTACTATATAATAATCTAATAGTAGCTCCGGCGTAATATCGTCTAGTTTAATAGTATTTTTAAAATCAAATCTCATAAAATTCACTCCTTAAAAAAATGTAATATTAACGCCTGTAAGAAAATTATCCGACAAAAAATGCGACCTGTCAATCAAAACAAGTCGCATTATTACTACATTTTATTCTCTTTTTCGCCAATTTTCGTCATCCACTTTTAGTTTGGCTTAACAACAGAAACCGCTTCTTCTTCAAAATCAAAATACTTTTGTAATATGTCTTCTACATCATTTACTTTTATATCTAGATACTTATTAACATACTCAAAAATATCTACACCTCTAAAAATATTTGCCATAAACATATGTGCAATCTTATCTACGGAATTAAATTGCCTTATATAATCGCCAAGTAATCTTTTCTTTATTCTTTCAAATACAGTTTCATCTATTCCCTTTTTCTTAAATTCATTAATAGCTGCTTTTATTTCCTTTATTACCTTATCTGACTCCCTTGATTCCCCGGAAATATTAAAAAATGCATACTCTTTTTCAAGAGTTATATCTACTCCAAGTGGTGAGGTAACTAAACCACTTTCATATAGTTTTTCATATAAATCCGAACTTTTCCCAGTAAGTATTTCAAGTAAAATATCCATAGAAATTTCAGTTTTTATTAAATCATCTATTTTAGGATTAACTTTAAAACCATACATAAATATAGGCATAGAAACATCGCAAATTGCCTCATGACGTTTTTTAGCAATATTCATATCTTCATCTTTATAAAACCTTTTTATCTCTAATTTTTCTTTATTAACGGGAACCTTCTCTTCTACTATTTTAAATACATCTTCAGGCTTTACGTCACCCACAACAAAAATAACCATATTAGAAGGGTCGTAAAATGTCTTAAAACATTTATACAATAGTTCTTTATCAATTCCCGAAATGCTTTCTATAGTTCCTGCGATATCTTTCTTTACAGAAAAATCTTTGTATAAACAATTTATAAAGTTAAAATAAACCTGCCAATCTGGATCATCCTCATACATTCTAATCTCTTGACCAATGATTCCTTTTTCATTTTCAACACTTTCGTCAGTAATATATGGATGTTGAACGAAGTCTAAAAGCAATTTAAAACTCTCGTCAAAGCCTTCTGTACAAGAAAATAAATAAGCGGTATGAGTAAAACTTGTATATGCATTTGAGCTAGAACCCATTTCTGCAAATTTATCCATCGCACTTCCGTCTTTCATAGAAAAAAGCTTATGCTCAAGGAAATGTGCAACGCCATCAGGCACTTCTACCATTTCTTTTGTCTCAGGATGAATGAATTTATCATCAATAGAGCCAAAATTTGTCCCAAATATAGCAAACGTCTTTTGGTACCCAGGCTTTGGCATAACATACGCTCTAAGGCCATTTTTATATTCAACTTTATACATTTTTTCATTTAATATCTTATTTTCTATAATCTCCATTTTTAATCACTTCCCTTTCTAAGCATTTTTGCCGGTCATAAAGTAAATCGTATCTAGCTCTATTTTATCTGCTATTTTAACAACATCTTCAATTGTTACCTTATGAATTGCCTCTATTATATCTTCTAAAGTTCTATTATTCCCAGTTAAAATCTGAGTATAATTAAAATCAAGCATTTGAGCCTGTTCATCCCTCATAGAATTTAAGCTATTTTCTAAAGTTTTAATAGTCGTATTATACTCATACTCAGAAATATTACCTTTCTTCATATCTTCAATTTGCTCTAAAATTGTATCTAATGCCTTTTGGTAATTCTTAATTTCAATACCAGAGCTAATTCCCATTACTGTTTTTATCTTTTCAAACCTTGAAAATGAGTAGTATGCCAAACTATTTTTTTCTCTAACATTCTGGAATAACTTAGACTGTACTCCTCCACCTAAGATTCCATTATATACAAGCATTTTATAATAATCATCAGTATTTACGTCTATATTTACTCTAAATCCCAAAGACAATTTTCCTTGGTTAATATCAAACTCCTCTGTAGTATTTTTAACTTTGTCAACATGTACAATTTCAGCCGGTTTAATTTTAAGTTCTTCTCTTGGTTCAAAACTAAATTTAGCCACAATATTTTTAAACTCATCTTGAGTAATATCTCCTGCCAATACTATATCTACTTGATAATTCTTTAGCATATTATAATAAGCCTCAATAAGTTCTTTATTACTCGTTTTTTCGACACTTTCTGTCGTTCCAAATTCAGAAACGCCATAAGGTTCTCCTTCAAACATAATCTCATAGCATCTCTCTAAAGCATATTGTACCTTATCATTCTTTCTAGATTCAATAATATCCTTAACTTGCTCTTTTTCTTGTTTTACATATTCTTCTCTAAACATCCCATTTTCTAAAACAGGATTAAAAATTACGTCTTTTATAACATCAACAAACTCAGAGAAAATATCTTTATTTTCGCCAACAAACTTTCTATTAACAATCTCTCCATAAAATCTTATAACTTGATTTTCTCCTTTTTTAGAGATCCCACAATCAAACTTAGCCCCATATAGCTCTTCCAATTTCTTAGAAATGTCCTTCATAGTTGGATAATTATTAGTCCCG
>JAEEGK010016700.1_pt1 | contig 16089 bp, 9 predicted proteins | sample 8958771 | NCBI WGS metagenome assembly JAEEGK01 (sample SAMN16246547, study PRJNA631951) | gut metagenome | biome: gut microbiome; feature: rumen; material: SC-attached | host: Bos | place: Iran: Karaj | collected 2018-10
ATAATGACTCTTAAAAATAATGAAAAAGATTCTTTAGATAAAGAAATTAATGAAGAGGAATATGATTAATAATAAAATAATATAACACTTATTAGATTAAATAATTATTAAATATAAATAATATAAAAGATTAATTTCCTATTATTTTTGTTTAAAATATTCATCTTTTTATTTTATTTAGAAATTAAATTTTTATATTATGATTATTAAAGTTATTTTTAAAATGTTAAAGCAATAAGGAATTATAATAAATATCTTAATTTATTAAATAATTTTTATAGATATAATTCCAGAAAAAAACAATAATAAAATAAAGAATTAAAATTAGATAAAAGGATTTATAATATTTTTTTAAAAAGAGAATATTAAAAATAATAATTATAATAATATTTTAGAAAAAATAAGATTAAAAAGAAGAAATTATATATTATAAAATTTAAAAACCATTAAAAAAATATAAATCAATTATCAATTATCCTCAAAATAATTATAAATTATTTTTATTAAAAAATTAAATTTAAATATTTTTTATCAAATAATTCAAATTTTGTAATAATTATTTAATAAAAATAAAATTTTTTAAAACTATCAATCCAAAATTTAAATATCTAAAATAAAAATCTTTAAAACCTTTTAATACTTTCATAAAAAAATAAATAATAAATTGTTTTTTTAAAATAAAAAATTAAAAAAAACTTTAATACCCAAACATCATATTTTTAAATTCACTATAATCAATTTCTCCATCTTTATTAGTATCAATTTCATCATAAATACTTCTAAAAACACTTTCATTAATTTTATCATCAACAAAATATATTTTAATATTATCAAAAGTGATTCTTCCTTTATTATTTTTATCAAAATAATTAAAAGCATAAGTTAAATGTTCTTCAGATAATAATTTATTTTTATCCATACAAGCACCTAAAAATTCTTCATATTCAATATAACCTTTATTAGAACCATCTAATAATAATAATAAATCATCAATTTCTTTATTAATATCATTTTTATTAAAATATTTAATTAAAGCATTATATAATTCTTCTTTTGATAATTTACCATCATCATTCTCATTAAATAATCTAAATATTTTTAAAATATCTTTTGTTTCTGAAGTATCAGGAACATTATGAACAATAAATAACCAAACCATTTGTTGAAATTTAGAATTAATTTGATATTTTCTTAATCTTTCTAAATAATTTTTAATTTTCTTTTCTGAAATATTTGAATAAATACATTTAGCATTAAATTTTTTAAACCAAGGATGTTTTAATGCATCAATTGCACTTAATCTTTTTTTAGAATCAACTAATAATAATTTTTTAACTAAATCTTGAACTTCATTTGATGATTCAACTAATTTTTTATGATTAGAATTATATTTTCCTTTTTTAATATTTGATATTATTTCCTCATCATCTGCACCATCAAAAGGAGCTCGTCCAACAATTAACATATATAAAATTACTCCAATTGACCAAGTATCACATTTTTCATTATAACTTTTTTTTAATACTTCTGGTGCAATATAATATGATGATCCAACTACACTTTTTTCTTTTTTATTTTTTTCAAAATATTTTGCAGTACCAAAATCAATTATTTTAATCCAAAAATATCTATCATTTGTTTTTTTATCAACTTCAATTTCTGATATTAAAATATTTTCTAATTTTAAATCTCTATGAACAATATTATTAGTATGTAAATATGCTATTCCAGAAAACATTTGATAAAATAAAACTGCTAATTGATTTTCATTATATTTATATTTTATTTGATCATATAATTCACCATGAGAACAATGATCAGTTATAATATAATATGAATGTTCACTTGAATAAAATTCTATTATTTTTAAAATATTAGGATGAGATAATCTTTTTAAAATATCAATTTCGTTTTTTAATTCTAATTCATCAATTTTATTTTCATCATTTTTAATAATTCTTTTAATAGCAACTTTTTGTTTAGTATATAAATTATGAGCTAAATAAACTGCACCATAACTTCCTTCTCCAATTTTATTAGTAACTTTATATTTTTTAGTAGGAAGACCTTGAGTTTCATTGACTAAAGTATTAATAGAAACTTTAATTTTTAATTCATCTTTAAATATTTGACTTCCTAATTTTCTTTTTTCTACTAAAGAAATTGAACGATTTCCTCTTCTTTGGAATTTTGAAGGTTCATTTACTTCTTTTTCTTTATCATTTTCACCTTCTGTTTCTTTATCAAAATTTAATATTTTTGTTGGTGTTTCTTTACTTTCATTTTGTTTTGCAAAAAGTGATTTTCCTCCTTTTTTCTCTTCTTTCATCATACTTTGTAAACTTTGTAAATGAGGTGATTTTGATGATGTTGCTATTGTTTTTCTTTGTTCTTTTCTTCTAGAAAATGCAACATTTTTTTGACTTTGATCTTTTTCTTCTTTTCCAAAATTAAATATTGGTTCTGTTGAATTTACATCTGGATTTATTATATAATCTCCTTCTTTTTCTTCACTTTGCTCGTTACCCATTTTAATTTATTTTTTTTCAATCTTTTTTTATTTTATTTTATAATATAGATTTATATATTAGTTTATATTTAAAAATTAATTTTTTTTTATTATTTTTAATATTTTCCTAAATCTTCTAAATCATTTATGAATTCTTCTGCATTATATAAATAATCACATCCATAAATTATATTTTTTCCACTTTTTTTCATTAATTCTTCTATATATTCATATTCACCAAAACAACCTCCACCAATAAAAAATACTATTATATCAGTATATCCATAATCAATATTTTCTTTTTCAATACATTTTTTATATAAGTTATATGTTTCAAATTTTTCTACTTGTTTATTACTTCCTAAATTATTAATTAAATCTGCTGAAATTGATGGTTGTTCAATATTTAATAAATTCATAAATGCAGAAATCCATTTTGGATCTAAATAAGATTTTTTATTATTTTTATTTGATTTTGCTTCATTTTTTCTTTTTTTTAAATAATTAAATGCATTTTTATTTGGAAGTAAATTTGATAATTCATTTGATTCATTTTCTGTTATATTACTATTACATAAATAATAAATTAAAGTAATTCTATAAAAATCATATTCATTATATTCATTTTTTAATTTTTTTAAATTATCATAAAATTTATCTTTTATTGAATTATTTATATTATTTCTCTTTTTTAATATTTGACTTTCATTTTCATATAATTGACCTAAATTTCTTTTAGAAGCATATTCACTTAATTTAACATTAAAATCACTTTGTTGTTGTAAAATTTCAGATTTAATTTTTTTATCTCTTAAAGTATCAATTGACTCAGAAATTTTTTTTGATTCTTCTTCTAATTGTTCATAACTTTTTGGTTTATTGACTTTATCTAAATAATTCATATCATTATAAAAATCTTTTAATTGTTTTAAAGTCTTTTCACCAACTTCATAAAATAATTCATTAATATTTTCATTCCAAATATAATCATTAATTAAATCAATATCAAATTTTTTTTTATCTTTATTTTTTTCAATATCATCACCTCTATTAATTCCAAAAGAATCCATAATCATACTTCCTAATCCTGCGGCATGATGTAACATAATTGGTAAATCAGTATCACGATCTAATAAAATTAATAAAGTTCTTTGATTTTTTTTTAATTTAAATGATTCTTTTTCTTCTGGAAATTTATCAAATAAGTATTTAAAATGATTTTGTAATTTTTTAGTTATGTCTTCTGCAAAAAATCCAGTTCTATATTTAATTATTGGTATTGTTTTTAATAAATATAAACAAGAAAATAAACCATTTGATAAATTTGATAAATATTCTGTATATTTTTCATCTGGAATATTTGGTGCATTTAAGTAATAATATGGTCTTTTAATATTTAATGAAAAAACATTTGAATGATATATTGATAAATCAATTGGATAAATTGAAATATTATATATTGAATTAACATTATCTAAAATTGAAATTTTTTGATAAAAATTTTGTATTCTATTTGTATCTATTGAATTACTTGTATCATATGATATAAAATTTATTGAAAAATTATCAAATATTTTATTTGTCATATCATTATAAATTATATTTAAATTTTCTTCTGTATTTGATACTATGTAAATTGCCATTATATCAGAAATTTTATCTCTTTGATCTTTTATATTTAATGTTAATGCTATATTATATTCTCTTAAAAAAAATACTTTTAGTAATGGATAAAGAATATTGAAAACTTTATCATCATATATTAATACTTTGAAACAATATTTTAAATCTTCATTTATTTCATATTCATTTGTGTCATCTATTAAAATAAAAATTTTTTTTAATATTTCTATTATTCTATCAGTTAAATTCATTGAATTTTCCTTTTTATCATATTTTGAAATTTCTGAATTGGAATTCATTAATTAATTAAATAATACTAATAAAAAAATAATATTTTTAAATAAATAAAATTTTTTTTAACATTTACAAATTAAATGATTATTATTAAATTAATTATTTTCATCAACTAGTTTATTATTATTATTATTATCATTTTGAGGTAAATATTCAAAATCTTCATTAATTTCATTGGGTCTTTTTTTTCTTTTTGGTTTATTCAATAAAAAAACAATAATAAATATTAAAAATATAATCACAATTAAAGCAAAAACAAGAAGAAGAATTTTCCATAAAGGAAAAGGATTAATTTCTTTCATAAAAACAATAATTTTATTATGACTATCAAATAAAAAAGAATATTTTTTTAATAAAGGATATCCAACAGTAAAATAATCATTTTGAGGTTCAAATTTATTAGGAAAAATGACTAAAAAATAATTAAATCCATTAGATTCATAAAATAAATCATCATAAGTTAAAGTAAAATTCCTATTCATATTTTTATTAAAAAAAACTAAATCTTGCATTTTAGAAACAACAGTTGATTTATTACAATAATAATAATAATATCCAACAGAATTATTTTTAAAACATTCTTTCTTTTCTAATTTTTCTTTAAAAAATTTGTCATATATTATTTTTTCATATAATGAATTAGAACCAAGATAATTATTCCCAAATTCAAATTTTAATACATTATTAATATCACTTGATTGATTTCCAAAAGATAAATTTCCATATAAAGTTTTATCAAAATAAATTGCCCAATATTGTATTTTATTATCAATTTTAGCAATATTAGTTTTATTAATTAAAGGAGAAGTATGATCATAATTATCATTTCCTATAATTAAATTTCCTTTTTTATTATTAATAAATTCAATTTGAAAAGCATAATTTTTAGTAATATTCAATTCTTTTAATTGAGTTGGAAATGAAAAATTATTTAAAGGACCATCATTATTCAAATCAATTGATAATCCTAAATAACCAGAAAATTCTGGTTCATCATTTATTATTCCATAAAAAAAAGATATATTTTTATATGAATTTTTATTTTTATTTTTACTTACTAATTGAAATGTTTCTTTTGCAGTTTCACCACTTTTAAATCCAGTTGATAATATAACTTTATAATATTGTATTTTATTATATGTCTCTGATGAATTTTTTTTAAAATATTTAAAATTTGCTAATTTTTCTGATTCTTCTCCTAAAATTGATGTTGAATATACTGAAGAATCTATTTTTAAAGGAATTTCTTGAAATGGTGTTCCTAAATTTATATTTGTTTCTATTATATTTTTCATTAAGTAATCCATTGGTTCTTTTCCTTTTGGTATATTTTTATATATTTCAATGTTTCTTTTGAAATTAAATGTTATTTCACAATTTGATAATATTATGTGTAAAAAAAGGAATATTATTAGTCTTTTTACCATTGTAGAAAAATAAAAAAAGAAATATATTAAATAATAATTATTGTTTTCAAAATTGTATAATATTTAATTGATATAGTAAATGAATAAAATTAATGAAAATAAAATTGAATAAAAAATATAATTATTAAATAAGTTAACTGTAATCAAAATATTCAATAAAAAATCAATTTCAATATAATCACTATTAATTTAAAGAAGATATAAATATAAGATGGCAATATTAAATTTTAATTAAAAAAAAATAAAATAATAATTAAATTATTAATATAAATCCTTTTATTGTAATCTATAATCTTAAACTTTTAATGAAAAATCTAAACAATGAAAGTATATCAAAATCTAATGAAAAAGAAGAAAAAATCGAACAAAAAAATACATTACAACAATCAGAAGAATTAAAAGAAGAAAATAAAAAAGATAATAGTACTAAATCCAGACATGATGAAAAACTTACATTTAATAATAATTCCTTATGTGTAAATAATCAAAATACAAATAATAATGAACAATTAAATGATGAATATAATTTTGAAATTTTTAAAGATAATGATGATTTATTTAATTCAACTGCTGATTGTTTATCATCTCATTCATTAATTAGTCATAATAATGGATTTAATAGAGATTTCAGAGGAAAAAGTGGAACTATGAAAATATCAAATACACTACTTATGAATAATAATAGTCCCTTTTTCAATTCGAATATTGAAAGAAGTGATAATAAAAAAATTTCTAAAACTAGAATTCATAGAGAAGATATAAAATTGTCTAATAAAAATAATTTTGGTTTTGATAATAATAATGTTTTATTTCCTGTAATTAACCAAAATAATTATTTAAATCAAATTAATAATAATATTATGAATAATAATTATATTCAAAATAATAATATTGATTTTAATAATTTAAATTTTTATAATAATTTTCATAATTCATTTATTCCAATTAGTTATAATAAAATCTTTTTAAATAATCATAATAATCAAAATAATAATATTAATAATAATAATAATAATAATCAACATATATTAAAAAGTAATTTTAATAAAAAAATAAATAATTCATATTATTTAGATGTATATTTAAGTGATTTAGAAAATTTATTGAAAAAAGAAAATTATATAAATTTAAATATTTTTAAAATAATAAAATCAGAAATTCCTTTCATAATAACAAGTCAAATTGGATGTAGAATAATGATTAAATATTTACCATCAACTCCCTCTCAAATAATACATTTAATATATAAAGAAATAGAAGATAAATTAATTTTACTTCTTCAAGATTCATATGCAAATAATTTTTGTGTCCAATTATTTTGTCATTTAGAAAAAAATGATAGATATAATTTTTTATGTATTGTATCAAATAATATAATGATATTAAGTTTAAATAAAATTGGAACATATCCAGTTCAATTTATAATAGGAAAACTTCATTCAAAAAATGAAAAACAAATGATAATTCAAATTATTAAATTAAATTTATTACAATTATCTTTAGATATTTATGGGACACATGTAATAGAAAAAATAATAATGACTTTTGAATTTGAAATTATTTTCGACATATTTAATTTTATAATTGAAAATTTAATTTTTCTTTCAAATCATCCAAATGGATTATGTTTAGTTAAAAAGACTTTAGTTCTTCAATATAAAAAAGAATTTTATCAAATTATAAAACAAAAATTAATAGATAATGCATATGAATTAATAGAAAATTCTTATGGAAATTATGCACTTCAAATTGTAATTGATAATTGGATGCATGATGATATTATTGAAATATTTAAACAATTTTTTGGAAGATGTAGTGAATTATCAATTATGAAATTTTCTTCTAATGTTATCGAAAGATTTATTGAAAAAAGTCAAATTTTTTTATATTATTTTATACAAGAAACTTGTATTGAAAAAAAGACAATTGGAATGTTAATTAAAAATAATTTTGGAAATTATGTTATTCAAACTGCATTAAAGTATTCTAAAGGAAAAGTAAAAATGATTTTAATAAATTCAATTGAAAATAATTTAGGAGTTCTTGGAGATAAAAAACTTATAAATAAATGGAAAAATATTATCTCTTCGAATATCCAAAATATAAAAAAAGATTTTAATATTAATAATAATAAAATATAGGACCATTAAGAGTAAAAGTATTAATAAAGAAAAAATAGATTAATTAAATTTAATTGTTTATATTTTATAATGTGAATATGTTTTGATATAAATGTTAGAAAAATAAATTGTTTTTTTGTAAATTATTTGCCAATTATTTTAATATATATATAAGGAGAATAAAAAGTTGTTGTTTAAATCAATGTTATAAAGTCTATTAAAAAAATTTTTTATTTTTTTGGTTGTAATTTTTTCTCAATTATAATTGATGCAGGAAATTGCATGATTAATTGGGTATATATTGATTATTTTTTATATATATTGTTTAATAAATTGAAATTATTTTTTCTTTTACAAACTTATTAGTAAAAAAAGGTGATTTCATTATTTATATAATATAATATAATAATAAATTATGATATAAATTATTTTTAATGTATTTTTTTATTTTTTAATTTTTCATATTTAAATTAAATTTGAATAAAAAAACTAAATTAAATCAACTAAAAAAATATAATGTCTCAAGTAAAAAGTTCAATTCAAGATAATGAAAATACATCCTTGTTTAATAATCCATCAAATTTAATAAATGAACAAAAGAATCCAGAAGATTATATTGAAAAAAGATATCAAATTAGGCAAAGTGAATTTACATCTGAAGAAAATTTTAATAAAATTAAAGAAGATGCTTTAATAAGTGAATTAAATTTTGGACAAAATGAAAGAATAAAAATGTTTAATAAAAGAAGAATATTTCAAAAGAAAAAATATGATAATAATCTAAATTCTTTAAAAAATAAGATTATGATTCCATTAGAATTATATGAAGAATGTGAAAAAATTATTCCTGATTATAATTCAATTAATGACAATTTAAATAATTTTAAATCAGATGATATTTCAGTTAAATATAAAGCATTAGTTTCTCTAAAAAAAATACTTTTAAAGAGTCAAGAATTAATTAATGAAGAAGAACAAAAAGAAATTCAAATAAAAATAATTAATAATATAATTAATGATTGTATTTTATTACTTAATTCTTCATATCCAGAATTTCAAGTAGAATCTTTAATTTGTTTAAATGAAATGATAATGATATCAGAAGATTATTGTTGTACTATAATTGCAAAAGGTGGATTAAGTATTCTTATTAAAAATTTTGATTCAAATATAAGTGAAATTCAAGAAAATTCAATTATTACTATTAGAAATTTAATTCAACAATCTCCAGATAATTTTAAACAATTTGTTCAAGAAAAAGGTTATGAAAAATTAATTAATAAATTAACTAATTGTCAAAATCCTTCAATATTAATTCAATGTGTTAACACAATTTCATCTTTTATAAAAATAAAAAATATTGAGTTAAATTATAATACATTAATAAAGCCATTAATTTATCCTTTAATAAGAACATTTTCTCTAATAAAAGATAATGAAAATTTTATAAGTGAATCAACTTGGTTACTTGGAATAATATCAGATAAATATATTAAAAGTAGAGATGAAATAATTCAATCAGGAATAATTTCAGTAATAATTAATTTAATAGAAAATTCAAATTCAAAATATATAAAATTATGTTCACTTAGAATAATTGGAAATATGATATCTGGAAATGCAAATCAAACTCAAGAAATATTAAATTTAGGTGTATTAAATGTTTTAAAAAAAACTTTATTTCACGAAAAATCATCAATAAGAAAAGAAACAGCTTGGATTTTAAGTAATATTTGTTCAGGTACACAAAAACAAATTGAGTGTATTATTGATAATGGATTTTTAGAATTATTTAATAAATGTTTAAAAAATGATATTATTGATGTTAAAAATGAAATTTATTGGGCAATTACAAATTTAACTATTGTTAATAATTTTAATTATATGAAAAAAATTATTGATGAAGGTATTGTTGAAATTATTTGTTCTTTACTTAAAGAAAAAAATACTAAAATTCTTTGTATTTCTTTAGAAGCTTTAGGAAATTTATTAATTTTTGGTAAAAAAAATTCTGTTAATGGAAGAAATTTTATTGTTGAAAAAATAGAAAATTGTGGAGCTGAAGATGATTTAGTTAATTTACAATATCATAGTTTAGATATTGTTTATCAGAAAGCTCTTTATATTTTAGAAAATTATTTTGATACTGAACCTATTTTCTAATAAGAAGATTAAGTTTTAATTTAATTTTAATATTTTATTTTTTATTTTAAGTTGTTTAATTTTAAAAATGTAAATTTCAATTAAAATTTAATTAAAGTTATTTTATTTTAATTAATTTATATTATATTTTTTCATTGTTAAAAAAATTAAAATTATATTTTTTAAATTAATTTCATTAATGGAGGGTTCATTATTTAACCTTCAAGCAATGACTAATGATGATAAAACTGATTCTGAAGATTCAGAAACAAATGAAAACAAATCAGAATTAAAAGAAGATGAAATAAATACAGATTCAAAAAAAAATCAAACTTCATATAATAAAGAAATAAAAAATGAAAAAAATATTGATAATAATTCAAATGATAATGTAAATCAAAATCAATTATCTACAAGAAGAATATTAACAAAACAATTTGATGCATATAATCCAAATAATACTAGTAAAAAAATTGATATTAAATTAAAAGTAGGAAATTTTTTAACTGATCATAATAATACACCAAAAATGATAAAATATATTTTTGCAAATATTTTAAGAAAAAGTTCACCAATTCAAAATTATAATATAATACTTAATCAATTAATAAACAAAAATAAAAAATTTTATGATAATGAATTTCCACCAAATGAAAATAGTTTAATTAAAGGATATAATTATTTTTCAATTAACAAATATAACATGAATAAAATAATAGAAAAAACACCATTACAAAAAAAATTTAAAACTTTAAAATGGATAAGAGAAAGTGAAGAAACATTAAATAAAAATCAAAATAAAACTTCAATATTTTACAAAAATAAAATCGACACGGAAGAAATAAAAAAAGGAGATTTTAGTAATTCAAATTTTATAAGTGTCTTAAGTGCATTAGTATACTTTCCAAATATAATAAAAAAACTATTTATAACAAAAGAAAAAAACAATCAGGGAATATTTTCAATAAATTTATGTAAAGATGGTTTATTACAAGAAGTAATAATAGACGATTTTTTTCCAGTAGAAAAAAAAACAAATAAATTAGTTTTTTCCTCATCAAAAAATAATTCATTATGGATTCAAATATTAGAAAAATCATATGCAAAATTAAATGGTTCATACAATAATATTGATATAAAAAATATAGAAGGAATATTAAGAGATTTTACTTATGCTCCAGTAATTACTTTAGATAATTCAACTGATGATTTAGTTGAACAATTAAATGAAGCTTATGAAAAAAATTGGGTAATTTTAGCAAGTAAAGGAGACACTATTGCTTCACAAGAATTATTAAGTGAATTAGGCTTAAATCCAAATTTTGATTATCCTATTTTAATGGTTTATACTTTAACTTCTGAAGATTTAAGAAATGGTTATCCTATTTTAGATAATAGTCCCTTTAATGATGATAATTATAAAACTGTTATTAAAATTAAAAATTTATGGAGTAAAATTGAATGGATTGGAGATTGGAGTGATGCTTCATCTTTTTGGAATGAAAGTTTAAGAGATAAATTTTGTTATAAAGAAAATGATAATTGTTTTTATATGGATTTAAAAGATTTTAAACATTATTTTAGTAAAATTAAAATATGTAAATATATGAATGATTATTATTATAAAAGTATTTTATTATATCAAAAACCAAAAAGTTATACTGTTGTTACTTTTAAAATATTCGAAATGCATAAAGAAACATCTTGTCAAATTTCTTTAATTCAAGAAGATAAAAAAGATATTTATTCTAATAAATTAGAATTTACAATAAGTAGAATAATACTTTGTAAATTAAATAATCAAAATAAAATAGAATATTTAGAAGGTAAAATGGATCAAAAAAAAGAAATAATAATAGAAAAAGATTTAAATGAAGGAGAATATTTATTATATTGTGAATTATCAAATATAGATAATGAAACATCATATGTAATATCAATTTATTCAGATGAAGAAGTAGAATTAAAAAAAGAAAATAATGATTTATTTCCAAATATTTTAGAAAATATTTTCACGTCATGTGCAAAAATTCAAAATATTTGTATTAAATATGATAATGACGGTGCACCAAATTGTTCTAAATATAGTAATTCAGTCCCAGAAGGCTTTACTTATTTATATTTTGAAAATTTTGAAGATGATGCAACTTTAATTGAAGATGTTAAATATACTAAATTTGAAGGATTAGAATTATTAAAACCTTTTCATGGGACTTCTTATCATATTGAAGTTGGTCCTGGTAAAACAGAAATTATTTTAATTAAACATTTACAATTAAATGAATATAATTTAATTTTTTCTTATCAAAGTTGTGTTTCTTTTGGGAAAAAATCTTTAAAAAAATTAGCAAAGGAAAGAGGAAAATTAACTAAGAGAATTAATAAAAAAAATGGAGAAGAATGTGAAATTTATGTATATATTTATAAATATACTTTTGGCTTGTGTTATTATTATGAAAATTTTACTAAAAATTTGAGATTGAAAGAAAAAATTAATATTGAAAAAAATATTAATATTGAATTTGTTGGAGAAAAAGAAGATACTAATGAAATTATTGTTGTTGTTGAACCTGGAGGAAATAATTTTGTTGAATTAAAAGGTAAAAATAATTTATGGAAAGTTCAACCTAGAATTTCATATGTTATAGAAAATATTGATGAAGATAATAATAATGAAAATCAATAAAATTAATTTCATATTGAGTATTTTATTATTAAAAAAAGAATAATTTACTTAATATGTGAATTAAACTGAATGTATGCTAAATATGTTAAATATAATATACATCAAATAATATATCATATATAAATATATATTCATCTATTTTGTAATTATAATGAATTTTATATTTAATCCAAATAAAGAAATAATCCTTTAATGTAAAATAAATATTATAGTAAAATAATAATATTTTTCTTAACAAAACTTTGTTTAATTTTCAGTAATAATTTTATTAATTTTAAATCTTCGAAATTTTTTTGCATGAGTACTTTTACTTGATTGACTACTTTCATATATATTACGATCATTATTTGGATTTTGATATCTTATATTTGGTAAATTATAATTATTTTTATAATTAAATTCATTTATTAAATTGTTTCTATTTAATTTATATTGATAATTATGAATACTTCCTGATGATTGAGAATGACTTAAAATAAAATTATTCTTTTTTTTTTTACCATAATTAAATGAATTCCTAAATAAGTTTTTATTATTATTTTGTGATATTATTTTTGGAAAAGATTTATATTTAGGAATTTTTAAATTATTGTTTTTATAATTTTTATAAAGTTTATATTCATCTTGAAAAAAATTAGAATCTTCAAAATCATATTGTAGATTTTCACTTGGTTCATTTATATATATATAATTTAAATCATTTTTATCTGAAACTTTAGATATTTTTTTTCTCAAACTATTTTTTAAATTTCTAATTTCTAATTTTAATTTATTATCAAGTTCCTGTTTATCTAAATCTTGTTGTTGCTTTAATTTAATTATTTCATTATTTAACTTATCAATTTCATTAGAAGATTTTGTTGTATTTTTATTTTCTTTTAAATTTAAATTTTGATTTGATTCCTTAAAATTTAAGTCTTTATATAATCCTATATATTTATTATTATTATCATAAATAGGAATTAAATATTTCACTTTTTTATCATTATTATTAATTTTATTTTGTACTGTTACAATTTCTTCAGGATTATAATTATGAATATTCGATTTATTATTAATAGCAAAATAGTTAATAAATTTATTATTATTTTGACTAAATAAATTGCTATGATTAAAATTATCGGCAAATGATTTATTATATTGTAATGAAGAATGATTATCATTATTAAATGAATTATTATCATTTGATTTATCATCATTAATTTTTTTATTATTTCTTTTTATTACATTATTTTTATATTTTTTAATACTGTTGTTAGATTTATTATTTTTATTCTTTTTCTTTTTTTTAAAAAATCTTTCAATAATTCCATCATTAAATAATTTCTTTTTATTATTTTCTTTTGGTGTACGACTATAATTCTTTAAATTATCAATATTTATTTTCCTTAATAAAAATTTCCCTCCTTTTTTTAAATTAACCTCATTTTCATTTTTATCACTAAAATCTCTATTATTTCTCATTTATAAAATAACCAAATTAAAAAAAAATCAAAAAAAAAAAAATTAAAAATAAAAAAAAAAAATTTATAAATAAATTTTTTTTCAAAATCCAAGAAGTCAAAAAAAAAATACGAATATAAAAATTTTACTTCTTCTTTTCCATATTCATATTAATATTAGGATTAATATTAGGATTCATAGGATACATTTGCATCATAGGAATACCATAAGGCATTTGATTAAAAGGATAATCTTGTCCTTGTTCATTAACTTGAAAATTTTGAGGTTGAATATATTGAGGATAATATGGAAAATTCATATTATTATTTTTATCTTTCATTTCATTAGAATTAGGATCATACATCATAACATAAGGAACCATCATATAATAAACTGGTTGTTGTTTAGGATCATTTTGATTAATTGGAGTTTTCATATTTGGATTATAAAACATTGGAAATGGATACATTAATCTTTGATTTGGATTATTCATATTATTTGAATTTTGATTTTGAGAATTTTGAATATTTTGATTTTGAATATTTTGTGTTTGTGTTTGAATATTTTGTGTTTTTTTCTCTTCTCCTGATATTGATACTGTTGTATTTTTATTTATTTCAAATTCTTTATTTTTATTTTTATTTTTATCTTTTTCATGAATTGTTATATTTGATTCTTGAACTAAAGTATATTCATTTATTTTTTTTGGAATTTCTTCTTTGTTTTCTAATTCTTTTTCATTTTCTATTTTAGTTTTTTCTTTTTTTTCTACTATTGTATGTTTTTCTTTTTTTCTTTGTTTTATATTTTCTTTTTTATTTTTTTCATTTTCTTTTTCATAATCATCTTTTCTATTTTCTATTTCTATTTTATTATTTTTTTTATGTTTTTTATTTTCTTCTACTTCAATTTCATTTTCTTTTTCTTCATTTTTATTTATTTCTTTTTCTTCATTAATAATATTTTGATTAATTTTATTATCTTCAAAAGTTTCAATTTCTTTTTCAACAACTTTAGTTTCAACTTTATTATCATTTAAATCTGGAACTTCAACTGCATCTTTACTTTTATAATTTTTATAATTTTTCTTATAATAATTATTATTTTTATAATAATTTCTTCTATAAGGTCTATAATAATTATTATTATTATTATTATAATATGTATTATCACCTTTTATTTTATTTTCTCTTTCATTTTCATCTTTTAAATTTTTTTTATATCCAAAATTATTTTTTTTGAAAACTGGTTTATTAACTTTTTTTTCTTTTTCTATATTAAATTTTTATATAATTTTTATTTTACTTTTTCCTACTTCATGCCATTGATATTCTTCTCCTTTATTTGCTTCTTTTAACATTTCTTTTAATTGTTCTTTTATTTTTATTTCATCATCTCCATATTTGCACATTAAATCATATATATCATCATCATCTAAAAGATGATCTGTTAATTCATGATAATAATCAAGTTTTTCTAATTCTTCTTGAGTATATTCTTCTGTATCTGAATCTGTTTGTTTTGTTTGTTGAGTTGATTTCTTCATTTTTTTTAAAATAGATTTTTATTTTTTTTTTCTATTAAATATTCTCTTAATGTTTATATTTTTTTTATAGAAAGGATAATTTAAAAAAATTATTTTTTTTTCTTTAATAAAATAATGAATGAAAAAAATTATTTTTGTATAAATTTACCTATTGATATTTTAAGAATTGATACAACTAATTTTGATTCTGAATTATTAAAAACTATGAGGATTCAAAATAAAAAAAGTAATATTCATATTTTAAATAAAAAAATTAATTGTTGTCATGATATTTTTTTTTCTAGAATAAATTGTATAAA
>JAEEGK010016701.1_pt1 | contig 16087 bp, 7 predicted proteins | sample 8958771 | NCBI WGS metagenome assembly JAEEGK01 (sample SAMN16246547, study PRJNA631951) | gut metagenome | biome: gut microbiome; feature: rumen; material: SC-attached | host: Bos | place: Iran: Karaj | collected 2018-10
CGCTTTAATCTGGTTGTTCGAATTTGCTGTCGGCATCTCAGCCGGAGTAATGTTATCTAATTGTTTCTCAGCAATCTGATAGCCATCGGCCGTGTAATAGCCAAACAAAAGCCGATTGCCGTTCAAACTGCCACCTCCAACACCGAACGGACTTTCTGCTACAACGCCGAAAATGCTGTCAGTCAGGTTGTAACAAAACCATGCTGTATTGCCGTTGCGGTTGCCGGTCATAAAAATCTGGTTGTCGCCAAAAAGCAGATTCGATATGTCATCATCGATGCGCGGCAGCACCGTATCGGACGTCATTGTGGCAAGATTGATAATAACAACCGATTTCCAATTGCTTTCTATTGCAATGTAAGCCAGCCTTTTATCGTCATCCGACCAGGCCACACGCACAGGAACTGAAGCATTGGTCGGGAATTGCGAAACAAGATTGCCGTCAAGGTCATGAACAACAACCGCCCATTGTGCCGAGTCGGTGTAACTGATTGATGCTATTTGTGTTGCCGAGTGCGACAGCGTAGAATTGTAGTATCGTCCGCGGCCGATAATTGTGTGTTTGCGGCGCCGTTCTAAATCGTATGCAACAATCTGACTATGGCTCACATGTTCCCAACGAGTATATCGCAACTGATTCCAAATCAGTGTGTTGCCCGAGACCGAATAGTGGTTGATGTACATTGGACCTGGCCGGGCGATGGTTTTTGTACGTCCACTTGCCGTATCGATTGTTGCAAACGACGGAATATCAGATAGTTGCTCGCGCAAGGCCACTACCTTGCCCTGCGCGTTTTTCTGCGGCACAAAGTAACTTGTGTAGTCGCGCGGTGTTGGCTTTGTAAGCAGTCGGGCATTGTCGGGGGCGGCGTTTTTCGGGCCCGTGGCAAGCGGTTGAAGTGCCGCACGATAGAACTCAACTTCCTTTAAACCAGTAGTTTCGCGTATTCCGCGGCCAAACGGTCGCAGCGCAATCGGGTGTCGCGCCACTCGCGTCATCGCATTCGGCCAAAGTTGTGCGCCATATTGCTGCCGACCATAACTTATTAGTTGATAGCCAAGATGATAGCGCGTTGGCACATTGTCGGCAAACGAACCGAACATTGCTTTCTGATAACTGTAAACGCCTTTCTGCGCCACCTGCGCGGCCAGACGGTTGGTGAAATCGCCCGTGCGTCCGCGGCCCGATGCCGATGCGCCTGTCTCATACGCCACCGCATCGCCTTCCAGAAACCAGTAAGGCACGTGCAGACCGAGCAGAAGCCCCGTATATTGCTCGCCGAGCAGCACGCTGAAAAATCGCGATGCACCCTGCCGCAGCATATCGGTTTGCACCACGTGGCGGAATTCGTGCAGCACAAGTTGCTGATTCCAAGCGTGTTGATAATTATCTGGCGAAGCCGTTGTGAGCAGATTCATCCGCCGCGGCGCCCAAGCCACTTCGCCATTGGCGTACGCCGCCGACGTGAACAGCACCGCAGGAACGCGCCTTGGCTGCCAGCCGAGCGTTTTGCCGCCGCTCATATACACCCGTTCAAGATTGTTGGCGTAGATTTGCCCCAACGCCGCATCGCTTTGCGGAAAAATTACATCGAAATGCGCTGTTTTTATGTGAGATAGCCTGCGGAAACGGTCTTGACCGCTATCGTAGAATTGGCCTTGAGCCGACATCGCGGCAAGCGCAAAAAACAAGAACAGCAACCGCCTGATTTTTTGATGGCTCATTGCTGTTCTCATTTTATTTCGACTTAAATCGCAGAATATCAACTCTGTATCAAACTACAGTTCGTTAATGAGTTCTGTGATTATTGTTGTCATTTGCGGTTCAACGCGGCCAGCCACGTCCTGCACTTCGTCGTGCGTGGTCTCGCCGTCGGGCGTTGCGGGCTTGTCGGTGTTGGTGATTATCGACAGGCCAAGAACGCGGATTCCCATATGGTGAGCCACAATCACTTCGGGCACGGTTGACATTCCTGTGGCGTCGGCGCCCCAGATGCGGAACATCTTGTACTCGGCGGGCGTCTCAAGCGTCGGGCCAGGGCTGCCGATGTACACGCCTTCCTGCAGTTTGATTCCGTTGCGCTCGGCGATTTTGTGAGCGCGCGAAATCAACTCGCCGTCGTAGGTCTTGCTCATATCGGGGAAGCGCGGGCCCAGTTCGTGGTAGTTGTAGCCGCGCAGCGGATTCTCGGGGAAGTTGTTGATGTGGTCGCGGATGACCATAATGTCGCCAACCTTGAATTCGGGGTTGATTCCGCCCGAAGCGTTCGATACTATAAGTGTCTCAATACCAAGGAATTTCATCACTCGGATGGGGAACGTGAGCTGGTTCATCTCGTAGTTCTCGTAGTAATGAAACCTGCCCTGCATTGCCACCACCTTCTTACCGCCGAGCTCGCCCAGCAGCAACTGTCCCTTGTGTCCATCGACAGTCGAAATCGGGAAGCCAGGAATGTCCTTGTAAGCGATTGATTTATCGACTTTTATCTTGTCGCCCAAACCGCCCAGGCCACTGCCCAGCACAATTCCCACCTGCGGCTTGTAGTTAAGCCCCTGCAGGACGAATTCGGCTGTTTTTTTGAAATCTTCAATCATCGTTCAACGCATTTATTTAGCGCCCACAATGTCGCGCAATTTGTTGTAGATGTCGTCGGCAGCGGCAATCGCTTCGTTTTTGATACCATTGAAATATGTCTTGTCCTTTTTGTCGCCCTTGTTGATTTTGTCAAGGCTCGAATCGAGAATGTCAAGAGCCTTTTCAATCAGCCCCAACACGTCGTCCTTCTTTTCAGGATGAAGAACAATGACATTGCTGCAATCAGAAACTATTTCTGAAACTAAATACTTTACGTCGCTTTTTAAATCTCTAATACTTGCCATAATTGTAATTTTTTAAAAACTCACTAATATATAGTTTTTCGGAATATCCGCGCAAAACAATTTTTATGGAGCCGATTTTTCTTGCCGCACTTCACTTTTACGTTTTCATTTCTATATTTGGAAAGCCTTTGCGTGAGCAAAACCGACTATCAATTGCCGAGAAAATCCCGGCAGTTCGCTTTTAAGGAAATGGATTAGCATTTTATGACCGGAAACGAAATCATATTGTACCAACCTGACGAGACTGTCAAACTCGAAGTGCGGTTGTGCGAGGAAACCATATGGCTTAACAGAAATCAAATGGCCACATTGTTTGGCCGTGATGTGAAGACTATCGGAAAACATATCGCCAACGCTCTTGCCGAAGAATTGTCAGCCATTCCAACTGTCGCAAATTTTGCGACAGTTCAATCAGAAGGCGGCAGACGAGTGACAAGAAACGTTGAATATTACAATCTTGATATGATTTTGTCGGTCGGCTATCGTGTAAAATCGCAGCAAGGCGTCTTATTCCGCCAATGGGCGAACCGCGTGCTGAAAGAATATTTGCTAAAAGGATATTCTGTCAATCAGCGTATTGAGCGGTTGGAACAGCGTGTTACAGAAACCGAAAACAAAATCGATTTCTTTGTGCGCACATCGCTGCCGCCTGTTGAGGGAATTTTCTACGACGGACAGATGCTTGAGCCTTTTGCTTTTGTCAACAATCTGATTCGCTCGGCAAAGATGCGTATTGTGCTGATTGACAATTATGTTGACGAGACCGTTCTGTTGCGGTTGGCCGAACGAGCCAATGGAGTTAAGGCGAAAATCTATACGCAGCAAGCATCACCATCGTTTAATGTGGCGCTGGCGCAGCACAATAATCAATACGAACCAATAGATTTGTCTATCTTTACCAAGTCGCACGACAGGTTCTTGATTATCGACAGCGATGTGTATCACATTGGCGCGTCAATCAAGGATTTGGGCAAGCGGTGGTTCGCTTTCTGCAAAATGCAATTGCAAGCCGATGAAATGATAACAAAATTGATTTAGATATATATTGCAGAGTTTTAACTAAATAACGAATTATAAGAAACAGAAATAATTTTTATCTAACATATTAATAAACAAGGCATTAGCTATTTACACGTTCAAAATAAGCCTCGGAAACTCGTTTTGAAAGTCGGGTAAATAAATGTTCAGGCAAGCCTGAAAATGCCTACCATCCATATTGAGTTAATGCTCGCACCTTTTGGTGTGGGCAATTCTATGGATGGTAGGGGTTTCGCTCCGAGGCTTTCCCTGAACGTGATAGAAAGGTTCGCACCTTTCTTTTTTCCTGACGGGAAGTGGTTGGTAGCCAGTGCTATTAACCAACCACCAATGACACCACAACAACAAGCACAAGCCGCGCTGAATTTTGCCAATGAATGGAACGGCCGCGGTGACGAGAAGCAAGAAACATCGCGCTTTTGGATTCAACTTCTGCAAAACATTTTGGGAGTTGCCGATGCCACAACCTACATCGAATTTGAGAAACGCGTCGAACTGTCGCATACTTCGTTTATCGATGCGTATATTCTTGAAACAAAGGTGCTTATTGAGCAGAAAAGTCTGAAAATCGACTTGCACAAGGCATACGCGCAAAGCGATGGCAAGGAACTTACGCCATATCAGCAGGCCAAACGTTACGCCGACGAGATGCCCAACTCGCTGCGACCGCGCTGGATTGTGGTCTGCAACTTTCGGGAATTTTTGGTTTACGACCTTGAAAAACCGCACGTTGAGCCGGAGCAAATTTTCTTGAAAGACCTTGAAAAAGAGTATTATAGACTGCAGTTTTTGGTTGACAGCCGCCACGTTTATCTGCGCCGCGAAGAGGATCTTTCGTTGAAGGCGGGTGTGCTGGTTGGCAAACTCTACGACGCGCTCATAAAGCAGTACATCGACCCCGACGAGCAAAGCCTTCGCTCACTTAACATTCTGTGTGTCAGACTCGTATTCTGTTTTTATGCCGAAGATGCCGGCCTGTTCGCATCGCGCACTGCGTTTGAGGATTACCTGCGCTCGTTTTCAATCGAAAATGCACGTAAGGGGCTGATTGACTTGTTTAAAGCTCTCGACACACCTTTGGCGCAGCGCGACAAGTACGACACCAAACTGCAACCGTTCCCATACGTCAATGGTGGCTTGTTTCGCGACGAACAGATTGAAATTCCGAACTTTACGCAAGAAATTATCGATGTCATCTGTAACAATTGCGCACCATTCAATTGGTCCGACATTTCGTCAACAATCTTCGGCGCGGTCTTTGAATCTACATTGAACCCCGAAACACGTCGCAAAGGCGGAATGCATTACACATCTATCGCAAACATTCACAAGGTGATAGACCCGCTATTCCTTGACGATTTGAACGCAGAATTTGAATCGATTGTAGAGACGCGTCGCGCCTCGTCTCTGCGTGACCAACGCCAGCAACTGTCTGATTTCCAAAAGAAATTAGGCGCACTTAAATTCCTCGACCCAGCTTGCGGCAGCGGTAATTTCCTGACCGAAACCTATTTAAGTCTGCGCCGATTGGAAAATCGTGCAATTTTGGCCTTGAACAAAGGCGAGCGCACAATTGGTTTTGATGATTTTATTTATGTGAAAATCAACCAATTCTATGGCATTGAGATAAACGATTTTGCCGTAACTGTCGCCAAAACCGCGTTGTGGATTGCCGAGAGCCAGATGATTCGCGAAACCGAAGCCATTTTGAGCCAAAATATTGAATTTCTGCCGCTCACAACCAACGCATTCATAGTTGAAGGCAACGCTCTGCGAATGGATTGGGCAACACTCAAACCCATTGACGAGAGTGCGATGCCCGCCAACAGCCTTTTCAGTGGCTTTGCCACCGAAACCGACGGCGAACACCACCAATACGATTATATTATTGGTAATCCGCCATTTGTGGGAGCAAGATTGATGAGCGATGAACAGAAAAATGATATTGTTTCGATTTTCGGTGACATAAAAAATGTTGGTAACCTTGATTACGTTTCGTGTTGGTACAAGAAAGCCGCCGATTTGATAAAAAACTCAAAAACTAAATGCGCATTGGTTTCAACCAACAGTATCACGCAAGGCGAACAAACCGCAATTTTATGGAAGCCTCTGTTTAACAGTGGAATACAAATTGATTTTGCGTGGCGTACGTTCCGTTGGGATAGTGAATCGAACCAAAAGGCGCACGTTCATTGTGTGATTATCGGATTCTCGTGCGCAAACGTAGGGACGTCGCGTGCGGCGTCCGGAAACGCCATTGTCGCAAGCAAAGCGGACGCGGCACGCCACGTTCCTACACGGTGTATTTTCAACGCCGACGGCACCGTTATAAATGCCAAAAACATAAATCCGTATCTGGTTGACGCAGCAAATGTTTTTATTGAGGGCAGAAAAACAAAATTATGTAATGTGCCAGATATGGTTTTTGGAAGTATGTCAAATGATGGTGGCAATTTTATTCTAACCGAAGAAGAAAAAGACGAATTGTTGAAATCAGAACCAACCTCAGAAAAATATATTCGTCTGTTTTTAGGTTCTGAAGAATACATTAACAACAAACAGCGCTATTGTTTGTGGCTTGTTGGGGCAAGTCCTGCAGAACTCAAACGAATGCCACAAGTGCTGAAACGTATTGATAATGTTAGAAAACTTCGCACTGAAAGCAAACGCGGTGCGACACAAAAACTTGCCGACATTCCGCATTTGTTTGGTGAAATCAGGCAACCTCAAAGTGGGCAATATATAATTGTGCCACGAGTGTCTTCCGAACGTAGAAAATATGTTCCAATTGGATTTTTAGATTGTAGTGTTATTGCGTCAGATGCAGCTCAAATGATTCCCAACGCCACTCTTTACCATTTCGGTATCTTGACATCATCAGTTCATAATGCGTGGATGCGTGCAGTTTGCGGCAGATTAGAAATGCGATACAGGTACAGTAAAGACATCGTTTACAACAATTTTCCGTGGCCAGAGGCGGTGGTTGAGCCTGTCGAAACCACCGGTCATTTCGGCAAGCTCAATGACCTGAAAGCGAAAATTGAACAAACAGCGCAGAAAATCCTCGACGCCCGCGCCTTATATCCTGATAGCTCGCTCGCCGACCTCTACGATGAAACCCTTATGCCGCCCGAACTGCGGAAGGCGCATCGCGAGAACGACAAGGCCGTAATGGCAGCCTACGGTTTCGATGCGGCAATGGAAGAATCGGAAATTGTGGCACGGTTGTTTGAGATGTATGAGGCGATGGTTAAGAAAAAATCGTAATTCATTAATAATGTTTGCATTATGTAGAGACGCGATTAATCGCGTCTCTACGTGTTTGTGTAAATTATTGGTACGAATAATGTGTAAATCAATAATTTAGACGTTGCACGCGACGTCTCTACGGCGTTAAATGGGTTCAAATCGGCAAAAATCGGTTGGCGTCCAAAATAATTCTACCTTTGCCCAAAACACAATAAATGACCACCGAACTGAAAATCAGTATATTATCCGATAAGCAAGCATCTGGCAGTTGCGGGGCCGAGCACGGATTGTCGTTTTTGGTTGAGGCCGACGGGCGCTTGCTGTTCGACACCGGCGCGTCGGATTTGTTCCTCAGGAATGCCGAAAAAATGGGCATCGACCTGGCGGCGGTTGATACTGTTGTGCTCAGTCACGGCCACTACGACCACGGAAATGGCCTGCAATGGGTGCGCGGCAAGCGGATTGTGATGCATCCGGGGGTATTCGCACAACGCATTTCGGGGCGCTCAGGGCGCGATATTTCGATGGCTGTCAATCGTCAAACGCTTGAGTCACAGAACACTATCGTTGCAACACGCGAGCCTTTCCGCCTGACGGACAAGATGACGTTCCTTGGTGAGATTGCGCGAGTGATGCCGTTCGAGGCCGAGTGCAGCACGCCGTTCCATTTTGCCGACGGCACGCCCGACCCTGTGGCCGACGATTCGGCACTTGCGGTGGAAACCAGCCGGGGACTGTTTGTGGTGTCGGGGTGCGCACATTCCGGCATCTGCAACATTGTGGAGCAGGCCCGCCGGGCGACGGGTGTCGGTAAGGTTTTTGGGGTGATTGGCGGTTTTCATCTCACCGCCATCGACAGCCGTTTGGAGCAGACAATCAGCTATTTGAAAAATGTTGGGGCCGAGGTTGTTATGCCATCGCATTGCACTGGCGATGAGGCCATTGCCGAGTTCCGGCGCCATTTCAAGGGCGAGCTGGTGCGAACAGGCGAGGTGTTCGAGTTTTGAGAAGGATTGAAGGCACTTGTAGAGACGTTGCGCGCAACGTCTCTACTTCACGTTTGATTTCAACCACTTCAAACCCTTCGTTAGTCGAAAAATCCAACCATTTTGCAAAGTTTTGAGTAGCTTTGCAACGTGATGCGCAGAATAATACCCATATTACTGTTAAGTCTCTGTTGCTCAAATCTTTTTGCACAGGATAAACACTCTTTGCCGATGCCCGGAAATGGCACCGCCGAGACGGGTTTGACCGTTGGCGAGAGCGGGGAGAAGCGCATCCGGATGTCGGCAAACATTGGAGCCATCAACCTTAACAACACCAAGACCGCCAAAGGCGATTTCTGCGAGTTGCAAATCGACGGCGCCTACATTGCCGGCAACGAGGGCGAACCTCAGCTTCCGGCCTTGCGAAAACTGGTGCAGATTCCTCACGGCGCGGATTTCTCGGTAACCATAACTCACGCTGACACAATGTTTTACTCGCTGGCCGATTACAATGTCAACGCAAAATTAGCGCCGAGGCAATCGTCGCAGAGCAAGAGCGGCGGCGAGCAGAAATTCAAATACAAAAAACGCTCGTATCGGCGCAACTATTTTACTGAACAAAAGCTTGTTACGGTTACTCCCGTTGGCACGATGCGCGGCGTTGATATTTGCCAGGTGGCGGTGAATCCGGTGCGCTACAATCCCAAAACCAACACCGTGATGGTGCTCAATAACATCGATTTTGAGATTGAATTTGAAGGTGGAACCGCAAAATCGGCCAAAAACGAGGCCTCGCCTTACTTTGAGGACGTTTATTCGGCTTTGGGCAACTACAAAAGCGGCGGGTCAGACCTGACCAAATATCCGGTTAAATATTTGATTGTCACCGATACGGCTTTTCTCGGTGCTCTGGCGGATTTCATCAGTTGGAAACGGCAGAAAGGTTTTGAGGTGATTGTTGCCACCACCGACACGCTCGGCAGCACCGCTACAGATATAAAAGGCTGGGTTGCAGCGCAATACGCATCGGCTACGGCCGACAGTCCCGCGCCGTCGTTTCTACTTTTGGCCGCCGACACCGACAAAATCCCGACAGCTAAGAAAGGTGAGTCAACAGGCTATGGCACAGACCTTTACTACGCTTGTATGGACGGCGACGACGACATAATTCCCGACCTCTACTACGGACGTTTTTCTGCCCGCACCGCCGCTCAAATGAAGGCTATCGCCGACAAGGCCGTCGCTTACGAAAAATATCAGTTCGACGACCCGAGCTATCTTGCAAAAGCCACACTCATAGCAGGTTACGATGGTTCGTATCGCTCGGCGGTGGGCATCCCCACACTGAATTACATCAGTAAATTCCGCATCAACGCGGCCAACGGCTTCGGGCAGGTCAACAAGTTCACAACCAAATACACCAACTGCTACGCCGACACAACCGTTTCGGTGGGCCTGATGACCTACACAGCTCACGGCGAAACCACCAGCTGGGTTGACCCCGAGCTGACGCAAAGCCGCGTGCGCGAGTTCGGCAATGAAGGCAAATTTCCGTTTGTGGTGGCCAACTGCTGCCTCTCGGGGCAGATAACCAAGGATGAGTGTCTTGGCGAGACGTGGCTCCGCAAGGCCAACAGCGGCGCGGTGGCTTACATCGGCTCGTCCCCGAAAACCTACTGGCACGAAGATTTCTACTGGGCTGTGGGCGCGCATCAGTACCAGAGCGGCGTCAGCCCCGACACGAGCGCAACCACTTTGGGAGCCTTCGACGCGCCGTTTATGTCGAAGTTTGTGTGCGGCGACGCGATGCTGTTTGCCGGCAATCTGGCAGTGACCGAGGCGCACGACAACAACTACAAGAAAAACGTTTCGTCGCAATACTACTGGGAGGGCTACAACTACCTTGGCGACCCGTCGCTGCTGGTTTATTTCGGCGAAGGGCGCGACAATCACGTCAGCCACGACATTTACATTCCGCTTGGCGCGAATTCGGTGAAAGTGGAGGCGGAGAGTGGCTCTTATATTGCTGTTACGCAGGGCGATACGCTGCTTGGCGCGGCTCTTGTCCCTGACGGAGAAACTGAAGTGACTTTGAGCCTTAAGAAACTGAGTCATAGTCAGATAACCATTGTGGTGACAAAGTCGCGGTGCAAACCCTACATTGGCACCATAACAGCCATCACGCCCGACGAGCCTTATATCACGCTCGACAATGTGCTGCCCGATGGCCCGATGACGGCCGGAAGCACGCGCAATTTGAGTTTCGTGCTGAACAACATCGGCACTCAAACGCTGAATAATCCAATGTTAACTGTCAGCAGTTCAAGTCAATATGTAACCAGGCTGGTTAAAAACGATGTCGGCGTCGGCTCTCTCGGTTATCTCCAGAGCGATACTTTGCCCGGCATCTGCACAATTGAGCTGAGCAATAGCGCGCCCGACCAGGCTGAGGTGGTTGTTGATGTTACGATTGAAGGTAACGGTCACGTTTTCAGGCGTCAAAATAAATTCAGAGTGGCTGCGCCGAAGATGAAACTCAGCCCCGAGGTCGTTATCAGCAGCGAGAAGAAATTTATGCCGGGCGACAGCGCCGAAATTGTTGTTACTCTTGCAAATAACGGTCACGCAACGCTTGGCCCGTCGCGGGTGCGGCTGATTGCCGACGATGGTCAGCCGATGGTGACGGTTCTCGATGATGAGCAATTTGTGGATAGTCTAACTGCTGGAGCATCAGTTGATTGCAGGTTCCGTATCGCGGCAAGCGAGTATGCTGATATTATGTCGGTGTTCAGCTTCAAAGTTGTGGCCGAGGCGCAAAACGCACCCGTTGCCGACAGTTGCGACTACGCAATCACCATTGGAAGCCTGTACGACAAGGTTTTAGGCACATCGACATCGCACACCGAGTGGTATCCGTTCAACAATTATTATAAGTGCGGCAAGACGCAGATTCTTTACACTGCCGCCGATTTGGGCAATGCGCCTTCGAAAATCTACGAAATGGCGTTGCAGGTGGCTTATACCATTGACCCTAAGAAGTTTGAGGGCTACACCAATTTCAAGCTGAAAATGATGCACACGTCGATTTCCAAAGTCTCGGGTTCGGCGTTTACCGATATGAAGGACGCACAAATTGTTATGTCGCGCAATGCGTTGATTATCAATAGTAAGGGCGAACTGAATTTCAGTTTTGACACACCGTTTGTTTACGATGGCAAGAGCAATGTGATTGTCGAATTCACGTGGGGCACAAATAAAAACTATGTCGAAAAGGATGAGCGAACTAAGCTATATTGTATGACAACTTCTTCAGAAACAGTTGTTTATGATTTTGAGGACGATATGGCTGACATTGCTCCGTATGCGGCGAAAAAATATCGTCCGAACACTACGTTCCGCTATCAAAAGCCAAAATATCTGCACTTCGATGTGAAGGATTTGCAAGGAAATCCGATTCCGGATATTGAGCTTTCTGTTGAAAATCAATTGTATAGCACCGACTCCTTGGGAACGGCCGATTTACTGGTTTTCTCAAACAGCAGCTGTCGTGAGTTTGCGGTTAGCAACGTTGATTATGGTGTTGACGCAGAGCGGATTAGCGTCTCGGGCGACACCACTTATGTTAGCCTGCAGATGCGTAAACTGAATGTTTACACGCTGGTATTGCACGTGGTTGATTCGGCAACGTGCGGGAATCTGCCGAATGCGCTTGTAACCTTTGGCGGCAAGACAGTTATGAGCGATGGCTCGGGAAATGCAACGTTCGCCTATGTAGCTAACAATCAGCATTATTACACCGTTGATGCCGATGGTTATTTGGCTGCTATTGGGCAGATTAACATCGGCTCCGACACACTGATTTCGGTTGGAATGACTAAACGGCCGGTTGTTACGTTCTGTTTTCACAATGGCTTGAAACCACAGCCGGGTGTGCGCATTACGATTGCCGACAGCGTTTTGGTCACCGACTCGCTCGGCGTGGCAACCTACGCGCCGCAGCTTTGCGACAACATTCCGTACTCCATCGCCATCACCGACGAGCTGACGCTGACCGATACTATTTTCGGATTCAAGCGCCCGGCGGTCATCGATATTGATTTTGCGCTCGTTGTTCCTGACGACACCATTCAGGGCGGCGAAACAAATCCCGGCGACACCATTCCAAATCCGGTTTTCTACTCCGTAACTTTCCGCTTGACGGATGGCCGCGAGCCGTTGTTTGAAGCGGATGTTGCGGTGAACGGCATCGTAAAAACGACTGATAGTCTCGGCCTAGTGCGTTTCGACAGCATTGCCGCAGAAACGCCTGTCAGCTACATTGCCAAAGCGACCGGCTACACCACCATCGACGGGCAAAAGGAGCAAACTGGCGCTTTTGTGCTTATGGCCAACACCACCGTCAATATCGCTCTCAAGGCAGTTCCGCTTCCGCCGAATCCTCCAATTTCCACGGCCGACGACCGCGCAACCGAAATCACTGTTTATCCCAATCCTTCGGACGGTCTTTTGTTCGTACAAAATTGTGACGGACAGGAGTTTATGCTTTTCGATTTGAACGGGCGAAAGTTCAAAACCGGCACTGTTGAGGGTGGCAGAATCGACTTGCGACCGATTTCTGCGGGCATTTACACTCTGATTATCAGGCATTCCGGCGGCGCATTATCAACTCAAGTTGTAATTTATTAATAGGTGTTGGGCACTTGTAGCGACGTTTTATACTGAGTCCAATTCACCCAAACAAAACCAATCGTCGGTTGTCTGTAGCCGTTGTCTGTAGACAAAAACGATTTTCCAATTCACCGATTAAACCACTATATTTGCGCCCTCATTTAATAATTCGTATTAGATATGGACATCCAAAAGTTGCTGAAAGACACTACTGCGAAGGCCATCAAAACACTCTACTCGGCCGACGCAAACCTTGACCAGATAACGTTTTCGACAACCCGCAAAGAGTTTGTGGGCGATTTCACGCTGGTTGTTTTCCCGTTTCTGAAAATATCGAAGCAGAAACCCGAAGACACCGCCGCCGCCATTGGCGCGTTCTTGCGCGACAATCTTGCCGAAGTTGCTGATTTCAACGTTGTTAAGGGATTCCTGAACATCCAACTCTCGGCAACTTTCTGGACCGAATTCTTGAACGACGCCATCGCCGACGAGCGCTTTGGAATGAAGCCGAAAGGCTCTAGCGGCAAGACTTTTATGGTCGAATACTCGTCGCCTAACACCAACAAGCCGCTGCACCTGGGCCACATCCGCAACAACCTCTACGGATTCTCTGTAGCGCAGATTTTGGAAGCCAACGGCCACAACGTCATCAAGGCTAACTTGGTGAACGACCGCGGAATACACATCTGCAAATCGATGCTGGCCTGGCAGAAATGGGGCAACGGCGCAACACCCGAGAGCCTCGGCGTGAAGGGCGACAAACTGGTGGGCGACTACTACGTGCGCTTCGACAAGGAATACAAAAAACAGATTGCCGAACTCAAGGCACAGGGCCTGAGCGACGATGATGCCGCCAACAAAGCGCCCATCATTCTCGAAGCCCGCGAGATGCTTCGCAAATGGGAAGCAGGCGACAAAGAAGTGGTTGACCTTTGGAAAACAATGAACGGCTGGGTTTACGCTGGTTTCGACGTGACCTATAAAGCGCTGGGAATCAGTTTCGACAAGGTTTATTACGAGTCGCAGACATATATGCTTGGCAAGTCGATTGTGATGAAGGGCCTGGAAGACGGCGTGCTCTTCAAGAACGATGACAACTCAATCTGGATTGACCTCACCGCCGACGGTCTTGACCAAAAACTGCTTCTGCGCGGCGACGGCACATCGGTTTATATGACGCAGGACCTTGGCACGGCGCATCAGCGCTTTGAGCAATATAAACTCGACGAGTTGCTCTATGTAGTTGGAAACGAGCAAATTTACCACTTCCAAGTTCTGAAACTCGTGCTCAAAAAACTGGGCTTCGACTGGTCGGACCACATCACCCACCTGTCGTACGGAATGGTTGAGCTGCCCGAAGGCAAGATGAAATCGCGCGAAGGCACGGTTGTTGATGCCGACGACCTGATTGCCGAAATGGTGAAAACCGCCCGCGAGACATCGGATGAACTTGGCAAGCTGCAAGAGTTCGACGACGATTACAAATCGCAGATTTACAATATGGTAGGCTTGGGCGCGCTGAAATATTTCATCTTGAAGGTGGACCCGAAAAAGACGATGCTCTTCAACCCGAAAGAGTCAATCGACTTCAACGGAAACACAGGCCCGTTCATTCAGTATACTCACGCGCGCATCTGCTCGGTGCTGCGTAAGGCCGAAGAAGCAGGCTTGAAGATTGCCGACAAGATTGACGCCGCCACCCAACTCAACGAGAAGGAGATGCAGCTGGCAAAACTCATCTTCGACTTCCCCGCTGTTGTTGCCGATGCTGGCACAAACTACAGCCCCGCACTGATTGCCAATCATTTATACAGTCTTGCAAAAGAATACAACCAGTTCTACCACGATTGCTCGATTCTGAAGGAAGAAGACGCAAAAGTTCGTGAGTTCCGCTTGGCTTTGAGCAAGTTAACGGCTAAAGTCATCAAAACGGGTGCAGCCCTTATGGGCATTCAGGTTCCGGAACGGATGTAAAATTTTGAAAACGGATGACGCAGATTTAACTGATTTGCACAGGTTTAATCATAAAAAAATCCCCGCCAGCCAACGCCGACGGGGATTTTTGTTGTTAAATGGTATCGTCGGACACACGCAGTGTGTCCCTACGCACATAATTCTAAATCCTAAATAATCACGCTTTCTTGATATAGTTAACAACCCACTCGCCAACCTCGCTTGTGCTGTGAGCGTTGTTCTTGTCGATATCCTCGGTAACGTAGTTGGCGTCGAGCGAAGCCTGCACGGCCTTGCGGATAAGCGCGCCAATATGCTCAAGTTGGAATATCTTGAGGCGCTGCTGACCAAACTGGTGGCCATCCGCAAGGTTGTGATGTAGCAATCCGGTTGGAGGGGAACACACATATTATATTTGTGTCGGAGCATTCAAAATGACTTTTTGTTCGAGTGGAACGCCTTCGCCTTTTGCCTGTTTTGTGCAAAAAATCCGTTGCTCATCGCTTAATGTTCCCTTAATGATTCCTTAATGATGACTATATGATGAGCATTCTTGCATCAGGTTCCCATATCGCTTTATGGCGTTTTAATCCGATGTTTACCCAAAACGCGCCGTCGTCCGCGCTTTCAACCGGTCCGAAAACACCGTCTTTTGCCCCGAGGAGGCCGTTTTTGCCGTATCCAGTCCTGTGTTTTTGCGCCATTTGCGATTGATTTCCAATTCGTTCACACGACCATAAAAAAACTTCAAAAAACTTTCATTTTTCTCTTGCGTGAAACGAAAAACCCTCTACTTTTGCACCCGCTTTCCGAAAGGGAGTGAGTTCTTAAGACGGCTGAGACGCTGAGCGAGAGAGAGGCGGAAGAGAGTGAGTAGAGAAGCTGGCGCGGGCCGTTTGAAAAAAAGATTGAAAAAGTTCTTGGAGGAAACAGAAAAGGCATTACATTTGCAACCCGTTTCCGAGAGGAAAACAGATAAGGCGGAAGCCGAAAGTTCTATGACATTATGAGCACAAAAGAGAGGTAAGAAAGAACAAGCACCTAGATTCAATTCAAAAACGACGGGGTCAGACGATTTAAAGATTTTAATTACAATGAAGAGTTTGATCCTGGCTCAGGATGAACGCTAGCGGCAGGCTTAACACATGCAAGTCGAGGGGCAGCGTGGGGGTAGCAATACTCCCGACGGCGACCGGCGCACGGGTGAGTAACGCGTATGCAACCTTTCCCAGACAGGGGGATAGCCCAGGGAAACTTGGATTAATACCCCGTAAGCCAGAAGAGGGCATCCTCGTCTGGTTAAAGTTCCGGCG
>JAEEGK010016705.1_pt1 | contig 16085 bp, 15 predicted proteins | sample 8958771 | NCBI WGS metagenome assembly JAEEGK01 (sample SAMN16246547, study PRJNA631951) | gut metagenome | biome: gut microbiome; feature: rumen; material: SC-attached | host: Bos | place: Iran: Karaj | collected 2018-10
ACGGAGGGTGATCGAAATGAAAGTCAGAAACACAAAATGCGTAAACCGTCTGGCGGTCAGAGCTTTTCTCTCCGCCCGCAGAAGGAACATCATAGCTGTCGCCGCCATCATGCTCACTTCTGTTCTCTTTACCGCGATATTCGCGGTCTCCCTGTCCCTTGTGACAACCTTTAATCACTTTATAATGAAGCAGTCGGGCATAGAAGCCCACGGCTACTACGCTGCACTCACGGATGAAGAACTTGCTTTACTCTCTTCCGCGATACCGGAAAAGTACCGCGGCACGGAGCTGATCTGCGGTTACAACGATTCCCCGGCTTTCAGATCCCGCCTTCTCCGTGTGGGATACGTCGACAAGAACGCCGCGAAATGGGAATACATCACCTTATCCGAAGGCCACCTTCCCACTTCCCCCGACGAGATTGCCATGGACACGGAAGCCCTTAAGGCTCTCGGGATCGAACCGAAGCTTGGAGCAAAGGTGGAGCTTCCCATTAACATCGGAAACGATCCCAGTCCCTATGTGATCACAGACACCTTCACTCTTTCCGGCCTTTGGGAATTCGATCCCGTATTGCCCCTGCATATGGCTGTGGTAGACGAAACATATGCCCGGGAGGCTGTGGAGAAGGCAGTGGAGAACGGTTACAGAAGGACTATGCCCGACCTCTACGTCATGTTCTCTTCGTCAAGGGACATAATCGGGCAGATGGAAAAATGGGCAAATAAAGCGGGGCTTAAGACCACAATAGGTTTTGAGGAAGACGCTATCGGGATCCACGTAAATCCCGGATACATGTCTTCCTCAAATGCGGGAGACGCAGAAGCCTATGCCGCCATCGCAGCCTTCTCTCTCCTCATCATCTTTACAGGCTATCTGATCATTTACAACATCTTTCAGATCTCCGTAACAAGTGACATACGCTTTTACGGCCTGCTGAAGACCATCGGCGTGACTTCGCGCCAGATAAAAAGGATCATACGGCTTCAGGCCCTCATCCTCTGCACCGTTGGCATTCCCTTCGGCCTGATCGCGGGTTATTTACTGGGCAGCGCTCTTTCAGGTACCGTGATAAAGTCGATCACAGATCTGAACTACGTTCAGATGAGTACATCCCCCGTTATCTTCATAGGTTCCGCGCTGTTTGAAGTACTGACTGTACTGATCTCGGTTTCAAAGCCGGGACGCATGGCAGCAAGCGTTTCCCCCGTGGAAGCGGCAAAATACACGGAGGACATCGGAAAGATCAGACAGCACAGGACAGGCAAGGGTTCCCGCGTCGTCAGAATGGCCTTTGCAAACATGGCAAGAAACCGCAAAAAAAGCGTTCTGGTGTTCATCTCCCTCGCTCTTTCGGTGGTGCTTCTGAACAGTGTTTATATGCTGGTTTCGGGCTTCGATCCGGAAACATACATTTCAAAGACCGTAAGTATGGATTTTGTTGTGGGGAACAATAACTACTTCCGTTCGAGGGGTGCAGCAGCTCCCTTGGAAACAGGGGATCTGAATGAGATCATTTCAGAAACCCGCCGATCGGCAGACGGCTTCGGTTACGGAGTCACAAAAATCATGTACACCCACGTTGACAATGAGACAAAGGAGCTTTACAACGCGAGACACATTTCCGTAGGCATATCCGCTCCCAACGGAAGTCCCACTCTTTTTGCCACGGTGGAAGCCCTTGACGATACGCTTCTTTCACATGTTAAGGTCCTGGAAGGCGACATCTCAAAGCTGAACGATCCAAAGGAGCGCTATGTTGCTTGTCTGGCTCACGTGGACGAGAACGGCAACGTGCTCACGGATGATTGCGCTCCGAAGGTCGGAGAAAAAGTGATCATCGGCTACGCAGACGGATTCGACAGCATCAACCTGAAAACAGGAAAGTCCATTGCAGAAGACACGGATCCCAACCCCGATGTCGCTGAGATCTATACAAACACAAAAGAGATCGAATACACCGTCTGTGCCTACATAGACGTTCCGAATCAGCTGACACTGAGATTCCAGACTGTCGGACTGAACGTGGTTGCAGGTGTCGAAGGTCTGAAAGCGGACCTCGGCGATTGTGCCGTTCCTGTATTCTATGCCTTTGATACTCCTGACGAGGACGCATCCCGAAGCGCGGAAGAACTGTTAAGCCGCATCACCGGGCGTGACGGCTCCATCCTCTCCTATGAGAGCAAGGAGCTCATGAGAAAAGAAATGGCAGACCTTAAGCTGATGTTTGCAGTGATCGGCGGAGTGCTGATCGGGATCATCGCAGCGGTGGGCATACTCAACTTCATCAATTCCGTGCTGGCGGGCATCATCGGCAGAAAGACCGAATTTGCCATTCTGGAAGCAATCGGCATGACGAGGAGCCAGCTCAGAAAAATGCTTATGGTGGAAGGAATGATCAACACCCTGGGGGCAGGTCTCTTTGCCTCTGTCCTCGCGCCGCTTACCGCCCTGCTTCTGAACGTTATGGGTGAGAGCCTTTTCTGGTTCTACAAACCTCATTTTACCATCCTGCCCGTGGCATTCATGCTGCCCACAATGGCCCTCTTCGGGATCATCGTGCCCTTGCTTGCTTTCTCCGGTTCAGCAAGGACCGGCATCGTGGAAAGGATCCGCGAAGTGGGATGAGATCGATCCTTGTGTCAGGCCTTACGTGCTATGAATGTCCCGTATTCCTTCGGCAGGCTGATGACACCATCCTCTTCATGAGCCTTCAGTACCTCAAGTATCCTTTCTCTCCCCATGGTTCCGATCCCGTGGAGAGCTTTAAGGCTCTGAAGGTAATCCGCCAGGTCATTGATATCGGTCACGCGAAGGGAATCCTTGTAGTACCGTATTTCCACCTCCGCGAACACTTTTTTAAGAGCCTCCCCTCCGTTCTGAAGAGTGAAAAGGTGATTGGGATCGTAGTTTTCACCCACAAGCCCGAACCACTCCGCAATAACATCGTTAAAATTGTGCTCGCCGTAGGTGGCGCTGTAGAACACACCGTCGTCCTTAAGGACTCTTCCGATCTCCTTCACTGCCCTGCTCAGGTCAGGCACGTGATAGAGCATCATGTTTGCGATCACTGCGTCAAAAGAATCGTCTTCAAAAGGAATGTTCTGAACATCGATCTGCCTGTATTCCACATTTTTGCGCTTTCCGATGTTCTTCTCCGCCGCCTCGAGCATAGCTTCGGAAAAGTCGGAAAGTACCAGCCTGTCACACTTTGCGATGATGTCGTCATGTCCGATCCACATGTCGCCCGTACCTGTGCCAAGTTCAAGGACCTTCATGCCCTCTTTGATCTCATAATTGGATATGAGCCAGGGTCCAAAGCCCGTCTTGTTTGTTGAATAGGTGTGGTGGAAGCTGATCCTGGTATCAAGGCTTTTGGATGTTGCATATTGAGCCTTTACCGCTTCCTTATCGTTACTGCTTCCCATTTTCATAATTTTTGTCTCCTGTCCGTCACTGAAGATTCAGGTGTCTCTTTACTATATACATGTCTACGGCATACTCAGCCACCAAAAATACAAGGTAGAGGATCATTCCTGCCACTGCAGCCCTGTTAATAATCTCTATCTCGCCCGGCAGATCGACGACTTTACTTAACTGGCCAACCATGAACACTATTATAACAATAAATCCGAGCAGCTGCTGGATCATATACAAGCCAACACCGGCTCCGATGGCGCAGCCCACTTTATGCTCGTTGGAAAGCTGCCCCAAAGTGATGGCTGTAAAAAAGAAAAGAAATGAACTCAAAATTCCAAAAAATGCCATTCCTGCAAATTTTACAACAGTTCCGCCCGCAGTTTTTCCAAAAAACACCAGATCCGAGATCACCGGGAGCTCCATCTTAAAAAACTCTCCGATGCGGCTTAAGAATTCTCCGATGCCTTCTCCTGTTATGATAGTGCCTCTAAACAGACAGCAGACAACGATAACTACAGCAGCGACCACCATCCACAACGTTGCCACGATAAATTTTACGCTGAAAGTCATATTACTGCTTACAGGCAAAGTATGCGTGAGATAGCCTCTTTCGGAGTACATACTCTTATAAAAGCCGCCGATAAGAAATACAAAACCAACGATAACCACCGCAAAGACAGAACCGACAAAGATCAATCCCATCAGCGCATTGATAATGATACCGACAACGTTGTTCGATGCCACATTAAACCATCTCATCACACTTGTTTCCAGATTTGCCAGAATTGTGCTGAGTACAAGTATTGCTGCCACAGTAGCCATGGGCTTATATGTTTGTTTTATTTCCGAAACAAAAAGTTTTCCTAACATTTGAATACCTCCCTGAACAGAGCGTCTATGCTCTTTCCTTCCTTCTCCCTGATATCATCCACATTTCCGAATCTTTCGATCCTGCCGTTTTTAATAAAGATCACCTGATCCAGGATCTTCTCTATGTCGCTGATCAAATGGGTGGAAATGATGATAGAGGCATTAGGGTCATAGTTTGACAGGATTATATTCAGAACATAATCCCTTGTGGCAGGATCAACTCCGGCAATGGGCTCGTCAAGTATATAAAGATCGGCCCTTCTGCTCATTACAAGGATGAGCTGCACCTTTTCCTTTGTTCCCTTGGACATTGTTTTAAGCCTTGTTCTTGTGTCGATCCCGATGGCCTTCAGCATATCCTTCGCTCTGTTTTCGTCAAAGTCCGAGTAGAAGGTCTTAAACAGCTTCATCACTTCTTCGACTCTTTGATTCATGTTCAGATAGGTGGTATCCGGCAGATAGGAGATAACCTTTTTGCTCTCGATCCCTATGCCTTTACCGTTTACAAGGATCTTTCCCTCACTGGGGGTAAGAAGTCCTGCGATCAGCTTGATAAGTGTTGTCTTGCCGCTGCCGTTGGGCCCCAGCAGGCCCACGATGTGCCCGCGTTCAACAGTAAGATCTACACTGTCAAGCGCCTTGCTGATGCCGTATTTTTTTGACAGATTTTCTATTCTCAACAGTTCATCCATATCCATTGATCTCCTTAATGATTATTTACTTTCCAGTATCCTGATCAGATCCTGTTTACTGATCCCGATGTTTTCCATACGCTCCAGAAAAATCTTCAATTGTTCTACTGTCTTTTCCTCCTTTAGTTTCCTTACCAGTTCCGCATCTTCGGTAACATATCTTCCGCTTGTTCTTTTGCTGTAGACAAGCCCGATCCGCTCCAGTTCCTGCAAGGCTTTCTGCATCGTATTTGGATTGACCGCAGCCTCCGCCGCAAGATCTCTGACGCTTTTTATCTGCTCTCCGGTCTTTATCCGCCCCGAGAAGATGTCATTCATAATGTGTTCCACTATCTGCAGATAAACCGGTCTGTCCGACTCAATGATCCATGCCATGCTTTGCCTCCTTCCATCATTGTATTAGGATAATAGTACAATAATACAATAGTACACTTTTGTCAAGTGATTTTTATAAAAAAAATCCACCTTTCGTCTGCATCATCGGTGAGTCAATGGGGACGTTTCATTTTGACTCATCGATGATGAGTCAAAATGAAACGTCCCTATCGACTCACCATCGACTCACCATCGACTCACCATCGACTCACAAAGGCATGCTTGACATTTACAGGATGTTGATGTAGAGTAATCATCACATTTTCAATGATCGTTACCTAATGTAAGGAGGTGCCATGAAACCGATTTATATTTCAATCCGTTCGGTTGAAACCGGACGCAGGATCAAAGAACTCATTGCCGGGAAAGGCTACACCGTCAAAGACGTCCAGGGTGCCATGGGATTTGAAAATCCACAGGCGATATACAAGTGGATGTCCGGAAAGTCAATGCCCAGCCTGGACAACATCATCATTTTAAGCAAAATGCTGAATACAGAGATTGAAAACATCCTCGTCCTCGACGAGGATGTTGCTTTTTCGGGGATCATTTTAAACTACCGGTTCAATGACAGGCCGGTAGTTTTTTGATATGCTTGGTTCATCAGGATAAACAACGCACAGAGAACGGAGGAAGAGAAAAATGGAAAAGATGACATCGGCTTATGCCAATAAAATGATCAAAAGACTTGAAGAAGACAAAGCCTACTGGCTGAAGAACGAAAACGAATCAAGCACCTATGTGGCGAGTGTAAACGAAACTCCCGTGATTCCCGATTACAATTACGAGGAAGTGGCCGCTAAGCTTGCGGAGATCGACGGAAAGATCGTATCCATCAGGCATTCCCTGAACCTCGCAAACGCCACTGCCCGCGTCAAAGTCGGTGAAAAAGAAATGAGTGTGGACACCATTTTGATCAGAATGGCGCAGCTCAACAGCCGCAAGACCGTCCTTGACTGGATGCGCAAACAGCTTCCCAAAACGAGGCTTAACGGCAACAGCTACCAGGTAAAGACCGTGGCTGCGGAGTACAGATACATAAACTACGATCCTGCTGTCGTAAGCAAAGACTACGACGCCGTGTCCGAAGAGATCATGGCACTCCAGATGGCACTTGACCGTTACAATCAGGTAGAACTGATCGATGTAGAAATTTAATGGCTTAGAAAGATCAGCCTAAAACTAAATACCGAAGCGGACTATTTTAAAATCTGCCTAATGGAGGCGGTTTATGTTCAGAGTTATGGATTATCCCTTATTCCCTTATTTTTTATGCATAAAGGTTCATTGTAAAGGAGAATCTCTGATAAAGTAAGCGCCTGTGTCGTGTTCGCGCGGCATGTGCATTTTTCATTTCAGTTCGCTTAAAAACCTCCGTAAAACCGGATGTGCCGAGGTACGGTTACAGGCACAATGTGAAAGCGGCAGCCTCCCAAATGAAGCTGCCGTTTTTTTAATGCACTAAAACATATCAAATCTCCCGTTCCTTTCGGCAGCTTTTTCCGCAAAGTAGAAAACTGCAACGGACAGAAGGGCATACACAACGGCTGTCCCCATTTCAGCCAATATGCATGGCCAAAAGTATTTCGTATTGCCTTCGAACAGCATGTTCATGGCATACAGCGCCTTGGTCAGAGGCATGAACTGAGCGATCACCCGCCCGAAAAATGGCAGCTGTGAAACAGGGAATTCAGCGCCCGTGAAGATCATAAAAAGGTAGCTCACTATGTTCAGGATGAGGTGCATGCTGTCGCTCACAAGACCAAAGGACGAAACAAACAGTCCGAAAGCCGAGGCCGATGTCATGGCAACAAGGATGGCGACAGCAGTGCGGAGAAGGCTTATGCCCTTAAAACTCACACCAAAAATAACTGTTCCCACCACAAGGCCGCTGACCGAAGCACACACGGCAAAAAGCATAGGAAATACGCCACTTGCAAGGATCACCGCGATCTTGGAGCCGGGAGCCGCAATGATGGACCGCAGGCGGCCTGTGTATCTCTCGGCAACGAATATCCTTCCCATATCAAACACGCAGGCGTTGGTGCAGAGCAGAAACGCATTTCCGATCACCCAGCGGGTGAGATCCGTTGTCCTGAAGCTGTAGGATGCGATCAGGCAATAGAAGATCAGAGTGATCAGGGGATAACCGATCTGCATGAGCACGAATTCCTCAGTGTTGAAAGCCGCGCTCCGGCCTTTATGGTAAAGATAGGCCTGTTCAAAAAATCTTCCAATCATCATGCCACCTCCAATGTAGCCGCGATCCTTACGCGGCAGTCGATACGTCTGTAAAGAAGGATCGAGAAAAGTGCATATAACACTGTGAGTCCCATTAGGATCGCAAGTTTTTCAAAAAACAGCGTCCTGTCCGTGACACCGAGTATGCTCATCCTTAAGAGCTCCACCGCATATGTGGGCGAAAGGGCGTAGCTCACAGCCCGCACTCCCGAAGGGAGCAGGGAAACGGGAAAAACAAAGCCGCACAGGAGTTCCAGGGGGATCTCTATGCAGTTCATGTAAAGCTCAGTTTTTCTGGACAGAGTCAAAATGCACGCGATCACAGAAGAGATCACCACAAAGGATAGAATGAGGGCCGCAAGAGCTATGAGGAAATACACAGGGTCTTCAAGCACGGGTGTGATCCCAAACAGCAGCACGCCTGCGGTCAGGGAGATCACAAGGGTCAGCAGTGATAAAACAGTGTTTCCCAGGATCTTTCCCAGCACAATTGATTGAAATCCCGCGGGCGTGGCAAAGATCAGTGCAAGGGTTCCGCTGTAGCGCTCACGGTTGATGTCGCCCGCAGAAGAAAAGCATATGCATCCCCAAAGACCCATGAGACCCGCTCCCAGAATCACATATGTCATGAAGTTGCTCTCTCCCGACGCCCTGTACATTCCGTACAGTACGATGGTGTTGAGGATGGGATTTGCCAAAAGACAGAAGCGGTACATGGGACGTGCAAAGGACTGCTTCATCTGCACTCTCATGGTGCTTGTAAGGACACGCAGCTTCATGAGTTCACCCCCTTTACAAGCTCAACATAGGCATCTTCCAGTGTCTCTCCGGAGCCTCTGATCTCATCCGGCGTTCCTTGAGCAACTACCCTGCCCTTATTGATGATCACGATACGGTCACAGAGTTCCTCCACTTCCGACAGGTTGTGGGTGGTCAGCAGCACAGTCTTTCCCGCCTTTTTAAGTTCCCTGATGATGTCCCGGAGCATTCTTGCGCCCACAGGGTCAAGTCCCACCGTAGGCTCGTCCATAAAAATGATGTCGGGGTCATTGATCAGTCCCCTGGCGATCTGAAGCCTCTGTATCATTCCCTTGGAGTAGGTCTCCGCCGGATCGTCGGCCCTGTCATACAGATCAACCAGCTTTAGGATCCTGTCTATCTTTTCATTCTGTTCCTTTTTAGGGATCAGATAAAGATTCGAAAAGTATCGAAGATTGTCCCTGGCCGAGAGTCTCCTATAAACTCCCATTTCCCCTCCGAAGATGAAATTTATGTGAGGTCTGATCTTCTTTTCTTCTCCAAAAGTTTTGAGTCCCAGCACTTCACACTTTCCCGAAGTCGGAGCCAAAAGAGTTGTGAGCATTTTTATGGTGGTTGTTTTTCCTGCGCCGTTCTGCCCCAGGAGCCCAAAGATCTCCCCTTTCATCACTTTAAAGGAGATCCCGTCCACTGCTTTCACCACACGGCGTTTGCGCTTAAAAATGCTGTTTCGCCTGTACTCTCTTCTCAGATCTTCCACGTTTATCATTATGTTATCCATATTTCCCTCCTTGTTTTATGTTTGTCGAATTAGATATTAATCGAATTATACTCAAAAATCAGGTTTTGTCAAGAGCAAGCATATGATTTGACTTCCGCTCATCTTTATCCTATAATCTATTTCGATGAACATGAAACAAGCTCGGCGCATGTGCCTTAAGGAGAAGCAATGAATTTCGAAAAAATCGAAAAAAACGCCATATACATAGACACCTACGAAGCAGAACCGTTCTTCGGAGCCATAGGCATTTTGCAGGGGAAAGGGCCTGAAAAAGAGTACGAGGGCATATACGGTGCAGAGGAGATCTCAAGACTGCATAAAAAATACCGCTTCCTGTTTGAAACATATGAAGCGGTAAAAGAACTTGAGATCGATGATATGTTTGATATGCTGCTGGACGTGTGGGATGAGGATTTTTCTCTCAGGCGATTCAGGGAGCATATGCTTGCCATGCCCGCAGAAGAGCGGATCTTCCGCATGGCGCCCCTTAAATACCTGTGCAGCGCCACACCGGAAGAGATAAAAAAAGCAATGGAGGACGATGCTGTGCTGGATTCCCTGTATTCGAGAGTTCAGGACAGATGCGGGAGTTTTCTGGGATTCAAATCGTTTTTAAGAGAGAACCGACGGTTCATGGAAGACCTGTTTGCATTTACAGAAGAACTGGACACCCCGGCTCTCAAAGCAGCCCTGGACCGGTCTGCAGCAAACTCCAGGGAGCTCAGACAAAAAGTTCTGGAACTCCTGGGATCAAAGGATCCGCTGGAAGTTTCACAGTCCCTCATGGGAAAGACCTTCAAAAGGCGCGGTCCCTACGAAGTGTTTTACTTCATGCCGTCGCTTCTGGTCCCTTCCAACGTCCTCAGACTGTTCTATGAGGATGGTACGCCCCACAACAGCCAGATACTGATATGCAGCATCCGCACCCCCGAGACAGGCACGGAGCAGACGGTCGCCGCTCTCAAGGCGCTTGCCGACGAAACAAGGTACAGGATCCTTGAACTCCTTTCAGCCAAAGGCCCCCTGAACGGGCAGGACATAGTAGCCGAATTAAAGCTCGCCCCCTCCACCATCTCTCATCATATGACGGAGCTGAGGCAAAGCGGGCTCACCACCGAAGAATCCGTGAAGAACTCAAAGTTTTACGGTGTTTCAAAAAAACGGATCAAAGAGATACTTGACGCCGTTGGGAAAGATTTATCAGATCAGGCTTGAACCTTTGGGAGTCGATGGGGACGTTTCATTTTGACTCATCGATGATGAGTCAAAATGAAACGTCCCCATCGACTCACTTCATAATGTCTCCAAGCTTATAAAACGTTCATATTTTAATCTTCACTTCTTCTTTATCGGTATCCACAGTTCGCAGAACAACTCAGGCCGTGTGCCGTCGAAGTAGAGTTCATAGTCCGTTGCTTCGGAGGACTCGTAGCCCATCTGGGGCAGGAACTCCTTGTAGAACTTCACCCAGGTCTTGGCGATGCAGTCGCCATTTTCTCCCACGCAGTCAAAGACAACATAGGTCCCGGGGTCCACGGTCCATATGCGGAAGCCTTTCTTTTCAAGTTCTGTTTGATCGAAGGCTGCGGTGTCGTCGTCGATGACGATGCCTATGCCATACTCAAATGTGTCCTTTCCTTCCGTCGTGGGGCTGCAAAGACCGTAAAGGTCGCGCTTTCCGTCCTTCCTCAACATCCATACGGGCGAAAGCATCTGCTTTTTGTTGCACTCGTCCCAAAAGTCTGCCACGTCGTGGTTTGCCTCGTCGTTGATGATCACGTTGCTGAATTCTCTCACCAGCGCAATAAACTTCTTTTCCTGTGTCTGAACAATACGATAATCCATACTCTTACCACCTTTCACGGATAATGTGATCGTAAGAGGATTGAAAAGCACCAGTTTCCCTGCCTCTTCCCTGACGGTTTTCGGAGCCACGCCGTGAAACCTTGTAAAAGCCTTTGTGAAGCTTTCCGGTGTTTCATAGCCGTACTTCATTGCAAGATCAGTGATCTTTGCATCGGTCTCCAGGATCTCTTTTCCTGCCAGAGAAAGGCGGCGGTTGCGGATGTATGCGTTGGCCGTTAAGCCCGTCACAAAACTGAAAGCCCTGTGAAATTCGTAGCTCGACATGTGCACCTGCCTCGCTGCATCTTCGTAGTTGATCTCCTCCAGAAGATGCTCTTCCATATACGTGATGGCTTTTTGTAACGCTTCGATCCACTCCATGCTTTTGTTCTCCTTCTTCCACGTCCATTATGCACGCGATCCGCAAAAAATGCATTTCCCGGTTTGCGAAGATCTGTCAGGTCATTACCTGATAAGCCGTGCGTCGAATTCGGTATAGCCTGTAATGTCCGAATCCAAAACCTCTGCCATCACAAACCAGCCCGTCATATCATCCGTATATGCCTCAGGCTCATTTGTCTGCACCACATCCAGGCAGAAAGTCGATTCCTCAAAAGAAACGTCTCGGATCGCATATCGTAAGGAGCCGCTTATTGCCGCAACATATCCCATGACTATGGTATGATGCTCAAAGAAACTGTCGTCATATGAAGACGTAACGTCATAGAAAGAGGGCACCTCATCATACCCTTGATCCAGTGTCAGAGTATCTTTGTAGAGTTCTATAAATCTATCAAGATCTTCCTTAGTGTCAATTTTATAGACCGGAAGATGGCGGACGGAACTGATGATCATTTTATCTCCGTTAAGGCAATTTCGCATCATTTCCCCTTCGGTCCAGTTGGCATATGAAACCGCTGTCTTTATTATGATTTTGGCTGACGGCAGCTCATTGCTTCCGCCCTGAGTGTTCCCAAAAAGCATCTGTCGGATCCCGTCAGCATACTCCTGCCGTCGTTTTTCTATCGAGTCGGGGTCCTCATCTTTCCGTATGACCCAATAGTCGCCGATATAACTTGAAATGGGGTTTTGCCAAGGAATGACAAAGATATTGTCTTCGTCGATATCATACGTGGAAAGGATCGCCTTCATTTCAGCTATCGTGGCTCCTTTCAGATTCATCAGTTCCTCAAGCGTCTTATTACGGTTCGTCCCGGGCAAAACACCTAATGAATAGCTGCCCGCTGCCATCTGCCACACATAGACTTCCAGGCCCTTAGATGTGTTCAGGTCAAAGTATTTCGGATATCTTGCTCTTAAAGACTCCATGTCGGTCTCCGTCTCAAGCTCATCTTTTGTCACGTCTCCTGATGTTTCATTCGGACGCGGCTCGGGGGTATTTACATGGGACAGTTGTGTATCTTCATACGATATTTTTCCGTCGGAAGAAGGATCGGTCAGCAGGCATATCACAAGAACTGCGCAAGCAATAACAGCCGCCGGAATGATCCAAAATGCGGGCTTTTTATGTTTGAAAAAAAATGCGCTCATGATCCAACCTCCTTATCATTGCGTTTTGACGCCCTCTCATAATTCCTTTTTCAAAACGATTTTTTCATCTGTTCTGTAATCTTCATAAAATCCCTGCTTTAAGAACATAGAAATCGCAGTATTATCAATTGCGATATCGTCATACAGCACGGTAATTCCATTTTCTTTTGCGGCGTTGCACAGAATTTCAAGCCCCTTTGAACCGTAGCCCCTGCCCCTGAACTTTGAAAAAATGATAACATCGGCAACATATCCGTCATACTCCGGATCATAATGATATGCTATCTCTCCGACGAATCCGCTCTCATCCTTAAGATATCGGTAATATCTCTTATTTTCGTGATTAACGATCCAATAATCATACCAATCCTGCCATTGATCCTCGGGGAACGGAATCGTCCCGCCCCATGCGTGGTTGTATGACATTGTTTCTTCATCTGCCATAAGGCTTTCCCTGAACCACAGCTCTTCCGGTGTCGGTGTAACAACTTCCAATTTTCGTTTCAGCAGAAACAATTCCGCAGGCTCACCATCATCATTCCGATACTGCTTAATCGACTCAAAGCCTTTTTTCAAAAGGATCCTTCTTGAATAAGTATTATCCGGATCCGTTATAGCCACAATACTCGAAGTGCCTTTAACCATATTAAGCAATATTTCAACCAGTTCGGTACCATACCCTTTGTTCCAAAACCCTGGCAGTAACATATACTCGATCTCCGGAGCCTCATACTCTTCATTCCGAGTGATCGCGCCCATGCCTATATATTCTTCTTTGTCGGAGGCTCCAACGAAAACCTTGTAGAACCCCAAATCAGTTCCTTCCGAGTTCTGTTCCAGCACAGCCTGAAAGAAAAATTCTGCTTCCTCTTCCGTAAAGGGTCTCCCAAGGTTCATCCCCATTGTTTTTTCGTTAAAGACCAGTTGTTCGTATAATTCCTTATCGCTTTTTATAAACTTCTCTAATCTCATGCTTTTACATCATCTCCTTCTTCTCCCGCAACGTTCTTAAAAGTTGCAAGCCCCAATGCTTGCCTGTTTACCGCGAGAGCACATGTCTGAAAGCCTCGGAGCGAGTTTTCCATAGTCTGTTATACCACTCTCCCCTCTTTAACAGCCAACCGATCTCAACACTCTCTGAATCGTAGTCGTGATAAATAACGTATCCAACATACTCTCCGGAATTATTCTCGGCTTAAAGCTCTATGCATAATACTCCCTCCGTATCAAAGGGACTTCTTTCAACAAGCTGTCCCTTGCGGAAATAGAATGCTCCGCCATGATTCACAGGATCATTATCTATCGGATTAATCATCAAGACATTATCTGCGATACAGGCAGCCTGCTCTGCATATTCATGTGTTTCCTGCTCCCATTCGGCAATGTCAAAGTTGACATATACGGGCCAAAGAAGAAGATTCTCTGTCTTGAATCTTTCAGGATAATCCCATAAATCTCCGCAGAGTCCGACCATAATCTTTTTACCGCGAAAAGAAAACCCGGATGTATCTTTGCCCTCGCAATAGTGTTCATCTGTCCGGTCGACCTCTTTCCAACCGCGACTGATGCGCCGATAATTATGAACAATTTCACCTGCATCTATAACTGCATACGACGAGTACAAAGTTTCATCTGCCCTCTCAATATAACCAACGGCTATTCCCATCCCATATTGCACGGTCAGCGTTTTAAGCCTGCTCATAATCTCCGAATCCATTCCGGCCGCCATATCTTTATCTTCTTTATAATTCCAACTGAGTGAATCGAAGCCCTGCAAAACAGCCTCTCCGAAGCAAAGAAGATCAACTTTGCCCTCAGCCTCCTTCATCGCGCGCTCAATCTGACCGATATTGAATTCCGTATTCCTATTCTCAACTCTGTAAGATGCTAAACCGATCCTCATATTGACCTATTACCTCCATGGTCTCCTATATGATAAAGAAAATTATAACACATGATATTCCTACTTCACAGAATTATTTCCTTACTAACGACAATGCTTTGTTTGATGTATAATCAATTGATTTAGATATCTGTCTCGTTTTATCATATAATCTCCTAAATTGTAGAATTCTACAATTTTAGCGATTATCACAATTTAATAAAAAACACCCCAAGACAGTTGTCCTGAGGTGTAATAAGTTGTATTTGATTGTACAACAACGTAATACGTTGTGAAACGATTATCTCTTTGAGAACTTTTCAGTGGCTGAAACCCGCATAAACCCAGCATTCTTAAATCGCAAGCTATTACGCAAGTTCTTTTACCATTATTATTTCATCTTCATCTTCTTCACCCGTTGCCTTAAATCCCAGTTTTTCATACATGCGACGAGCTGCCTCGTTGCCATCGATATAGCAAAGATACACCTTATCATACCTGCCATCCGTTTTCATCATATCCAGAATCATTTTAGCCGCTGCAATGCCGTATCCACGCCTCTGATACCTGCCATCAATAAAGAACTGGCTGAAATCATAGGCCTTGCAGTCTTCGATATCATAATACAGAGCCATACCAACAGGAGTATCATCCGCATAGATCACAAAAGCTTTGCTGCGTTGATTTCTGTAGGCAAATGCTCTTGCCAATAATACGGTAGAATTTGCCACATAGTGTTTCTGCTCCTCCAAAAGATAAAAGGGGATACGCCAATTGCCGGGGTCTACTTCTTCCAAATGGATCCTGCGGTCTTTCCCGGGATTTGTGATCCTCACGAAAAAATGCCCTTCATCTTCGCCCACGATCTTTCCTCCGTTTTTCTGCATAACGCGGAGTGACGCAGGATTATCTTTGTTTACGCGCAGAAAAAACTCACTCTCCGGAACTATATCCCTTGCAACATCGAGCGTGAGCCGAAGTCCTTCCGTAGCATAGCCTTTGCCGCGGTATTCCTTCCTGATGAAATAGCCTATGTGCCCGGCTCCGTTTCTAAGCGCTTCCGTCAGATAATGGCGTATCCTGAACTGTCCAACGATAACATCACCATTCCATAAATAGAGGATAGTTTCGGGCACCATCCAATCAGGCATATCTTCGCCCTTCTCATGCTTTATCATCTCCGGGATCGCTTTTTCTTCAAAATCCGCTTTGGAGATACCATGCAGCGGATTGGTCAATCCGTTTTCGTCTTCGGGCATGTCACGCACAAATGCCCATTCTTTTTCTATATCTGTGTTATATTTCTTTAAAACAAGCATACGTTCTTTTTCCTTACTCGGTCTGATCTGCGAGTCAATGGGGACGTTTCATTTTGACTCATTATGCCCTCCGGAATCAAATATGAAACCACATTTACCGCTGATATATTTTCCGGAATATCTTACAACTTATAGATCCCGATTCTATCCGTTATTTTTTTTCTGCATCCATAAAAGATCATACCGTTCTCTAATCTCTCGACGCCATAAAGCTCCAACGTTTCTTTGGCATTATCCTATCGCTTCGTAAATAGCTTCTAAATATGACTTGTCGACCCAATTACCTTTTTCATTTTCGCCAACCGCCATCAATGCCTTTTCCCATATCTCATACTCATCAGGATTTTTC
>JAEEGK010016706.1_pt1 | contig 16085 bp, 10 predicted proteins | sample 8958771 | NCBI WGS metagenome assembly JAEEGK01 (sample SAMN16246547, study PRJNA631951) | gut metagenome | biome: gut microbiome; feature: rumen; material: SC-attached | host: Bos | place: Iran: Karaj | collected 2018-10
ATTAATAAATAATAAAAAATTTTTTAAAAATGTCAAAAAAAATTTCAAAAATTTTATATGCAATATTAAATTAAAGCTTGTGATATATTTTTATTATTAATAAATATTTTTATCCAAAGTTTTTTTTTCTATAATTAAATTATCTTATAAGAATAATAAAAATAATAATCATAAGTTTTATATATTATTAAAATAATAAATAAATACTAAATAATTATAATTAACATATATTTTAATAAAATTTAATAATAATTATTTATTTAATTTTTTATCTAAAAATTAATAAATATATTATTAATATTATATATTAATTTTCCATTTATTTTATAATAATAATATTATTAATATTAAAATAATAAATTATATTTAATAAATAAAAGTAAGATATTTATGAATAATTTTTCAAATAATGAATCAGATAAATTAAGAAATAAAAATATGATATATTTTATTGAACCATCTGATTCAAATTTACAAATGAGTCCTTTAAATTTAAATTCGAAAAATAACTCATTTTTAAATAGTTTTAAATCTTTAGAAAGTGTTAATTTTTTAAAACGAAATTATTCAATGAAAAATTTAAAAAACAAAAAAATTGATTTAACTTCAAAAGATGATTTATTAATTAACAATAAATTTACATTTAGTCATAATGTTTTAAACGGAAAAATTGAAAATAAAGAAAATGATTTATATGATAATAATTTAGAATTAATGTATTTTAAAGATTCAGATGAAGAAAATGAAGAAGAAGAAGAGAAAGATTTAGAAATATTAAAAATTTTAAAATATAATAATGAAATAGAAAACAACAAAAATGAAATAATTGAAAAAAATAAAATCAATCAAAAAGAAAATGAATTTTATGTATAAAATTAAATATTATTATAATTTTATTTTATTTTATAAGTAATGAAAAGTATTATTCTTTATTTTATTTATTATATTCTATTATATTTATTCTATGAAACATATATATAATATTTATATTATAAAATAAATATATTATAGATTTATTATATATATAATTTATTAATTAAAAAAAATAAAAAAATGCAAAATAAAAATGAAAATTTAATTTCTATTAATTTAATTATTTCAGAATTTAATTTAAATAATAATCAAAATGAAAATTTAACTACAAAATTAGATAATGAATTTATAAATAAAATTTTTGAAAATAAGTATAATATTTTAAATATAATTAAAGAATATTTTAATAAAGAAAATAATATTGAAAAATCCGTTAAAATATTAGAATGTTTAAAATATTTATATTATTATAATAAAACAAAATTTAAAGAATTTCTTAAAAGTTTAGAAAAAAAATATGAATTAAATAATAAATTTATTTATTATATTAAAAATACAAAATTAAATTTAATAAATGAGAATTTTATTTTTTTATTTGAAAAAACTTTTAGATATTTCAATTTTAAAAACATAAAATTAATAAATAAACATTTAATTAATAATTTATTTGATTTTATTGATAATATTGAAAATGAAAAAAATTTATTTTGTTTAATTAAATTATTAATAGAAATCTTTTTTATAAATAAAAAAGATTTTTATAACACAAAACAAACACATAAAAATGGTCGTTTTTTTGATGAATTAATTTTTAAAATATTAAATCAAAACAATTCTCAAAAATTTATTATAAGAATAATATATTTTTATAATGCAATTTTAGAACAAAATTGTTTTGATTTTTATTTAAATGATTATTATACTTTTATAGATATTATTTTATCTAAATTTAGTAATTGTAATAATAATATTGATATTCAAATTTTGATTATAAAATTATTACATAAAATAATAAATAATAAAATATTTATAAAATCAAATTTTTATAGAGATAATGATATAAAAGAAATATTAGAACTTAATTTTAATAATAATAATAATGAAGGAATTAAAATTTTATGTGAAAATGCTTTATATTCTTTATATCAAATTTATTATGAAAATAATAAACAAAATAAAATTATTAAATTAAATAATAATAGTAATTCTTCAAATGAAACAAATGATGAAGAAATTAAAAAATAAAAATTAATTTTATTTATAATTTTTTTTAAATATTATTTAATTAATATTTTTATTAAATTAAAAAATTATTTAATAATTAATAATATGTCATTATTAAGCAATTCAACTAAAGAAAAAAGTCTTAATAATTTTAATTTATTATTAAATTCATCAAAAAAAGGCATTTCTAAAGAATTGGAAAAATTATTAAATTTAAATAAATATTCTCAAGAAGAAATTGACATTAGCTTTAGAGAATGTATAAAAAATTTTATTGAACAAAATGAAGACTATAAAAATAGTATTAAAAATTTTTTAAAATTCACATCAGACATTAATTATCAAAACATAAATTATAATAATACAACTATTTTAATGTATGCAATAGATAATAATAAAAATACTCCATGTGATTTAATTATAAGTTGTTTTGGAAATGAAATTGACCAAAATGTTTGTGATGATAATGGCGATAATATTTTTTTTCATATTATTAAAAGTAAATTAGATGATAATTCACAAAAAGAATTTTTTGAATCTTTATTAAATAAAAAAACTAATTTAGATTACAAAAGTCGAAAAGAAAAAAAATTAATAAATTTAATTGAAGAATTAAAAAAAAATTTTATTCTTGATGTCATTAAAAATTTTAAAAATAAAAATAAATTCGATTTAGAAAAATTAAATAAATTATATAATAAAAAAGATTATCAAAATCTTGAAGAAGAAATTCAATATTTTAATAATATTGAAAAAGAATTTTATTTAAAAGAAAAATATAAAAATTATTCATTTGAATTTAATTTAATTTTTTTGAAAAAGAAAAATTATCAAAAAAAATTAAAAAATTTAATGAATGAAAATAAATATAATAATAAAAACTTTTTAACAAATATTTTAGAAGAACATAATAAATTATTAGAATTTGATAATCAAATTATAAATATTTTAAATTCTATAAATTTATTTAATAGTTATTATCAAATTTCAGATGCCTTATTTATAAATAAAATTATTATGTATTATCAATTTGATTTTTTTGAAATAATAAATAAAATAAATAATAATGAAAATTTATTTAATATTAATAATTCATTTTTTACTTATTTTTATTTTAAATTAATATTAATTGATATGTTAATAAACAGAGAAAAATATTTAAAAGCTTTTGAAGAATTTAATTTATTAAAAAAATATAATAATGAAAAAATTAATTTAAATTCAAATTATTATAATAATATTGATAATATTGAAAATAATAAATATATTATTCCTTTTGATATTTTTTTTAATTTTACAAATAATGATAATATTCAGTTATTAATAAATTTATATGAAATTTTTTTTCATATTTATGAAAAAAAACAAAATTCAAATAATAATAATAAAAATATTATTGATTTAATTAATAAAATAGGAGAAAATACAATAAATAATAATTCAAATTTACAAATTAAAAATTTTTACTATTTTTTAAAAATAAAAATATTATTTTTAACACAAAAATCATTTTCTACAAAAATAAATTATAATTTAGAAAAATTATTAAATAATGAAATAAAAAATGAAATATCTGAAATATATTATTATAATACAATGGGAATAATAAATATAAAAAATAAAAAATACATTTTAGCAAATTTTTATCTTTCAAAATGTTTAAATTTAATTAAATTAAAAACAAAATATTTTTTAATTAAACGAAATTTATTTTATCCTAAAATTTTATTTAATATTAGTTTATGTAATTTCTATCAAAAAAAATATAATAATTGTATTAATATTTTATATAAATTAATAAATTATTCTAATAATAAAAATAAATTTTTTGTCAAAAATAAATTTATTTATTATAGATTAGCTTTATCAATGTTAGAACTAAATTTAGAAAAAAAGAATTTAAATAATATTTATAAATGTTATAAAAATAATAAATTTTATTTATATTATAATTCACCAAAAGAATCTAATTCAAATTTTTTACCAAATGAAATAATAATAAATTTTAAAAAAGTTTTGTTATTAATTAAAAATAATAAAAATGATAAAATTTATTTATCAACTTATTTAAATATAATTTTTTGTAATATAATTAATCAAAATTATGTAGAAGCAATTTATTTTTTAAATAATATAAAATTTAATAAAAACAATGTTTTTATAAAAAACTTAAAAAATTTTTATTCATTACAATGTTATATTTATTTAAATAAATTAGATTTGGCTCAAAAAATATCTGAAAATATTGTTTTAGATAGTAATTTAGATTTACAAGAAAATTATTTTTATCAAAAAATAAATTTATATGATAAAATTGAAACAAATTTTAGAATAGCTTTTTATATAAATTTAATTAAAATGAATATTAAACTTAATAAAAAAGATGAAATTGAAAAAATTTTAATATATTTATTAGATCAAATTAATTTAAACATATCAATCAATCAAAATAATGAAAATATTAATACTAATGAAGAAATTCCTATTTATTTAATTAATATATTTGTTTATTATTATTTATTTAAAAATAAAGTTGATTTAGCAATAAATTTATTAAAATATAAAAATATTAAATATATTTTTTTGCCGAATAAAATAAATAATTATAAAAATATAGATAAAAATAATGAAAATAATGATGAAATGTAAATATGATAATAATTTGAAAAAAAATTATTATTATGTATTTAATGCTTTATACTTATAATTTATAATTAAATAATTAATTTATTTATTTATAAATAATTATAAAAAATTATTATAAAAAAAATTTATAATTTAATTTATTTCATTTTCTTCTACATTTAAAAAAATTGAACTATTTTCTTCAGTTTTATTATTATTAATTGCATTATTATTATTTTTATTATCATTTAAATATTTAACATATATTTGATAAATATTATAAAACAATAATAATATACCAACTATATTAATAAAAAAATGAATATTTAAAACATTTTTATTTTCTTCAGATAATTTAATATAAAATTTATATATTTTTAATTTAAAAACAAATGAAATTATAAAATAACATAAAATAAATAAAATATATCTTATATAATATTTAATATTTTTTTTACCTATACAATTATTAACTAAATTACTATGAAAAAAAGTATTTTTTTTACATTCACCACATAAATAACAATGAATTGAATTTTTTTCTTGATTATTACACCAAACACAAATATTTTTAAAATTTTTTTCAATTATTATTTTTTTATGAAAATGATTTAATTCATCATAATTTTGAAATAATGTGTATTTATTAAAAGAAGAATATAAAAAAATATTAAAAAAAAATAAAATAAAAAACAAAATATTTATTATAAATTTTTCTAAAAAAATTAAAATAAATTGATTAAAAATTTCAAATAATAAAATGAAAATAAAATAAAAAATATATAATTTATTTAAATAAAATTTATAACAAAGAAGTAAAAAAAATATTTCATTAGATTTTTTTTCTTTTGCTAATTTTAATGATAAATAATCAACATTAATTCCTAAATTCAATAATTTTTTAATAATAAAATAATTATTATTTATTATTGCAATATTTAAACAATTATAATTTTCATTATTTCTATGATTAATATCTATATTATAAAATTTTAAATAATCAATTATTTCATTACAATTATTATAACAAGCTAATAATAAAGCATTATTATTATTATTATCAAAAACATTTAAATCTAAATCTAATATTTCTTTTATATATAAAAAAATATTTATATTATTTCCTTTTGATGATAAAAGTAAAATATTTTCTCCTTTATAATTTTTTTCATTAAAATCACAACCATTCAATATTAAATAATCAAATAATTTTATACTTCCTTTTAAAGCACATGTTAATAATGGTGAATTTCCTAAATTATTTTTTTGATTTATAAATTTGGAAAATGATGAATTATTTTCTTTGTTTTCTTTTATATAATTTATTAAAAAAAATGATAATTTTTCTATTTTTAAATCTATACTTAAATTTAATAAATTATTATTTTGAAAATTAACTAATTCTATTAATTCATTAATTTTATATTTTTTTGAATTTATTATTTTCATTAATTCTAAATAATTATTTTTATTCATTAAATCTAATAATTCCATTTGATAAAAAATTTATATAAATTAATTAATTTAAATATTTAATTATTATTTAAAATTTTAGCCAACTTTATTTTTATTATTCAATTTATTATAAAATTTAATTATAAAAAATAATATAATCATTAATAAGATTATCATTCCAATTAAAAAAAAGAAATCTTTAATATTTTTTTTAATTGAAATATTAGTATCATCATCAATATTTAAAAGAAATTTTTCAGAAAAAGAATTATTATTATTAATATTAGTAATATTATTATTAGTATTATTAGTATTATTAATATTAGTATTGTTAATATTAGTATTATTAATATTAGTATTATTAATATTAGTATTATTAATATTATTATTAATATTAGTATTATTAATATTAATATTAGTATTATTAATATTAGTATTATTAATATTAATATTAGTATTTATTTCAACAAAAGATTTTGAATAATTTTTATCCATATTAAATAATCTTTGTTTATATATTTTTATATTATCACTATAATTTCCAATAATTTCTTTATTATTAACATTAAAATAATTAATTTTATTAAACGCATAATAACCAATTCTATAATTATTATTAAAATTTGGATAAGTATCAAAATAATCATTTGGTTTATTTCTATTATCAAAATAATTTGTACAAAATTTAAGAAGAGTCCAATCAGAATCATGATGAATTCCAAAATGTTTTTTTTCATAATTATATCTTATATATAAAATATTAGTTCTATTTGTTAATGAATAATCAAAACATTTATTTTTTTTTAAAGGTTCTTTAAAAATAACGTCATTTAAAGATTCATTTTTATGATATAATAAATTAAAATTTGTTTTGAATTCTTCAGATTTATTATCATATTCAGTAAAAATTAATAAACTAAAACCAAAAAATTTTGAATCTGAATTAAAATTTAAATAATTATTATTTTCTATTTTATTTATAAAAAATATTGAAAAATAAGATAAATCTTTTTTATTAAGATTAATATTAAAAAATAATTGAAATTCAAACATTGTTGTATTTAAATCTTTATTTAATATTAAAATATTTTCAGATTCTAATTGACTTTTATTAATAAATAATATTGAATCATTTTCAAATGAAATATTATTATTATTTAAAAAAATATTATTAAATTTTTCTTTTATATTATTATTATCCCTAAAAATAAAATCATATGAAAAATCATTTAATAATTGATAAAAATTTTCAATTTTAATAGAAAGAAAAACGTAATTAATTAATAATAAAAATAAAATTTTATCCATATTAAATTTATATTCTTAATATTAAAATTTATTATTAATATTTAATTAAATGGACATCAATAAATTAAGAGATTCAATTTCAAACCAATATGAAACAATAATAGAAAAATTAAAAGAAATATTAAAATATAAATGTGAATCTCCTAATTTTAATCCAGATTGGGAAGAAAAAGGTGATTTATTAGATTGTTTAAATAATATATCAAATTATATAAACGAATATGATATAAAAGGTCTTAATAATTTACAAGTAATAAATGAAAAAAATATAACACCTGCTTTATTTTTTTCAGTTAATTCAACAGAAGAATCTGAAACATATTCAATATTATTTTATGGTCATATAGATAAAATTCCTTTTGGTAATATTAAAGATTGGAAATATGACCCAAATGACCCTCAAGTAATAGATAATAAATTATATGGTAGAGGAGCTAGTAATGGACCTTATTCAATTTTCATGCTTTTAATGTGTTTAAAAGCAGTTCAAGAACAAATATCAAAAAATGCTGATATAAAACTCCCTAAAATTTATTGTTTATTAGATTCAAGTAAAGAATCTGGAAGTTTAAATTTAAATTATTATATTCTAGAACATCTTAATAAATATATAAAAGAAGGAGGTCCTGATATTATATTTAGTTTAGAAAGTAGTTCACCTACTGAAGATTATTTTCATTTTATAACAAGTATGAAAGGTCATATTGAATTTGATTTAAAAATTCAAACTTTAACTAGAAGCATACATTCAGGTAATTTTGGAGGTTTAGTTCCTGATCCTTTAATGATATATAGAAATTTAATTGAGAGAATTGAAACTTATAATGAAGGAAAAATTATATATCCTGAATGGTTAAATGCTCAAATTGAAGAAGATCAAAGAAAAAATGCAGAAAATTTGGTTAAAAATTTAGGTGATTTTTATGAATCAATTCCTGTTTATGAAGGACTTAGTTTATTAGGAAATTCAACTTTAGAAAATTATTTAAATAATATTTTTAATCCTTCTATTAATATAGTTTTTCAAGAAGGTTTGAATTCAATGGCTAATGCAAGTGGAGTGATATCATTTTATAATGATTTTAGATTAAGTATAAAATTTCCTCCAACTTTAAATGTAGGAACAATTCATGATAATATTAATAATTTATTTTTAACTGATCCACCTTTTAATGCTTCAATACTTATTGAAAATATAGATTCAATTCAAGGAAAGAATATTAAAATAGAAGAAAGTATTTATAATAGTTTAAATAAAAGTTCAAATGATATTATTCAAAAAGATATTATATTAAATGGTTTAAATGATGGTGTTCCTTTTATTAATATTTTTACTGAAAATTATAAAAATACAAATTTTATTTGTTCTGGTTGTTCTGATACATATAAATCTAATAATTATTCAGTAGATGAAAATTTAAATATTGAACTTTTTAAAAATTTAACTATGGAAATGGCTTTATTTTTTACTGATTTTTCTTCTTATAAAATTAGCAAAAAATTTTAATAAATTATTTATTTTAATAAATTTTTATTAATATATAAATAACTTTATAAAATTCATATTAAAAATACATAATAAGAAATAATTTTTTAAAAAATTAATTTTTATGTTCGATAATTATTAAATCATAAGCTAATTTTTCATGATAAAAATCACTATCAAAAGTATACATAGTATTTAATGCTCTTTTTTGTTCATGATTAAAAAGTTCATTTTTTATTAAATTTATTTCATTTTTTGTTTTTAAAAAATGAATTAAATCAAATAAAAAATTTAATTTACGAAAATTTTTATGAATATCTGAAACTTTTAAACAACATCTTCTACTACAAAAAATTTTTGTACAAAAAACATATTTTTTAAGTCTTTTTTGTCTAAAATTAATAATTGGAAATTTTACTTCAGAAGAAAAAATTGAATTTTCTTCATTGATAATATTATTATTATTATCTATTTCATTTTCAATTAAATTATTAAATGAATTTAAAATTGATGTTTTATTATCATTTTTATTTTTATTTAAATTTTGATTGTTAATATTAAAAATAGAATTTCTTGCTCTAAAATTATACAAATTTTTTAAATTTTTTATTTTTAATAAATTATTTGAATAATGAACTTTATATTTTATTTGTTTTTTTTCTGTGTTATCATTATTATTATTTATGCAATTATTTTCATTTAAATTACAATTATCATTATATAAAATAATATTTAAATTTTGTTTTGAATCATATTTAATTAAACTATTATTATTATCTTTATTATTTAAATTTGTTTTTTCAGCATTTAAATTATTATTATCTTTTTTCAATGTAATTACATTATTTAAATTATTTTCACTTTTAACTTTAATTCTTTTTTTATTTACACTATTATTATAAGTATTTAATTTCGGTCTAAAATTTGTATTATTTCTATGACTTTTTAATTTTCTAATTTTTACTTTATTTGGCTGATATTTAAATAATTTATCTTCAGTATTAAAAAACTGCAAAAAAAAATGTTTATATAAAGTTAAATTAAAAAAATAAGTAATCATTTCCCCAACAAAAATACATAAATTGATCATTCCTCCTATTGTTGCAGCAGCTCCTTGAATTTTTAAATAACTTCTTTCATAAACTTCTCTTCTCGGAGAAACTCTAATGATTACAGTTAAAAAATTAGAATTATCATCTAAATAATAAATATCACTTTTTGAATTATCTAAACTAAAAAAATCATCTTTTTTTTTATTTTCCATAAAATAACCATTATCTGTTATTACTTCAATTGGTTTCAAATACATCCAATAATCAACATGATTTCTTATTGAAAATGAATTGTAAACATTTGTACCAAAAATATTACTAGGATTAGAATAGTTATTTGGAATCACATTAAAATCGGTCATAAAAATGCCAATGTAACCACCATTTAATCTACTTTTTATTTCATTTTCTGACGCACATTTATTTAAATTATCATCTGTTTTATTACATATATAAAATCTTAAATTAATGTAACTCCAAATGTTTTTTTTAAATTGTCCTTGAATAGAAATTAAACTTTCATTAATGCAATACAAATTATTTAAAGGTAAATTTTTAAAATATTCAGGAATTAAAGTAAAATTATAATCTGAACATTTTATAAGACTTAAATTTTTTTCAATTAAATGATTAGTTCCATTCGGATATAAATTAACATTAGCTAAAGTAACTGAAACAAAATAAATACTTTCGTTTATATAATTATTATAATTAATATCTTGTAAACTAAATGTTAATATAAAATTATTTGGAGTAATATTTAATTTTTTAGGGTCTTCATCATTATAAATTGTGGTTATTAAAGTAGGTTCAGAATGTGAAAAAATTTTAAAAAATTGCATAAAAAAAATGATACTTAATAATATGCATATAAAAAGAGATACTATTGAACCATAATATGTACCATAACTATATTTATTATTTATATTAAATTTAGGTTTTATTGCAAAAAAATCGATGTCTAATAAAATTTTAGAAAATGTATCTAATGCATACATGAATTTTAATTAAAATAAATTCATATAAATTATTAATTAATTAATAATTTAAAAATATTATTGAATTTATTGTGATAAAAAACAAAATTTCAATATAAGATTATTAATAATATATAATAAATGTAAAAAATTTAGATTTTAATAATTAAAATTATTTTTTATATTTAAATATGAAATATTTAATAATTATTTAAAATAATTATTATTTAAATAAATATTATAAATTAACAATAAATTAAATTATAAAAATAAAATTATAGAATTTCAAAATGAAAAAAACTTTTTTAAATAAAAAAATTAAAAAAAAGTTTATTAAATAACTAAAATTTTTCTTAAATAATAAATTATTAAATTATTTTTATTTAGAAAATAATTTAAGGTTTTTGGAAAATTAATTTAATAGTAGTAGTACCATCATCATTTTTATAATTTTCATCTTTAACTAAATCTAATCCACCTAATTTAGCATTAGCTTCAATTTCACTGGCATCTAAATTTTGCATAACAACAACAGGTTGATATACAATAACTTCACATGAAGCTCCACTTTTTAAAGCTCTTGCAATATTTGACATAGCTTTACCATTTAAACAATCAGATTTACTGTTTGCAACAACAGCTTTATCAAAACATGAACTATCAAGACAATCGGCATTAACTAATCCATTTGGGTAAATTACGAAAGCTCCATCATCATCTTCATGAGTATTTTTTCCATCAACATATAAAGTTTTTGACATTTTTTCTTTTATATATTTAATTAAATAAGATTAATAGGTTATATATTATTTATTTTTATTTTTTTAATATAAATTAATATAATTATTATTATTTTATTTATATATTTAAAATTTTTATTTTTTTTTTATTTTTTTTATTTTTCATTTTTTATTTTTATATCTATGTTTATTATTTGGATCTTCAACGTCTAATAAAACGCCGATTGATGCGTTTTTTATTGAGGAATTTTCTTTGTTTGATTTTATTGAATTTAATGTTTTTAAATGAATGTTTAAATCTTTTAATTGCAAATTTAAATCTTTTATTTCTTCTTCTTCTTTTTTTATTAAATCTTGAATTTCTTTTGTTTTCATATTATAAATTGAATCATTATTTTCTTTTTGTTTTTTTAATGATTCATATTTTATTTCTTTTTCTTTTAATTCATTTGTATATTTTTTTAATATTTCATTTTTTTCTTTTACTTCTTTTAAACTTATGTTTTTTTTATTTTCACTTATTTCTAATTCTTTGTCTAAATTTTTATTTTCTTCTTTTGCTTTTAAAATTTCTATTTCTAAATTTTTTTCTTCTAATATATATTTTTCTTCAATTTTTCTTAATTTATTTAAATAAAACATTCTCTGATTTTCTAATTGACTTGAAATTATACTATTATATTCTGACATTATATAATCACTTTTTTCTTTTGTGTCTTTGAATAATTCATCTTCATCATTATTATTTTCGTTATTCTCATTTTCTTTATTTTCTTCATTTTTTTCTTTTTGTTCATGAATATTATTATTATTATTTGAATTTGTATTTATATTTTCTTCATTATTTGTATTTATTTCAGTAGAATGAGTATTTATTTGAGTTTCATCATTATTGCTTTTATCATTATTACTATTATTATTACTATTTTTATTATTATTATTATCATTTTTATTATTACTATTATTATTTTTATTATTATTATCATTATTATTATTATTATTATCATTATTATTATTATTATTATTATCATTATTATGATTATTATAATTACTTCCAATCCCATTTAAAATCGATCTTTGAATCCAAATATTAACAGGGCAATTTTTCGTAAAATCAAAAATAATTTTATGTTTCTCTCCTAAACCTTGAGCATATATATGTCCTGTATTTTTATAATGATCTACTCTATGATTATAGCACCCACCTTCTTCTCCACAACTTATAACACCACAAACTAAACAAATCCATAAATCTTTTTCATTTAAGCATCTTTCGCAATTAGATATATTAGTAGGGCTTATATAATATCTACATAAAGGACATATATCTTCTCCAATATTAATAGCACATTTTATATGAAAATTATGACCACATAAAAAAAATATTTGACCTTCATTTTTAAAATCTTCTAAACAAATTGTGCATGTTTTACATTCAGATAATTTAATTTTTTTGTTTATATTACTACTATTATTAGTATCTATTTCATTTTTATCGCCTATTGATGATTTTCTTTTAGTTGAATAAATTTCGTCGAAAATAAACTCGTTTATTTCATAAAATATTAAAAATTCTTCTTCGATTGGATTGATTTTTGAATAATTATAAGTATTATAAAAAATATTACAATATTCAATATTTAAAAATTCTAAATAAATATAATAAATATTTGCTTTCGGAGATTTAAATATTTTAATTATTTGAATATAATTTAAATATGTATTAATTGTTTGAATAAATTCATTAATAGAAAATTTATTTTTCATATTAATGCAACATAATTTATTAGATTTTATATATGAATTTTCTAAATTAAAATCCCAAATAAATTGTTTAATTAATTCTAAATTCTCATATGAATAAATTTCAATTGGTTTTTTATTTATATAATATTTTGTTTCAAATCCTTTTATTGTTCCTTCTATTATTTCATTTTCAGGATTTCCATACCAAATTTTTGATTTATATTCAATTTGTTCTTTAGTAATTTCTTTTTCAAAAAACATATTTTTTTTTAACTTTATTTTAATATTTTCAATTAATTCGATTATTAAATATATTTTTCTATTATTCTAAATTCTTTAATTTTAATTTAAATATAATAATAATAAAATTTTATTTTGATAATAATAATAATAATAATAAAATTAACTTAAATGGCAACTGTTTCAAAATCAACCGATTTTAAATCTGAAAAGCTCATTCAAGCCGGAAAATATAACTTAACTCCTCAAGATATGTGGAACGCAAATCATGACACAGGAAGTTTCGGAATAGAGGGATATGAAGTACCTCGTCAATATTATGACTATCATCAAGTTAAATGGTACCAAGAACGAAAAAAAATAATAGATGGTCACAAAAGTAAATGGCCTCCCCAAAATTGGCCCACTGATAAAGAAACAGGCAAACAAGTTCCACCAATTCGAATTAATTTCATCGACGAACAAATAAAATGGGCAAAATCTTTCAATGACCCAAAAAGATCCGAAGAATTAAAAGCTAGTTTAGAATCCCGAGGAACATTTAAAGTTCCTGAACCAAAACAACAAATGAACATGAGAGATAAATTTTTATCTTGGGAAAAGGAACGTAAAGAAAAAATGGCTTCTTTAGCTAAAATTCCGGAATGGAAACAAAATGCAGTAGAAACGGCTCAAAAAAATATAGATGAAGCCAAAGCAAAACAAAAAACTCAATGGGAAAAAGATAGAGAAAAATATACTAAAGATAAACCATTATGGCCTAGATGTGAAAGAGTAGGTATATTAAGTGATGCTGAATTTGTAGGTGAAACAATTCCATTTTATAAAACTTCTCCGAAAGAAAAAGAAAAAAATCCTAAATATATTTTTTACCCAGACAAAGAAAAAACATCTCAATTTAAAAGTTCACCAAAATGGGCCTTTCAAAGTAAAAGTCCAACTAAATTACCAACAGATAATATGAAAGCTAAACAAGAATTATATAACCAAAAAATTGATAATTTAAAATCAGCTAAAAATTTAACTGATAAAGATCTTAATATAGATGTTATGAGATCATATGATGCAATTAGAAATAGAGGAAGGTATCCTCTAACTATTCATAAACCATATGATTATGCTAATACTGATCAATATAAATTAAATAAAGAACAACATCCTGATTTTACACCTGGTCCGACACATTATTGGAAAATGAAAGATATGGATACTAATTCTGTGCCTAAAGAATTGCAAGAAGAAAAAGAAATTAATGGAAAAATGACTAAAATTTATTATATGAATAGAAAAAGAACTGATTTTAGAGAATATAAACCAATGAGAAAAAGTGTGTTTTAAATAATTTTTTAATTTTATTTTATATTAAAATTATTATTTATATTTTATTTATATTTTTTTTTTATTGATAATTATTATTTTTATTTAAATGGAAAATTTTAATATTTTATTTGATTTTATTAAAATTAGAATTGAATTGAAATTTTTGAATAAAAATGTTAATTTTAATGAATGTGAAAAATTGAAATTTAATTTAAAAAATAATTTGAGTGAAATTGTAATAAATAATGAAAATTATTATTTAAAATTTTTTGAACAAGAACAAATTTTTAATGAAAATATGTTAATTTTAAATGGAAATTCAACATTTATTTTATTTATTGTAATATTTGATATTGAAAATGAAATAGAAATAAATGAAAATAAATATAAAAGCATATTTGAAAATTACAATTTTTATACTGAATATAATAAAAATTTATCAAAATTAATTTATATTTATAAAAATAATATTGAAAATAATGAAAATGATTATGAAAAAAAAATATTTAAAATTTCAGAAAATAAAATTAATAATTTTTTAAAAGAAATTATTGAACATAATTTAAATATTTACATAAAATTAATAAAATCAAAAGAAAATTTAATAAAAAATAATAACATCGATGAAAAAAATTTACTAGAAATTAAATCACATTGTGAAGAATATTTACAAATAAAAGAATTTCAAAAAGTTTTAAAAATTTTTAATATTTTAGAAAATATAATAAAAATTCCAAGCGAAAATAATAAATTTAAAGAATTTAAAATAATAACTGAATTTATAGAAAATTTCGAAGAAAAAAAGAAAAAAAAAGAAAAAATTATTTACAATGAAGAAATTTATTCAAATTATCAAATTATAATTCAAAATTATAAAAAATTAAAACAAACTCCTTTATTAATAGAATCAATTATTAGATTAATTACAATTTTATCTTTTTTTTTAAAAACTAAAAAAAATTTATTAGAATTTTATAATATTTATTTTGAAGAATTTAATAATGAAAATTTTGAAGAAATTTTTTTTGAAAATATTCAAAAATTTTATAAAGAATCTTTAAAATCAATTCCTGCTAATAAATATAAAAATTATATTATT